>Ga0209092_10000498_pt1 | contig 38651 bp, 37 predicted proteins | sample FraStrMetagenome_FD_187446 | JGI IMG/M metagenome (GOLD analysis project Ga0209092, IMG submission 187446) | Marine eukaryotic phytoplankton communities from Arctic Ocean - Fram Strait ARC3M Metagenome (SPAdes) (version 2) | ecosystem: Environmental > Aquatic > Marine > Oceanic | place: Fram...
ACAGAATGGATCAAATTGTTTCTTCGAGAACGCTTTTAATTGTGCTTTATAATCCAAATAGACAATGCAATGCCGTCCAGTGTTTTCGTCTTTTAAACGAGTATTCTTCTGCTTCGAAAAGTTTGTAACAAACCAATCAATAACTCGTAAAGATACCTTTGATTTTCCGTACAAAATAGGTAAAATGTTTTTGATTCGGAAACTCTTGTTATGTAGGAAAAAGCCTTGCAGAGAGGTTAGTAGGATATCGTTTTTATTGCGGAACATTCTTATTTTTTTTTGTAAGCGATGGTTTTAAGTTCGTTGACTCCTTCAATGAGTAGTTTTTCATATGGTTCGAATCTTTGAATGAGCTCACATGATTCTTCCATTGATCTCGAAAGTGTGATGCACTTTCCAAATGTCCACAGTATATGTCGAATGATGAAGCACAAGACTGAGGTGGTGAGAAGACATTTGGCGGATTATTACCCTGTGGTGGAACAGAAGAAGCTAATTTGCGGCCAGGAATATTGATCGGGTTTGAATGTGACATTCTATACAAAAAAGAAAGAAAAAAAGAATGAAAATAAAGGGGGAATCATTTGGCAAGAATATCTTGTCAGGTCAATTAAATGTAATCACTGATGTCCATAGGCATTTCACATATTTCAGTAGTGTAAAAGTTCTCAATATCTTTCAACTTTTGCTCGTCGTAGTGAGCAACCAAATTAATGGCGACTCCTTTTCGCCCAAAGCGTCCACTACGCCCAATCCTGTGAATGTATGTTTCTTTCTGGATGGGCAAATCATAATTAATGACAATACTCACTTGCTGAATGTCAATACCTCTTGCAATGATATCAGTTGCTATGAGAATACGTGCTGTGCCTGAACGGTATTCGTTAAGTACAGTGTTTCTTTCATTTTGAGACAGATCTCCGTGAAGACACGAGACAGAATGACCCTCTCGGCGCAATTCATCTTGGAGGTAATCTGCTTTCTTCTTGGAATTGACATAAATAATTGTTTGACTAATAGACAGTTTATCATATATGTCAAGTAGTGTTGGAAATTTGTAGTCCTCTCGTTGGACGTTGATATGGAACTGAGAAATCCCATCAAGTGTAACTTCTGCATTTTTCACTAAGATCTTACAAGGGTTGTTCAAAATTTTTTCGGCAATGGTTTTGGAATGTTCTGACAGAGTGGCACTAAATAATGCCACTTGGCATTTCGTGTCAACGTCTTCGAATATGTCACGGATTTGAGTTTCAAATCCTACTGAAAGCATCTCGTCCACTTCATCCAGTATGACACATTTTAATGCCTTGAGACTCAAGTGTTTCTTTGAGAGTAAATGCAGAATTCGTCCTGGTGTACCAACAATGACGTGGTTCACTTCGTTCCGGAGTTTTCGAATGTCATCTTGGACACTGGAACCACCAATAAATACACTACACTTGGTATCTCTATAATTGGTGAGAGCATCAGATACATTTTTAATTTGGAGTGCCAATTCTCGTGTTGGTGTAATGATAAGAACTTGTGGATTGTCAATAAAATCATCGATCACCTGCATGAGACTTCCGATTAAGAACGTCGCGGTTTTTCCTGTTCCTGACTGAGACTGTGCAAGAATGTCTCGTCCAGTACTTAATGGAACAATACCTCTTTGCTGAATCGCACTTGGATGTTCAAAACCATATGCGTAAATGCCACGTAGGAGTGAAGCATCAATACCCATTTCATCAAATGTTGGATAGATTGTAATTTCATCGTTTGCTTCATTTGCTTGAGTTTGCACACTCATCATTGTTTGGAGTGCTGGTAGTTATAATACGTGCAGATGCTTTATATTTGGTTGTTTAAATACAAAAAAACGAAAAACCAAAAAAAGATTTTTCTGACTCCAGACTACCGGAATCGAACCAGTGACCATTCGATGACTGCGAATATAGGGCGCACATAATCTGGTAACGGTTGATCGAAACAACCCTATTGAAGGCATCCGTCAACTTGTCCGAGTGTTCTAAGGAGCTGCACTTAAGAATATGATGAAAATCAATTAAGTTATGCGGTCAGCGTAAGCTGGCGTGGGTTCGATCCCCACAGTTGACACTTCGTTTCTTCAGAAACACCAACACATCGTATGCAAAGACAATCGCTGACTATAATTTACCTGTCAAAATTGCGATTATGAACGACGGACACATGTCTATGCCGACATTCGTCGAGAGTGTTTCCAGTTCGGTGTAATCGGTTGTTCCCATTAACCATGCTCAAGGCGTTGCTCACGTCGAAAGTATTTCAGAATTCGATTTGTATCCGGAATCCGTATGTGTCCGGAACATGGTTCCCATCGCGAACAAATAAGACGTACGTGAGGTTTGTGTGAGACCTTACTGGAGCATGGGTGTGACGAAGGGGTCGCCGGAGGAGGAGGAGGTGCCAGTAATTACATTGGCAAGCTGAGCCGCTGTTAATCCGTGAACGGTGGAAAGAGGAGCGGAATGATTTACTATTACGAGGTCAGCGTGAGTATTGAAGAAGATATTGGGCGAGCGGAACAACACCGAGCTGGGAATTGTGACTGAGATTAGAGACTCGCAATTCTTGAAACATCTGTCCTGAAGGTATTCCACCCCTTCGGGAATTTCGATTGAGACGAGGTTTATGCAGCCATGGAAGGCGGTGGAACTGATCTGTGTCAAGTTTGTAGAATTAAATGTGACTGATGTGAGGTTTGTGGCATCCAGGAAGCATGAGACGGGCAAGGCTGTCACGGCGCTACCTATCGTTACATTTACGAGGGATGTTTTATTACCGTCCCAGTCACCATTATCAGCGTGAGAAACCATTTGAAGTGTACCATCTATAACATAATTTAAAGTATAAGACATTTTATTTTGTTGTACTATATTACAACATTATTTTTCTTCTTGTACCTTACTGGAGCATGGTTGTGACGAAAAGGTCGCCGGAGGAGGTGGGTAGGCATAGTCAGTATGGCTATGATAGGACGCACGAATAAATATAAAAAAAATGAGTATTATAGTTCAAATTGTGGTAAAGTTTGTGAATGGTGATTTTGTGTTAATATAAAGGTTGATCGAAACAACCCTATTGAAGGCATCCGTCAACTTGTCCGAGTGGTCTAAGGAGCCGCACTTAAGATTATGATGAAAATCAATTAAGTTATGCGGTCAGCGTGAGCTGGCGTGGGTTCGATCCCCACAGTTGACACTTCGTTTTTTTCTTTTTTTGCTTAAAAGCAAAATGAGTTATTAGTAGATGGATATTCTTTCCGGATTTTTAATCGGTGCAGGTTTAAGTGTTTTTAAAAAAGAGATTAGAGGTGGAAGTGGTCCAGGCATAAACAGCTATTCAAGAGATTTAAGAGATGACTTCGTATGACTATATATATATAGAAGACACGATGGGTTACTTTCGATGCTTCTCTAAGCCCTGTAAACGTTGGGCGTTTCGACATTCACACGACATAGCCAGTCGTGGGGTGGCTCATGTGTACGAAAAATATTCGCAAAAGTGTATTAAGAAGTTTCAGAAACATTCTATGCCTGTACACGGTTTGGCTGACTACCAGGCCGTTTTGATGGAAAAATTGTTAGCTGGCCAGCACATATCTCACGGGAAAGTGCGTGAGTATTGGTTTCTTCGAGGACCGCGACTGTTCACGACCGTGTTTCTGGGCATACTGGTCAATATTTGTTGTAATCAGCTTTTGCAAAGTAACCCGGAATTTTGGGTGTCGGTATCCTCTGGATCAATTTGGCTCACGATGAGTACCTATATGCTGTATCAGAGGCTACCAGATGCGATTTTGTCATCCTTGATGATTATAGGACACGACCATTACACAGAATGGAAATTGCATCATTTTCAACAGCCTTGATCTTTCCAAAACACGGATAAATGAATAGAAGTAACATATAAAAATATTGGATATGTATATTATAAAGATCATATGTCACGCTGTGCCCCCAAAAGAAGTGGACCCACGGATTGTTCATGTTTCACAAAACGTAACTTATTAACTATTATTTCTGTCTGGAATGCGTACCACTCAAATGATCAAGCGAAGCAGATTGTAGCAAAGCCATATTTGACGAAATGTGACATATGGGGACGAATTAATAAACGTATCCTCGAAAATAGCGAATGTGAGAATGAGCAATGTTGGATGAAGTTAGAGCAATTGGCAGACTTCGCTAAAACGTACAAAGAGCAAGATTTTTTTCGTCCCATCGCACCAGGAGAATGGTTCAATGACGCAAACCCAATTGGTAGCATACCTTCCTCTGTAGATACGAATCGATGGTTGAGTTCAGAAGACATTTCCAAAGTCATGGACCAATATGATGGAAAAAAACACAAATTCATCTTTCTCGGTACCGTACCCATTGATTTCGCAAACGTAAAGACGTATGATGAACATTCTTGTATTGCTCTTGACTGGGGTCCCTTACACAAGACGCGGTTTTTATGCAATATCAACACCCAGGAAATGAAGAAAAAAGGTGTAGAACAATTTGGTGTGGTGTTTAATACTGCAGATCATACTTCTTCTGGTCAACATTGGATTGCTTTGTATTGCTCGATTGCGAAAAAAAAAATCGTGTATTTTGATTCTTACGGACGACCTCCACCGCCACAAGTACAGTCGTTTATAGAAAAAATTCAAAAGCAGTCCCCGCATACATTCAAGGTAGTGTCAAATCACAAACAACACCAACAAGAATATTCTGAATGTGGGATGTATGCGATGCACTTCCTCATCAATATGTTGTCTGGAGTTTCGTGGACTGCTTTCAACAAAACGCTGATTCCAGATGCAAAAATGCTACAAAAACGTATGGAGTACTTCAACCACTACAAATGATTGTAGACTCTCTGGCGAATACGTCCTTGTAGAATATAAAACTAAACCAGTACTAATAGATTAAAAGGCATTGTAAAATGTATCGCCAAATACTTCAATCACTAGAGTACTACACTTCGTCGTTCTTTTTCAATATATCACGTTGGACTTTCAGATTTTTCTACATGATCCAAGCTTACTTTTATCCCGCTATTGAGAATTCTATATGGGATGTATATGTGCCACTACTTCTTACAGACCTTGGGATGAATAGCTCGTATAAATGGGTCAGTTCTGAAAAAGCTTTAAACGAAATATGGTACGAAGAAGTCGGTTTACTAGGATCTGTCTTAGAGTATAAGAGTAATGAGACGGATATTCATTACAAAATATTTCTCCGTAAAGGATTTTTCCCCATAGATGCGTGTATCTTACTACAACAATCTAGGAGGGACTTTTTGAATACACAGATGCATATTATTTTTGCCACCGCAACTGAATCATCTACACAAGAATGTTTTGATATTGTAGATGAATTAAATCAGTTCTCTGGTCCAAACGGAACTTTTGTGTTCAATGGAGACAACTATTTGGAAGATGTTATAGCATACATCAAAAGAAAATACAATTTACATTCAGGAAAATTAAGTTGGATGGATAGCAAGGGAGAAGAGTACCAAGTTCAAGTTTAATGTGGTTTCTACTGCTGTGTACAATTTGGTGTCTCTAAATGACCATTTTCCTTTTCTTTTTGTTTCGAGTGGGATTCGAACTGTCCATGAAATGGTTCCAGAAGCAAAGACTTATCATCGTGGCTGACTCGTTCATCCCTTGTTAATTGTCTTAACAACAACTTATGATGCTCAAGCAGTTTTTTCGGAAAATCAACCTTAAATAGAATAACTAACTTCCCATAAGTACCAACGTTACTTAATGATGGCATACCTTTGTCAGGTACACTACGAACAAAGTCTGGTGCAATTATATCATCTTCTTTCTTGAGAATTTTAATTGTTGTACCGTCAAGGTGTGTAATAGAGAATGTATATGTACCTAAGGCATTTAATAGGGGAACGTGGTGTACTATGTACAGGTTATCTCCCCTTCGTGTAAATGTTTCATGGGCAGTTTCGACCACCTTGAGTATAATATCGCCAGCAACTTTGCAATTTGATTCATCGCCTTCTTGATATAATGTGACTGTGAATCCGGATGATGCACCTGGTGGGATATCAATTGTGAAGATGTCTTTTTTATTCACACATTTTTCTCCATTGCAATGTAAACATTTGCCTCCTGGTGCAAAACTTTTCCCCTTCCCAGCACACTGTCGACACGGACGCGTAATCTGCTGAATAAATCCAGGACCCACTTGACGTCTCTCATTTATCGTTCCGGAACCCTTACAAAAAGTACATACCATCAATTTAGTTGCATCCCCGCCCACGCCTTTACACGAAACGCATTTTCTCTTCCGGGTTATTGCAATTTTCTTTTTAACTCCAGTGAAAAGATCCATCAGGCTTACTCTAATGTTATTTATCGTTGTTTTTCCTTTTGCAGGAACATTTCGGTGACGCGATGGTTGCCGGAAATTTGATTGTCGATTAAAGAAGGTACTAAAGATATTGTGCGGATTAGTGCCTGGAAAATCTGACGACGGACGTCCACTACTATTTTTCCCAAATTGATCATATTGTCGACGTTTCGCTTCATCCCCAAGAGTTTCATACGCAGTAGAAATTTTTGCAAAGCGTTCCGCAGCGGTTGAGTCGTCCGCGTTCTTGTCCGGGTGATATTTTAATGCCATTTTTCGATATGCTTTTTTTATCTCTTTCTGTGTGGCAGTTGTAGATACCCCTAACGTATCATAATATTCTCTGTGCCTTGTCATTATTACTTCAATTCTTACGCAATGTTTATATTAAGAGACACGTAAAAAAAACATTCAATACTTCAAATACAAAAAGGTAATGACTTCAATTCAATACCCAAGAGTTTTCTCAATTCTCTCTGGTACGTTGCCAAATAATACTTGCTTGCTCTTCGGGTCATATTCACCCTCAAGTATATATTCTTTCACTGTTTCAGAAAATGCAAGCGGGGGCTCATATGACAAATCGACCCGTAAGAGGATGGCAGGCTTTTGTACATCAGATGACATAGAATCCCAGGGATTCTTGATAACAATTCCAGTAGAGCCTTTCCGATGAACCCAGATCGCTGGCCAAGACTCTGGGTCAGTTTGCTTCTTACTCCACTCTATGTATTCTATCTTTTCACTCGGATCGCGCTTGGCAGGATGTAATAATTTCCAGAGACGTTGAATGAGGACATCTTTGGACCCGCTGAGATGACAATTATTTCGTCTAGCCAGTGCGAAACGGAGCTCTTTTATAGTGAGTTCTCGTAGATGCTTCATGCTCTCATATTTCTCGACATTGTCCTGTGGTAGGTATTCATCAGCCAGATCTTTAAAGGTACACCCCTCATTTTGCTCGGCCAAATCAAATAAAAACTGCGCAACAACTTCGTTGAATCGTTTGAGTACGCGCGAGTTTAAGGTTTGTAAATTCATTGCTATTACACTTGTTTGTAGAGGCACGGCTAGCATTCATTTTTTTAATGTTGTGTCTTTGAAAAAAATGAGTACTGCAGACGGTTCCAAACACATCATCATCATAATGGACATTCAAGTGAAATATTCAAATGGTAAGACAATATTACTTGATGAGCTTCAGCCGGCTATTCTGTCAACTCGTGATAATGATGTAGAAAGTACATTATCTCACTCACAACAGCGGGTCATGCGCGCATTCCATGATGGTGATAACGTGTTTGTCACCGGTCCAGCGGGAAGCGGAAAGTCGCATCTTATTCGGGAAATGGTACATGCTGCAGAAGAAAATGGTAAGAAAATACAGTGCTGTGCGCTCACTGGATGTGCTGCGTTCCTTCTCAATGTCAACGCAAAAACACTTCACTCGTGGGCGGGCATCGGACTTATGAAGCAACCGGATGATGTCATAGTGAGAACGATTATGAAAATGCGGTACAAGCGGAAGAGGTGGGCAAGCGTTGACATATTAATTATCGACGAAGTAAGCATGCTCTCGCACCGAACCTTTGAATTGCTGGACCGGATTGGAAAAGCAGTGCGCAGATCGGAAGCCCCGTTTGGTGGCATTCAGGTCATTTTATCCGGCGATTTTTACCAACTTGCTCCAACAGAAGAGGACTTCTATTGCTTCGAATCTAAACTATGGGCAAAAAATATGAACGTATCGATCAATCTGAAGGAGATCCATCGACAGAAAGATAAGCGATTTACAAAAATACTGAACCAGATCCGGAAAGGTCGGCTATCTCGAAAGTCATACGATACACTGATGGAGTGTAAGAAAAAGGATAAGACTCTTATCCCACACGGAATTCGACCCACCATTTTGTATCCCAGACGATTCCAAGTAGACCGACTGAATCGGAAGAAGTTGGCAGAATTAAAGACTGCTACAAAGGTGTTTGAATGTCGGGTAGTCAAAGGACAGCATACGCTATCACCCCCTTACCCAAATAAGTATATCATTGAAGTACAGCAAATGACAAAAAATGCTCCCTTCGAAGACAGTTTGGTATTGAGGGAAGGTGCTCAGGTTATGTGTGTGGCAAATTTGGATGTCGAAAACGGAGTATGTAATGGCAGCACTGGAATTATCACCCACTTTGACACCACATCCGGCTTTCCAGTCGTACAATTCCACAATGGACCAACACGAACGATTCGACACCATGTGTGGAATAGTGAACATTCTGAGGGTATATCGATTCATCAAATCCCTCTGGTGACTGCGTGGGCCATTACCATTCACAAGGCACAAGGGGCTTCCTTGGATTTGGTTGAAGTCGATGTTGGAAGTTCGATATTTGCCTATGGACAGACATACGTCGCGCTGTCGCGTGTGAAGACACTGGAGGGATTGTATTTGAAATCGTTTTGTCCTGAGAAAATTAGTGTGAATGCTCGGGTTAGTGCGTTTTACGAATCTCTTGAAAAAAAATGATACATATGACAATATACAGTACATTGGTATAAGAGCACATTATGTCTTTTAACTGTATAATGGCGGTATTCTCACCTGAAAATGTCCGAAGGAATAGACAACGGAAGATTGAAGGAAAAAAAAGAAAGCTACACAATCTACTCGAGCACGTTTTGTCAGGTATGTCTCTTCCGGCACACAAGTCATTTCAACATCACGAATCGCAAGTTCGTCAACAGTTTCGACAGGCACAACGACTATATGATGAATTGGATATGTATGATAAGATGGATGCTGACTTCAAAAAAGACTATAGGTCCTTCTTACATAAGACATATTTGATAATGTACGACGATGAGTATCCTCAATGCATAAAGGCAGAATATGCGAAGAAATTGCTTCAGGAACTGAATGGAACGAAATGAACATTGTTTACGAGCGTAAAGAAAAAAAAGTAATCAACATTTTGTTTATTTTATTCTACAAAGACTACATTTACTGGAAAAGAGGGGTAATACGTAGTAAATCAAAAACAGTTGCATATTTGAGTACTCATAATTGGAGTATAATCTTTACATGCCACCACGAAGTCGGAGCACGAGATGAAGCGTGCTTTCTTTCTGCACGTTATAATCACTAAGAGTGCGACCATCTTCTAATTGTTTTCCGCTGAAGATTAAGCGTTGTTGGTCGGGAGGTATCGTTCTCCCCCCAAAGGTTTCCCAATGGGACTAGACTGTATCTTAAGCCATCATCGAAGATGATCTATCTTCTCAAGCCCACACCCGTGCGGTCGTTGAAGGAGTACCATATCCTAATCAGAGCGGAATTAGATACTTTACCCGCGGATTACCCAATTTTAAATGCTATTACGATGAGCGAGGTCATTACCCTGCCTATTACATATCATTTCTAATATATAAGTCGTGATTTAAACTCTAAGGGAGTTCCCGTCGTTGTAAGGTGTGTCGCATTTGTTATTTCAAACACTAGCAGTTGAATTGTGATTCAATTTATAATGACGTTTTAGACTATCTAAAGATTTATATTTTTTATTACAAATTTCACATTCGTGTTCTTGTCCTTTGTTTATATGTTGGACTTTCTCGTGTCTTCTCCTACCTGAAGCATCTGCAAAATCTAAATTGCAAAAATTACATTTAAATCTTCTCGTCCATATCTCTTTAGATTTTGCTATGACTTCATTGATTTGATTGATTTTATAAGGAATAAGCATGTATGATTTAATATCTTCGATGAATCTTAAGCTATCGTTGTGACTTAATCTCCATTCATGTCCATGACAGATTTTACCCTTCTGTGAAATTCTTATTCTTTTACAAATACTCCCTCCCCATATTTTTTTGCCTAATTCTAATGGAGTTTTGTCATTTTGACTAATAGATAATCTGATTCTATTTCTATTACTAATATCATTACTTATACTTCCTTCTCCTTCATAAAATCCGGCAAACCAAATCTTGATTGTTTGTTGATCCATTATATAACACAATGTACCACGTCATTTTAAATCAGTTGGGATTCTAAATGTTTATCCATCGACAGTGCCCAAATATCGATGGCATACTACTTCTCTGGGCAATTAATGTTTACCCTCCTTGTCTTGGATCTTAGCCTTTACATTTTCAATGGTATCGCTAGGTTCGACATCCAGAGTAATCGTCTTCCCAGTCAGCGTTTTAATAAAAATTTGCATGTTTACTACAGGTACTTGTTATAACATATCCTGTCTTTAAATCTTAGTATTCATATAAACCGTAGCCACAAGAGTACAGTAAGATGCTACAGAGATTCAAAGTGATTCGCCAACTGTGTGGTAAGAGAGACATATCCGTAGCATATGATTTGAAAAGGCAAGCGTGTGTTGTGTTGAAAAGACATGAACACCTCGACAATTTCTGTACAGAACTGCAAAATCTGGAGCGCATACAAAGCGTTTATCCAACGCATCCCAATGCTCATTTAGTGCGACACATAGATACTTGTCTGACGACGAAGACAATTACGTTACCTTATGTCAAGGGCAGAGACATGTTAGATCATTTGATTTCGTTGCGGAAACAAAAAGGTAGGGGCATGAAGGAAAAAGAATCACGTCTTTGGTTGGATAAAGCACATTCTTGTATAGATGCACTACACAACCATGGTCTTGCTCATTTAGATATAAAACTGGAAAATTTCATAACGACACCGCATCTAGGACGTGAAGAAGATGTCACGTTAATAGATGTTCAAACATTGAAGAGTGCACCGATTCACGAATATGGAAAGTTGATAAAAAATACTGGAACAATGCTCTATCAATCCCCAGAAGTCAATCTCAATCGTCAATATCACAAAAACACCGATTTCTGGGGTCTCGGCTTATGTGCCTACATACTATGTGAAGGAACACACCCCTTCCAAAGATCCGATGTAACATACAGAAATATACAGTCTTTTGTGTACGACAATCTTGACTTCATGTCGAATGAGTATAGAGACACCGTGACGACATTACTGAGTAACAATCCGGACGAGCGGTCCTATTCGCCGTTGAAAGACGCGTAGGACTTTGACAGATTCCGTATTCTTTTACCGCGTGAAGCAATAGTTTTTGATGCCACACAAGTATAAGCAAAGCATGGACATAAATCAATTTATAGTTTCGATTGTGCCACAAAAGGATATTTTGAAAGTAAGGGAAGAGCTTGGGTTGCCCCGCGTATCCAAAGGAGGGCAAAGGACAGGCAAGAAGAAGGTTCGCAAGAAGAGAGGTAAGACACGGAAACCGATGCGCGGTGCTGGAAAGAAAATTAAAACACTGATTGTTCTATTTATTATTATCGGCGCATGTCTGAGCGTTACCCTTCCACCGTACTGTAAAGATTTGTTAAATAGAACCTCAGTTCTTCAGATGCATGAAAAGGGTGCTTGGGGGGCAGTCTATACTTGCAATGACCTTTACGAAATCGGAGTGTATATCACTTCTCTGCGCAGTATCTATGGTCGGAAATTAACGGTGGATGCGATTGCAAACATCTTAGAATTCGCGAAAAAAGAACTCATGGTCTTATATGCACCCAGGTTAGGCTTGGGCGTGGCCGGCTTGGGCGCGACCGGCTTGGGCGCTGCAGCAGTAACCCGGCAGTTGCGTATCGAGAACACCACTCGCAGTACTGACGTTAAGCCCAAATTTAAGCAATTGGTTGATAAGGTCGAACGCATTACGCAAAAGAAAGAGACCATTCCGCGTAAACCGAAAAAGTCGTGGACATCATTCAAAAAGATTGCGAATCCCAAAACAGGACGACTTGTGGATACCACCAAAGCCACCGGCAGGAGTATTCTTCAGGACTACGTTAGATCGAGTAAAGACCCGGACTTTGGGAACATTTGTAATCCTCGTACGGGTATATGGATGGACGTACACGGGGACATTGGCAAGAAAGTCATAAACGGTTATTTACGATTTGTAGACTCAAAAGAGTAAGAAGGTAAAAAAATATCCACATAAAGCACCTAATAATGGAAGAATCAAAACAACCCTCCGATTTTTTATACACGGCAGAAAAATCCCCAGAAGACAAACGGGATTGGGTATTCCGAGACAGAACCAAAGAATTTCCAGATGAAGTGGATTTGCGCCCAAAGCTCCCAAAGATTCGCAATCAAGGTTCGTACGGCGCATGTATGGCATTTTCAGCGTGCTGCGCAAAAGAGTACCATGAACGGCTTGATTACAATTTCCAAGAATATTTTTCTCCTAAATTCTTCTATGGACAACGGCGTAACAAAGACACGCCCGGTATGTATGGACGTGACGCTATGAAGATACTGCGACAGATTGGAGTCTGCTACGAAAAGAGTTGTCCGTACAGAGATGTCGACAATGTATATGACTATGCTCCTCATTATGAAGAAGCCAAACATCACGTCATATCCCATTATGCTCGAATCAGCGACATTGAAAGTACGTGTCACGCGATTGCAGAACAAGGCGTGTGCCTGATCACTTTCCCAGTATACAAGAAAAACGATGATATTTGGAACAAAGATTCAGAAGACGCAGAGATGCAAGGTGGGCACGCAATGTCCATTGTCGGATACAGTGTCCGAGACAAACATTTCATCATTCGAAACAGCTGGGGCACATCCTTTGGTGACGATGGATACTGCTATTATCCTTTTGAAGAATGGGGAAAACATTGGGAAATTTGGACAACGGTTGATGATGATACCAAAATTGAACGATTGCCTGACATAGAAGAATCGAAATGCTGTAGAGTATCCTAAAACAGAGTTAAAGATTTTCGTACAGAAAAAGATATTATACGAATAAGAATGTCTGCCGAAGAACGATATTCGTTTTACATGAGCACAGTTCAAGCTTCGGCTTTTCGAGTCTTGGTGGAAGCATTGAAGGAAATTTTAACAGAAGCAAACTTTACGTTTGATGAGACTGGAATAAAGGTGATTGCTATGGACTCATCTCACACAGTTTTAGTTCATTTGAAGTTGAATGCCGAGGAGTTTTGTTCATATCATTGCGATAAAACCATGGTTGTCGGATTGGGGCTAATGAATATGTATAAACTGATGAAAACCATGAATAATAACTCCGTACTATCGTTGTTCATGGAAAAGAATGACCCCAACCATCTGGGAATTAAAATTGAGAATGGTGACAAGCAGCGCACGACCACGTATAAGTTGAACGTCCTTGACCTCCAGCGCACCGAATTGAGCATTCCGCCAGCCACGTTTACCTCTGTAATCACGATGTGTGCAGCGGATTTTCAGAAGATATGCCGCGACATGTACAATCTGTCGGACGTCATTGAAATAAAGAGCGTTGGCGAACAGTTGATTTTCTCGTGCAAGGGCGATTTTGCCGAACAAGAGACAATCATTGGAACGCACGTGTCCGACGAAGGATATGACAATAAGACTAAACTGACTGTGATTCAGAACACATCGAACACGATTGTACAGGGCATTTTCTCGCTGAAGTTCCTCGTTCTCTTCACGAAATGTACGAACCTGTCTAATTCAATTGAAATATATCTCAAGAACGATTTCCCACTGATTCTCAAGTATTCGTGTGCTACGCTGGGTACTATCAAGTTGGTTCTCGCGCCTCAGGTAAATGACATGTAAACCAGCGAGTGCAGGATCCAATCTGAAGATTTTTACATATTTTTCATTTTGCTCATAGTATTTTATTCCTGAATATTTTAATAGTATAACTAAATATACTATGGGCGGCTTGTTTGAATCTCTCGGTTACTCTGAAACAGAACGTTTCTACTTGTATTTTGCAGTATGTATTTGGGTTCGTCTCGTGATGGCCTATGTCATATCCGCGTTGGTGCAAGGAGAAAACGATACTGGAAAAATCATAGTGGGGTGTGGGGCGGTTATTGCGATGTTAACGAATCTGAATGGCATTCTAAATGATACAGTATGGTGGAGTCGACAGACGCACTTTCTCTTTGCCACTGGCTTATTTATGAGCATACTGTTTGGACGATATCATATGGCGGGTCCTATCGTTGTTGCAGACACAATGTTCGGAATTCTTCACACCATTGTACATCATGGCGTGGTGCCAATGTGTCCAATATTGTACAATTCTTCAATATACGCATTATATCGTGTTTGATAAAATGTTTGATTTGGAACGCAAGTATTATGCCAGAAAACTGTTATCCTTCCTCAACATACGACGATTAAATGGAAAGGTTATGTGAATATCGCCTCATAGGGTAATAACCACCTCCCAGCACCGCCGCCGGCGTTGGGACCAGTATGTAAAAGGCAAATCATAGAGAATTTATCTGCGATTTTCCTGAAATGTGAAAATATTTTTTTCTCTGTCTATATTAAACTTATTAATGCCAACATACATTTCATTTGAGATTAATAATACAACACATAATCTTAGCTTTACTGAAGATTTTAGCCTTTTAACAGAAATTACAAATAATTCAATTGCAACGTTAAGCCCAACTACAGTAAATAATATTGAATTTAATGCCGCAAATACCATTACTACACCTACCGCAGGGAACGGGTCGGTGATATATAACGGAGATACTGGGGATGTAAATAATATGGAATTAATTATTATCCTTACCGCAACAGATGGAACAATGTTATTTATTAGTCAAAATACTAGCTTGAACGTTGGGTTTGGTACAGGTAGCGTTGGTTCACAACAACTAACAAATCTTCAATTACATAGTGGAACACCTCCTGTTACAGGGAGTGCATCAGGAGATCCATTTATAACTCCGCTTTTATTCTGAGTTATCCGTATGGTCATAAAAAACTAAATAAATGATACGGCTAGATACACGAAGAACCATCGAACATCCATCCGTGCGTGTATGAAGCGAAGGAACCGTAACTTACGTAAAGCACTAAGCTCGGTTTTACTTCAAAAATCACAAAAACAACTCATCTCAATATGCCTCCGAAATCACATATACCATAGAGCAGGGGTGGATAATAAAGACCGCGTTGAAATGATCCTGGATGCCATTGAATTTGGATGGATTGATGAGTGTCCGTGTTGCAATTTGTCGAAGACTGTTAATGTACCGCTCTTCTCGTTTGTGTGGTTTAAATCTTGTACATCACCGTCTTACATCAAGTGTGAGCATTGCGAGAAGTTTCTGCCGGTGACAAAAACAAATAGAAAAAAATACTTGACGTACCAGTGTACAATTTAGTTGTGCACCCCCAATGTGAAGGTAGTCGCTGAACGACTCATATGGTGGCAAATGACGAAGCATTCATTTGAAAGGGCTGAATATCGCTCCCCCAGTGTTCCAGTCCGTATACTGGTGTTTTTTTGTCCGATACTAGTCCGTCCGACGAAGACCCAGCTTCGACAGAATAGTGAGATTCCAACGTAGGCTCCGACGGCGTGTGCTGTTGTAGATGATCGTTCAAATATTGTTGCAAAGCTTGTTTCATATCAGTGGCCGACATTCGTGACGGTGGCGACGCTTCCACATCTTCAATTGTAGCCGGTTCAGAGGCTGTAGAATGATGGGGTTGGACCGAACCTGCTTTGGCTATACGACGAACAATGGGATGCGCGTCTTCCAGTTTCTGTTCTAACCAACCATTAAAGACATAAATGACTAATAGAGAAAATAATACTATTTCACTTGATGACATCATAGTGACTATACATATAACAAATAAAAAAGAAAGACATTTTGTTCATTAAATATGATCGAACGATTGGACGATTGGACGATGTAGTAGATTTTGTATAACTGCATTTACATAGAATCTTGTTGATCAAAATCCCATTCTCCTTCTTCATCAGAATCAGTATATTCTGTTTCTTGGTACGTTTTACTTTCGTTGTCACTCATTTCGTCTCCTGGTTTATAATCCGGGTCTTCATCACCCTGTTCTTTCTGGTCACATTCATAATCATCGTCAGAAGAGCCTAGACTTTCAAATCCGCCCATAAGAGTGTTGTACATTTCATTGTACTCAAGTGTTGTGATAGAGGAAAGCATAATTCCGTCCATATTTTTTAGCTTAAGTAGGACAACGTCACCGTAGAATAGATCAGTATCGTAAGGTGGAGCAAATTCATGGCGGTTGATTTGAGAATGTCTACCAGATGTCCATCCCAATAATAAAGCATTTTGAGAGGGGTATGCTCCAATAAGCTTCAGTGATCCATGACCTCGATTTTGAATGACATGATTAAGCTCTACGAGTAAGGATTGAAAGTTATATTTATCATCAAAAGTTTTCCTCTGAATAAGACCTGATTTTGTAATGATGACAGTAGACATTGACATTTTGAATATATGCTTTGTATTGTTGATAAAAAATATCTACAAATCTTTAAATCAATTCATTTTTTTAACAGATGTCATTGATGTGTGCATAAACCAATCTCGAAAACACGTGATGAGTTCGAGTGTTTTTCTGTATGGGTTACATGCCTCTAATCCGTCAAAGCCTACCGTATGTTTCTCTGTAATGACCCTTTTCGATTTTTTCTTCGTTGCAGAAAATCCTTTCATAAAAGAGTTCCAGTTGTCAACCGAATAATTGCAGAAGAACCGCTTGTATAGATAGAAGTAAACCCACGTTTGACAATATTCATCGAAAATTGATTGCTGATATCCAACCTTTGACACAATCATCAATTTCTTGGCGTGCTTTTTATGATCATACCGGATCCCAAAAAGCATGTGCAAGAGGTCGTACAACACATGTTTCATATGAACTACTTCAAAACCAGACCCACTTGCATCAAACATTTCTACTTTCTTATTGTACGGATAATAGAGAAGTGCAAAGTAATGGGCATCCTCATATACCTTTAAGAAGATGACGGTGTTTTGGGATACATTTTTAGTTTCCTTCGAAACTCGTTTGATCATTGCGATTGCTTTTCTCGATATTGAGACGTGGTACTTATCAGTACTCAAGCAAGGGCAAAATATGTCGTATTTCATCTGCTCATCTGTGCTTGTACGTATATCATCAAAAGACTGTTCAGGGTAGTCTTTTTCATAGAATAGTATATCGGCAGCAAAATTCGTGGTAGCTACTGTTGGATTATCTACATTGAAATTTTTTGTCATGTGGACGTGTTTATGACGAGCAAAAAGTGTATATGCCTGATAATTCAACCATGCTGTGACTTCATCACTTCGTTCGCCGCCACCAATTTTACTTTTTTTAATACGTGTTGGCTGAAAACGGCGCATTCGTCTAGGTTTAGATTTTCCTTTTGAAGATGGCATTGATACTTTTGGCAGTACTTCTAATGAGAAACTGATGATTACATCTTCATTTTTTTAATACTGTTTTTGTAATTCATACTAAATGTTCCTCTTCGTCGGGTACAATAGGGGTTCGACAAAGGGGACACGTTGACGCCGAATGCAACCAACGATCAATACAACCATTGTGAAATGTGTGCGAACAACGCAATACTCTCACGATATATCTATCCATACTATTATGGCATATTGAACAGTTACAATGATCCGGTGGCATATTCGAAGCATCAAATGTTTCAAGTTGAGTGTGATTCTGTAAATCCATTATTGATACTGTATTGTTGCCTTCATTCTCGATACCATCATAACCAGGAACAGCATCAGAATCTGGATCTGTTCCATCCACGGCAATCGAAGAATTGTGGCTATTAACATCTTCAACCAGATTCGAAATGAACTGATTCATATGTTCGTAAGTCTGAGAAGTGAGGGACACGTTACTGTTGGTTTCTTCACTATTCAATGTTTCTTCACCGTTCAATACTTCTTCATTTGATGTTTCTGTGCGAATTTCAATACTGCGCAGTGTTGGTGAAGTCGTGCTTTGTTGGGCTGGAATATTTGGATAACGTCTATGTGATAGAGGTACCATTTGAGATTGCTGAATACGATATGGATAATACGGTCCGCGAGGGTCCATTTGGTATTGCTGAGTATGTACATTTGTATTTGTTCTTGGATACATCATTGGATGCCCAAATATCTGATAACTATAGTTCGGGCAGTACATATTTGGAACCGTGTAGTACCACGACGTTGGATATAGTTGTGGGTTTGGAAACATTTATGCTACGATACTTATTCTTGAAGTATGTTTTTATGTTCTGACTTTAAGCGCAAAAATAATACCAATAGACATAAACAAAGTGTGATGTCTTAATAGTAAGAAAACATTTCCTTATACACTATTATGCAAAGGGTAAGTGGCCTTAATAATTTAGGAAATACATGTTACTTGAATACCACTCTACAGTGTCTATTTCGATGTGATGATTTTGTCACAATGTTGATGGGTGTCAATCCTCGACCGAAAGGAAGAACACCTCCGACCCTTCACCTCAAAAATTTAGCTTTGCAAATGAATGTAAAGGATGTGTCATCTCCTAACGTTTTGATTTCTGCGATTGAAGAGTACGCAAAAAAACAACAGCACTCACAATTTCAAATGCTCCGTAGACAGCACGACATGTCTGAATTTATGCTTTTCCTCATAGACTTCATTCATACAGAAGTTGAGCGAAGTGTATCAATTCATATAGATGGAAAACCAAAAGACGAAAACGAAAAGCAAATCATACAAAGTATGGTACAATTCAAAGGTTTCTTTGCAGAGCACTACTCTGATTTAATTCCCTTGTTTTTTGGACAGTATCAATCATCTGTGCACACTTTGAAATCAAACAAATTTTCGTATAATTATGACCCGTTTGTGACAATTCAATTAGACATTCCACCTCCATCAAAAAAATCACTTCACCTGTATGATTGTTTTAATCACTTTTCTGAAACAGAATCCATTAAAACCGATACCGGCACACTTCATAAATACATTCATTTTTGGAAACTTCCACAATACCTCATCATTGTTCTGAAACGATTTTCATATACTGGACGAAAAAGAAATGAAAACATAGAAATACCTCACGAATTAGATTTGCGGAGGTATACAGAAGGGCCTGAAAAGTTCAAAAGTCGATTTTCACTGGTTGCAGTTGGAAATCATCGTGGCAGTACTCGTGGTGGACATTATTATGCCTTTGTTAAAGATGCCAAATCAGAAACATGGATGATATGCAATGATAACACCTTTCGATGTTTGAACTCAAAAAAGTCAATTTCTACCCCTTTTGCATATTGCCTCTTCTACAAAAAGGTACTTTAACACAGAGGGCGACGAAGGGTATCCGGCTTAATTGATGTATTCATCCAGGGAGAAACATTGTCCTGAGGGTTGGGAGGTTCGGAGCGGAGGCCATAGTTTGCATTTTTGGATACAGACGACATTTCACCTTGGAGATGACCAGCCGTAAGAAAGTTCTGGTCACTAAGCGAACCATCCACCTGAGGTGCCATGTTGGCAAATTCAATCGCATTCTTGTCTTCCGCAGGAAGGAGATCAGACGAAGTAAGCGTGTCATCTGATGCATCTTTTTTAGGAGCTGGTTCATCAACTGCGGCCGGTTGTTCAAGGCCTTCAATCGTGGCAGAGCCTTCCGGGGCGCTCATGGCTTGGGGTGCAGGATCATTCTTCATCATAATCATAGCAGCAACCGCAACAACAATCGCAAGGACAATGAGTGGGCTGAGGGTTTTAATCTTAGAAACAAGAGTGTTCAGCATTTTATCTTATATGTTAGGATGAGGAAAAAAAATTGCCTACATTATCCTAACAAGTCTTCTTGAGACATTCAATTTCCATAGAAACGGACTTTTGTTGTTTTCGTATCCTGTTTATTTTTTCGTCGTATTCATTTTGAAGAAAATTCTCAATCGCTGTTAATTCGCCTAATTTGTGATTCTTGCGATTTAACGTATTCTGTATTTGGGAGCGGATCATCGCAAGTTCTTCTCTGGATGGCGTTGGGGGAATGGAACCTATCTCGTCCTCTGTGTGAACTTGAACTTGAGTGGTTTGAAGTGGGTTGCTTTTCATCCGTACATGCGACACGCCCACTTGTACATACATGTGGGCTCCTTTGAACAAAACTGCTTGAATCATACAGTATATTTTATGAACATTTGACGCATGTTCTAGAAATGCTTTCGATGGCATTGTGTTTTCAAAAAGTGTATTATCATACAATGCGTCTTCTTCAATACAAATGATGGACGAGTCAACATGAATGAAATCTTGCAGTTCGAGTGTGTCATATAATTGTTCTTCATTACATTGCTGTTTGAACCAGTCAAGACTGTTCTCAGAGATTTGAGCACACAGTTCTCTTTTTATGCGTGTAAATGGTTCTGTAAATGTAATATGTGCACACTGCATTTTGCATCCTTCTATTGCCAGTTGTTGAAAATCAACCGTATTGAGTGCAAACGCCGGCGGTTGATGTGAATACCTAACATGTGATATCCATTCTAATTGGGAAGCATCAAGAGGTTGAGGCGTTTCGAGTGTACAGCGCAGATCTGTCATCATAACAAAATAGATATAAGCACTTTTATATCCATTTAAGTACAATACTCTTAATGTTACGCACTGCTTTGTTTCATTCCGCGCCAAAACAGTTATTTAGAAGAATGATGGGTCGTGCACCATACTCATCGTCTCCTGTTTGCGCTTTTCCAGCGACAATTCAGGGTGGTGAGACGATTATAGAACGCTCTGATTACCCCATCGACGAATGCAAACGTATTCTAGACGGTCGGAAAATTGCAATTCTCGGATACGGACCACAGGGAAGAGGACAAGCACTAAACCTGAGAGATAATGGGTTCGATGTGTGTGTGGGCGTTAGACAAGGCAGCAGTTGGGATCAAGCCAAAGAGGATGGTTGGGAAGAGGGCAATACCCTTTTACCTATGGATGAGGCTGCCAAAGAAGGCAATATCATACAATACTTATTATCCGACGCAGCACAAATTCAGTGGTGGGAACATTTAGTGCCTCATTTGACTGAGGGCAAAACTCTGTACTTCTCTCATGGATTCGGGTTGACATTTCATGAAGACACGCATATTATTCCCCCGAAAGATGTTGATGTAATGATTGTAGCCCCAAAAGGCAGCGGATTGACGGTTCGAAACCATTTCTTGGAAGGACGGGGCATCAATTCGTCCTTCGCCATTCATCAAGATGCGTCTGGACAAGCAAAGGATACGTGTATGGCCTTGGCGTTTGGGATTGGTACTGGACACGCCTTTGAGACGACCACCGAGAAAGAAGTGTACAGTGACTTGACGGGGGAGCGATGTGTTTTAATGGGAATGATTCAAGGTGCTTTTGCGGCCCAGTATACAGTTCTTCGAGAGAATGGTCATAGTCCGTCTGAAGCGTATAATGAAACCGTGGAAGAGGCGTTGGAAAGTTTGTATCCCTTGATTTCTGAGAGAGGCATGGACTGGATGTTTGCCAACTGTTCGACTACGGCACAGAGAGGCGCTTTAGATTGGGCGCCTAAGTTTGAAGCCGCCATCTATCCGGTTATTCAAGAGTGCTATGAGGAGGTTAAAAATGGAAACGAGACACGACGGTCAATTGAAGCAAATAGTGACCCGGACTACAGAGAAAAACTAGAGAAGGAATTGGACAACATTCGAAGCAGTGAGCTATGGACGGTTGCTCGAGAGTTGCGTCAATATCGTCCAAAACCATAAGCGACAATTCGTGAAACTTTTACATCATCATACAATATAGACATTCTCCAATGGACGCTGTGTATTATAAATCATTGAGAAATACGTGGTTTCATAAATATCTGAGTGGATACTATTACAGTCGGAATGGAGAACCGTTCCTTATGGTTAAAATAGATGACATTCATAATGATAACACCGCTGCGATACAGAAAAGAAACGAAGCGTGTAAAACGTACAAAGACCTATATCAGCAACATGACATGGAACCTATACGCACATTTCTTAGGTCGTTCTTACGCGTAAACCGACATACACTATTTTACCATATGTACTGGATGGGACACGTATGCGACTCCAATGGGGTGCCCTTTTATTTGAAGAACAAAGTTCAATTTGCATACTCTAAATCATACCAAAACCAGACAGTTAAGAATACTGAAAATTTCGAAAAATATATGAAAAAACAAGAAGATATCAAGACAAAGAATGCACAGCGCAAAAAGAAGAAAGCACAACAAAAGAAGAAAGAGCAACTTACGAAACCGAAATCCGTGCAATCACGGAACAATCGCCAATCTCTCAAGCATCGAATCCGTGATGACAGTGGTGCAACATATGTAGGTGGAAAGAAGCCCGAAAAACAAATTACAACACGAACACGAAAAAGGCAGCCTTTCAGACAAAGTCCATTTCGTGATGATACTGGTGCTGTTTTTGTCGGCGGTAAACCGGAGTACACAAAAGAGGTTTCCAAACGACCCCCAAAAAAATCGCGACCAAAACAAGATTTACGTCCGCCCAAGTCAGATGACTTCAATGCTTTTGTGAATCCAGACTCGCGGCAGATCAACACACGTTTAACAAAGAACCGAAAGTTTCGTAAAAAGAAAAGTTTAAAATCCAAAATGCGCCAATTGAAAATGGAGATGGCTAATTTACTTTGATTCATTATCATTCGTTTGATTTGCCCTATGTAATCGTTCTACCTGATCCTTCACATACTGAACGTGGTAAGTCATCGTTTTGAAAAATATACCCAACCGTTTCCAAGTACAATTCGGTTCTCTCAAATGTTTTTCGATTTTCTTTTGTTCTGCTTTAATCTCTGCATCTTGGGCTGGGGAACAAATCAAAAGAATATGCTTACACACATTATCCACTAATTCGCCGAGAACATCAATCGAAAAGGTTCCATTCATCATTTTTAGTTCCAAGTAGGCAATATCAATATCTTCTTGTACGTTTCTTCGGTATTCATCGGAAGTTACAAGTAAGAGGAGTTCTTTGACTAATTCTTTCACGAGCATGATGACACAAGTCACACGATGTTCTGAATTTGCGAGTTGTTCTTCCATCATATCCCAATATACACGGTGCATTGTCGTATTTACTTGTGACGCAATCTGTAACTGTGCTTTTTCGACACCTCCTATGAATTGTTTAACGAATTCAATTCCAGATTCTCCTGATATCTTTCGAATGTGTTCTAAAATGTTGCTTTCGAATGCTTGAGCACTTTTTACGTATTCGTTGCGGACGTTTTTATTAGTCGTATTCGGTCCATGTGTGTGGAGTTGAACAATCAGTTGACAAAGAACATTCAATTGACATTGACGGTCTTCCAACAACCACGTATCAAAGCGAGAGCAGTACTCCTGAAACAATACATACAAATCATTGCTTATGTGACAAACTTTTGCACTGGGTCGTAAACATACTCTTCGGACAAGCGAGCTAGCCGATTGAAGTACCGCCCTTTCTGAATGCATTGATCGAGATGTAGACAGAACATCATCTGGAAATGTATATATTAAGAATGCCGACAAAAACATCGACACCCATTTTGAGTACGATGAAAGACTTATTGGTGTAGGTGAATGACGCATTATTTCGCACAGGAATCGATACGTGATGACGCGTGTCTGGCGCTCAAGCATAATTTTCTGAAAGTCGTCAAAATTCCGCGTATTGTGATGGATATCTCTCACAATGGGGATCGTAAGGAATCGTGAGTGGGACCTTTGTAAACGGACAAATCGTTGTATTAGTAATATTTCAGCCATTGTTACTGTTCTTTGGAACTGTTTGTTTATACCATTTCATTTCATTATATTGGTACAATGTAAGGTATGACGCGAAAACGTCTTATAAAGCAGTATTCCGTTCTCGAAGAAAATACGCCCATTGGAGAATGTTTCATATGTCTCGATGATGTGTATTCCAAAGATTTAGCTACATTACAGTGTCAACATGTATTCCACGACGATTGTTTGCGCGAGTGGGTGAGTTCTGTACACAACCATGGAGGGCGCGTATGCCCTGTGTGTAGGAAACCATTCTCAAAACGAAATTGTGTGCCTTGCTATTTGAATCAAAAGAGAAGTAGTGGGTGTGTCATTCTATAACTCTTTCAAAGTTATCCTTTCTGGGTAATTTTGATTTTGGAGCCAATCATTAGTTTGGATAAACGATCCACTAACTGTGGCGGTGTTTTCCGAGAGGTCTTGATTTCTTTTGTACGAAGAAGCTTTCGTAATACTTTTGTATTAGCACACTCCATATGTTTTTCGATTCTTGATGTCGAACGTTTATCCTTTTGGATACGTTCCTTGCCGTGAAATGTGACTCGCTGCCGAGTAGCTAATATGGCCGTTTTTGCATCTTTTCGACGCATTGATTCAATGTATTGATTTACTTTACGTGGATTATATTGTGTCGTCATCTTGTTTTTAACATTTCGCACCGTACTTGGTGCGCGTCGTTGTGGCATCTGTCGTTGTGGCATCTGCCGTTGTGGCATCTGTCGTTGTGGCATCTGCCGTTGTGGCATCTGTCGTTGTGGCATCTGTCGTTGCGGCATCTGTCGTTGTGGCAATTTTCTGACAGGCATTGGTGGTCTATGCGACCCATTATAGTTGTTCGATACAGAATTCAGTCTGACATTTGGAGCAGGGTTATACCGTGTAATAAGGTCAGAAATGTCCATTATATTACACTTCTTCAATATAATATTCTTAGCACTTTTACTAAAGGATATAGACAAAAACGCTATTATTATCATAACAATGACAGTAGGAGCAGATTATTGGAAATGTGGTGCTGTGTTTGTAGCATCCACAATAATGACAGGAGCAACACTTTGGTTGTATCAGTGGATGATAGGATCAATGAAATCAGTGAATACAAAGACTATCAGTCAATATATTCCAACTATTGATCTTGCTAAATTAATGTTGAAACGGGCTGATGGAGCATTTACGGATGAGGGCATAGAAGAATGCAAAAAAGTAATGCATTGTCTATCAACGTATGGCATTTTAATAGTTCGAGATCCACGTGTAACAGAGCGTGATAATGAAGCGTTCTTAGATATGATGGAATCATACTTTGAACAAGACAGCGAGGTGAAATTGAATGATGCATTCCCAGAACATCATTACCAAGTTGGCGTGACGCCCGAAAAAACAGAGTTGCCTAAAAAGCATTGTTCGGATACGTCAACATTATCGGAGTTGAATCGCCCAGTAACCCTGTGTCCGCCGGAAAAGGATGTCAAATGGAGATTTTTTTGGCGTATCGGAAAACGCCCTGAAAATACCAATTTTGAAAACCTGAATGCAGATCCTGTTGTACCGGAAGCATTCAAAGAACGCTGGAGTCATGTAATGGATAAATGGGGAAATGACCTTCTACAATCTGTTCTAGATATAACAGAGGCAATATCATATGGACTGTCCCTACCGCAAGACTACCTGCGCAACAAAATGGAATACGGGCCTCATCTGCTCGCGCCAACCGGTACTGATTTAGATAAATATGGGGGCAAAGACACTGTGATGGCTGGATATCATGCTGATCTCAATTTTATTACGTGCCACGGAAAAAGTCGGTATCCTGGACTCTGCGTGTGGTTGCGTGATGGAACAAAAATAGAAGTGTCCATTCCAGATGGGTGCTTGTTGATGCAATGCGGAAAACAGCTTGAATATTTGACAGGTGGATTCTGCATGGCAGGATATCATGAGGTCGTAGTGAGTGATTCAACGCGACGTGTTATAGAAAAAAGAAAGAAAGACGATAAATCGGTGTGGCGCGTTAGTTCCACTCTGTTTTCACACCTCCGCTCGGATGATTGGTTAGAGCCACTACCTCAATATCGAAATGACGCATATCCTAGAATACAAGTTGGCAATCAAGTACAAAAGGAATTGAAAGAAATACAGTTGTCACACGATGATGACTACGTAAATACTCGAAATAAATGGTTCGTTATATGGTAAGACGAATGAGCGCGGATGGAGATGCTGCCGATGTACTTTCTAGGACACTCTTCTTCTCTTCATCATCATCTGCGAGAAGTTTGCATGCTATTTTCCGTTTCTTTTTTGGTTTCGGCACTAATTCTTCGATGCCCAGTGTCCTCTGTTTGATCACACTTTCCCAAAACGTGCGTAACTTAGGAAGTGCTTCGGCAAACCACGCAATATCTCTTCGAACACGAACAAGAGAGTATGTTTTCAACGCCCACCACGTCACAAAAGGCTCGTACACACAGTTTTCATTTTCGTTAATATCTTTCATGGTATTTGTAATCCAGGTCCGCATTTTCTTCAATGATATACCAAGGGGACAATACCTGTATCGAGCCTCTTTGGTATTGGTTGCCACATAGTATTCGATGACAGGGCCAAATTCAGTGTTGTCGTGCGTAGCCGCTAATTCACCCTCTTTCAACTCTTCGTGGGTATCATAGAACGTATAGGAGCATTCCAAAAAGTCACACAGTTCGAGGTCACATACTTCGAGCTGGATTTGCATTTGGATCCAGTAATGGATTGGTGGAATTCCAACGATTTTACGGGAATACGGATTCTTGATTTCCAGCATCACACCATTCGAGCAGATACCATCTGGCGATGCCCCGATGAAAGGGTAGATTGGGTGGGCGAGGCAACCAAACTCGTGAACTTTCATTTTTTGCCTTTTTTCGTAAATGAATGTCGCAATGGGTTCATATTTGACTCCGTGCGCACACGGAGGACTCATATAAAACGGTTTTTCATATCCACATTTCTTGAGGAGAATATCCTTTGGCGTACTGTAGTGATTTTTTCCGAGCACTGTACCGATGTCGCTGGCGGTCAGACGTTCTTTACGGAATGCGTACCATTCAGGACTACGTTGTTCGGGCTGAAATACCTTCTTCAAATCGTCGACATATCCTAAGGGAGCAGTCCATGTGATGGGTGCGTACGGATTACGAATTTTAGGACACTCTTCGCACAGCACTTGAAGAATGAATTCTGGATACACATATTCTGACTTCAAAATCTGCTTCAACACTGTCGATAAGCAATGTATAAGATCATTCAAATGTGCTTGCCGCATCATATGAAGTGTTTGTGGGTGTATATCCATGTCAGTTAAAATCATCTTAACAAGTGTATTGAGCATAGTAGATTATTGTACTTCGATCACTTCAGTCGGTATTGTAATATAGTCAGTCTCTTTTTATATTCGCTGTCATTTTTTTAATGTGTGCAGTAAAAAAGAAAAGTGTATAATAGAATGTTTCTGTCCAGAATCATTCTTTTTTTTGTTCAAACTGATTTATAATGTATCAGTCGGCCTTAGCCTATCACTTGTGAATAGGGTGGTAGTGTAATCGCAAACTGCTCTGGACGGATGAACATCTCGGACAGCGAAAGTTTCAGATTTTCGGCGTTACAAACAGCATATTCCGGTGCGCGGTTTTCATCAATATTTTCCTTATTACTAGACGTGTCTGACACCGGAAAGGTCACATTGTCGAAATATTTCTTCTCATCGAATAGAACATTAAATGACCCAGTTCCAACCTTGATTTCTTGTCCCATCATTATGTTGGCAGACACACCGTCCATTGTGTCAAAATCGCCAAACATCGCTGCCTTGTAAAGAATGTCTGGTGTCTCTTCAAAAGAACACTTTGCCAAAGTCTGTTTTGAACTTTTCTTCATTCCGTGCCTATCCACCGACATGATGAAGCCACGTGATGTCATAGTATCCGCCAGCAGAGAAATATGTCTGTAATTCACATAGCTTCCACCCGATGTAATAACGTCAGCAAGTTCATTAATTATGGCATCTCGGGCCGCCTCAATGCCAAGTACTCTGTGAATTTCCACAATATCGTTCGTGAAAGTTCTGCTAAAGTCAATATGTTCCTGATTCATAATGGCATTGAGATTACTGCCATCTGTGTCTAGGACCCATTCTTCCGTGGATGCGAAATCTCCCTTGTTCAACTCGAGATGGGTTGTGGATTTCGACATATTCGCCGACTTAATTCCTTCTACCCCTTTGATCACTGCATTCGACACGATATCCGCCTCGAACTGTTCCAGGAAGGACACCATATCCACGCCACTTTTCTTGATGACAGGGCGAATACGCATCACCAAGTCCGCTGAGTTATCATCTGTGTACGAGCAATAAAGCGACCCATCTTTTTTCTGCGACTGCATCATCATGTAGTGAATATCGCTCATTTGAATGTTCTTTCGCATCATCATTTCGTTATTGAAACGCAAGTGAAGAACCCATGGGCTCCGGTCTGTATCCTTTGGAATCATGGCGTGATAGAATTCGTCGTACACGCTGAAGAGAGTATTGTCAGCAGTGCTTGCTGTATCCTCTCCACTTTCTGGACGGAAGACAATCTCGGAGGATAGTAAGATTTCTCGGAGAGTGGTAATTTCCAAATCATTCAGCACCGATGAAGCCTTCTGCTTACTGGATGCAATATCCGGATTCAGAAATATCGTTGCTACCGGATTCTTGATCTTCTTTGACACATTAAGGACTTCCTTTAGACGAGGAACGCCTCGAACCACTTTAGATTTGCTCGAAACCCCAGCAAAATGAAAGGTGTTCAGTGTCAACTGTGTCGCCGGCTCTCCAATCGATTGTGCGGCGATGGTTCCAACCGCCTCGCCATATGAACCCATCGATTGATGGAATTTTGTCAGACAATACTGGTACATGTAATCAAATCCTGTTCGGGTTATCCCGTGTTCCATCAATCGCTTCGGCGAGAACTGTGCCCGAATGTTAATGAACAACAGATTATCGTCGATGTTGCGAGCGTAGACGTTGTTTTCCACGCTCATTTTGGAGCACAACTCGTCCAATTTCCGAAAAACGTACACAGGGTCAATGTCACTCTTTCCGTGTGTGGATGCAAACTTTTGCTTCGTTGAGAAGAGCAGGCGCTGTAGGTTGATAGGATGATATACTGTCGAGTTCTGCTCCAACTGGTTGATTTTCTCAATCACAAAATTCCGGTCTCGCACGATCCGTTTGAAATGATTCTTACACAGTTCATCGAACTCGTTTGCACCCATGTCTTCAATCACTACTCGGACCGCCTTTGTACCCTCTTCCGTTAGCACAGTATCCCACGGAAATTGAGAATGCAAAATGTAGTCCTTCTGGAGTTCCGCCAGTGATTTAGACAGGGTTGGGATGCTCTGCCGTTCGATATGAACCGGGTCGAAGCCATCTTCGCCGTAGAGGAACTGAACAATTTGACCGGATTCGTTGCGCACCGTGTTGTCAGTAGCAATCTTAAGATCTTCCATCGCCTTGATGAGTTTGCGCTGAATGTATCCAGTCTCAGCCGTTTTCACTGCTGTATCAATCAAACCTTCACGCCCGCCCATCGCATGGAAGAAGAATTCATCCGGGTCAAGTCCTTGTAAGTAGGAGTTTTGTACGAACCCGCGCGCTTTCACTCCGTCGTCGTATTTGTGAAAATGCGGAAGAGTGCGGTCTGTGAAGCCATACGGAATGCGTCCATCGTCCACATTTTGCTGTCCCACACACGAAATCATTTGACCAATGTTAATGTCAGACCCTTTCGAACCCGACTTGACCATATTGACCATTCGGTTGTCTGACAGCAGCTGCTTGATGCCCATCTTACCGGTTTCGTTGACGGCGCGGTTCAACTGCGTGTTGATGCGGTATTCGAACTCAGCCTTGTTCGGTTTTCCGGTGTTGTTCTCAAATAGTCCCATATGGACGTCTTTAATGAGCGAGATGACATTGTCCTTTTTCTCTTTGATGGACGCTTGCATCTCTTCAATCGTGTCGTCGTCGATCACTAAATCGCTCACACCTACACTAAAACCGGTGTTCAATAGCCAATTTGTAATAATATTCTGAATGTTGTCAATGAGTTCATGCGTCTTGTGGGTTCCAATGTCGTTCGTTACCACGTGAATGAGCCCCTGGTTGCTTGTTCCTAAAATGTTCTTGTCAAATGTTCCATGCTTATGGTCCCCTTCTGTGATCTTGACGCGATTTTCATCCGTCGATACCGCATCGTACTGCTTGTTCTTCTTGGTCATAGAGACGTTGGGGATGATCATCGACATGATGGCGTGCGAAGACCACAAATCCACCGGCGTACCATTACCGGCCTTCACGCTCGGCGGGGGCAATTCGCCCTTGAAAGAGGGTATCCACATAAGCAGATCCATCATCTGATGTTTCGTCAATAACACATTGGGTTGTGTGAATCGGTTTGCGCCGAGCAATGTATCTTGTACAATACCAATCACCGGCCGATTCGTTCCGGGACTAATAATTTGGGTGGGAACACGCACGAGTTGCTGTAGCTCCATTGCCGTTTGGACGCTTTGCGGCACGTGCATGTTCATTTCGTCTCCATCGAAGTCCGCATTGTAAGGAGTCGTTACGCTAACATTCAAGCGAAACGTGTTAAAAGGCATCACCTTGACCTTGTGAGCCATCATACTCATCTTGTGAAGCGATGGCTGTCGGTTGAACAACACAATGTCCCCGTCAATCAAATGACGATACACTGTGTCCCCGACGCACACCTTGACTGAAGTTGTGTCCACATGCTTTAAGGAAATCATCCGTCCCGTGTCTCGTTCCTTGTACGTTTTTGCTCCTGGATACTTGGTTGGTCCATTACGAACCAACTTCTTCATTTGTTCAATGTTATAGATAGTGACCTTCTCTGGGAAAGTTAAGTTCATCGCCACCTTTTTTGGCACTCCCAATTCATCAATACTGATATTTGGGTCCGGTGTAATCACACTGCGAGCAGAATTGTTCACGCGTTTTCCCATCAAGTTACCACGAACACGACCTTCCTTGGATTTGATGCGCTCTTTGATCGACTTCAATGCGCGCCCGGACCGCTGCTGAGCGACAGGCAACCCTGGAATCGTGTTGTCAACATACGTGGCCGTGTGATACTGAAGCAACTGAATCCAGTCCTTCAACACCGTCTCGTGGGCGTTCTTTTCCATCTTCTGCTTGAGCATCCTGTTTGTCTTGACAATATCACACAGCTTATGGGTCAGGTCGTCCTCCATACGCGTGTTGTTGTCTTGCTTCACCGACGGACGCATGCTGGGCGGAGAAACCGGAAACACCGTGTAAATCATCCATTCCGGCTTACACCACGCCGGATTGAACCCCATCGTTGCGCAATCCTTGTCTGAAATCCGAGAGAATATCTTGAGGACATCGGCAGCATTCCACACCAGCTGACGACTCTCTTCGTCGCCCTTTCCAGGCCACTTTGCGACCAGTTCGTGAAAGGAGGTGTGTTTCGCAACGTTTTTGGGGAACTTAACGCCGCACCCATCGTGCTCTCCATCACAATCGGCGCCGGTCAGCGCTTCACCGCAGTGGGATGGTTTACACTTCATACACAAGTCATAGTACGCTTGAAACCGCTTGGCCCCTTGGAGAGAATATAGTTCATGGTCGTCAGGAACCTCCACGCGCAGTTTCGAACACCTAAAGCAAATGCACTTCAGAATCTTTCGAATGATTGTCATGTACTGCATGTTGAAAACAGGATGAGCCAATTGAATGTGTCCAAAATAACCTGGGCATGCTTTATTGTTCAATTTGTCGGTGGGGCAAATCTGTGTGTGATCCAATACACCCATTCGAGCATCAAAAAGCCCCCCTACTTTCGGTAAATTACCATCGTATGTTTCTTGTGTAAAAATTTCCGTAACAGAAGAGTTCATAATTTCTTCCGGTGATAAGACACTAAACTGGACTCCGGTAATCTTGTTGTACACTTTGCTGTCAATATTGATCTGCTGCAGCATAGTTTCATCATCTTTAGTTTTATCGTGATGTTGCTCCATTGTGCGACGATACGATTCGTATAATCTATTCGAGGATTTTTTTTAAATAGTATCATTTTTTTGTGAGGGGTCTAAGTGTTTGCCACAACATTCGTGAAAATATAAATGTTACTCATTTGTTAGACAAGTATTCTCGCACGCTTCAGTTTTCTCTTCGCTTGATGAATCAGTGTCATTGTCTGTCGATTCAGCAGTGACGTACGGAGATATCGTCATTTGTGATTGTGATGTTAACTCTATGGACACTTCGTCGACGCGGACAATATGCGACACTTTCTCTTCATTAGATGATTTATCATCATCATCATCATTATCATTATTATCATCATCATTATCATACTCGCCATCCGATTCTGGTGTTAGCAATCTTGTAGTCTCTTGTACAAACTCTTCTTCTATATGATCATCTATATCAAATGGCACTTGTTCATAGCGTATGATTGGCTTCTTTCTCAGGTGTTGTACCAACCATTCCCAAAAACATTGAATACACACGCACATTTATGCTGATTCTATTGATATACACGCCTATTTAAAATTGTCTCAAGAATACGATAGTACAACGATAGTACAACGATGCGTATCGAAATTTTGTCTCGTTTATGGGTTGCAGATAAAAAGCACGCAAAATGTAGAATTTCTCATAACCTGTACATACACAAGTACAATTTCTGGAATCAAGATATGGTGGCATTTCAAAAACTTCTGGAATCTAGTACGCGCGCTATTCACCGCTACATCGCTCAATCTTTGGAACCTATCATACTCATTGATCATGAAATCCATTCTCTCCATACGGCCTACGTCGTCGTTATTGCGTATGTGTTACGCTACACAGACCTCTCTGTACAGGACGCAATTCGAAGCATTCAAACCAAAACGGTTGCATTTTCCTTGTCGAATGAAGCTCGTCGGTGCCTGTCTATTTTTCGCTCCGCACACAGTTCACAGGTTAAATTTTAAATACAAATTTAACATTTCTCGCTTAGAAATTTCTACTCACATTGATTGTTAAAAAAATGATGGATAAAGGATAAGGGAAATCCCTGGTAATCAAACCGCAAAAGTGATAATGTCGAAATCCAAAAAGACCAAACGATGCCAATTCCCTCAGTGTTCCAAGAAACTAACGCTAGTGCAGCGTATGACAATGTGTAAATGTAAGAAGGCATTCTGTGCTCAACACCGTGCCGCTAGTCAGCACAATTGTTCCTTCGACTACCAAATGGAGAATAAATGTCTTCTGAAAGAAAAGCTTCTCATCGGGAAGGTTGTCAACTGTTGTATGGAAAAGATTTGAAGTGCTGGACACCAACCATTTTGTACGTGCTTTATTTATTTTTTGTTGTTTAAAGACTTCTTGAGTACTACATATAACGATCTTCCGCGCATGGAGTGTAGTACCAGTACCATGTCAGATACCGTAGATCAAGAGAGCCAAAGAACACACACCGTCATCTTATCATGTACAACTAAGAATGCACACATAGACGACATTTCGATTGATGAACATATTCACACGCAATTGAACATTCCCCTGTTTCCGCAAGTCCATTCTGCGATTTCACAAATCATTGATGTTGGCGTCCATGTGCGCAACTTACAATTTGAATCCTTTCACAGCGACGACCGTTTCCGTGAAAAGATTGAGGCATTGTGCTCTTCGAAACACGATGCTGTAGTGCAAAATATGAAAGAGGAACACAACACACACATGTCTGCATTACGAAAAACGAACCGCGCGTTAGAAGAAGAAAACAGATCCTTGGAGACGAAAATGGCGTGTGTGAAATCCACGTTCGAAAACGAATGTCGGAGCATTGCGTTGGAACAGTCACGCCAAGTCCAGAACTCTACCGCCAATCTCCAGCACCATCTACAGAGTAGTATTGAAGACATGAAGATGAAAATGGTACAGTTCCATTCCCAGACCGCGTCTACGAAGAGTGTGGGAAATAAAGGCGAAGAATGTGTGATGCAGTACATTACCTCTCATTACCCCCATTGGTCGGTACGCGACACACACGGCGAGGCCCATGCAGGGGATTTTCATACGTATCTGGATGATGACACGTGGATTCTGAACGAAGTCAAATCTCATAAAGGGTCCATTCGAACAGAACAGGTGCGTAAATTCTACCGGGATATTGACGCTCACGAACCCACTGCGGCCATCCTGTTTTCTCTGCATTCGAACATTGTAGGGAAACGGCACGGACACTATGAGCTCCGGGGAAAAACACACGTATTCTTCCTAGCACACTGTTTCACAAACATGAACTGCATCCAATTTGTTCATTCAATGTGTGAAATGCTCATTCGTCATACGCAAGCCATTACTGTAACAAAACCGTCCAGCGACGATGAAGATAAGCAGGACTCGCTCGAAGAATTGCGACAGTCTCACACAGAATACAAGAGAGAGCAGGACCGCGTGTGCAGGGTTCTTCAGCAATCTGCCGAACAAAGTGTTCACGCCCTACGCTCGCATACGAAATATATGATTGGGGTGTATGAGAAGAACATTCACCATGATAAGAAACAGATTACGGAACTAAAAAAACGCCTAAAAGAATGGGAATCGTTTGAACAGAACCAGTATGTGAATATGGACGAACAGACCAACTCAAAGTTTCCGTGGAAGTGTTGTGCATGCGACCTTCTCATCAAAACGCACGGACAGCTGTACAAACATATCACGTCTGCATCTCACTGTAAATAAAAATATGGGAATAAGTATAGTATTTTTCTCATACGCCATGTCCGCATTCTTACGAGGTTTATATATGTTGTGTGTCGTCGCTGTGCTGTGTCTTCCGTCCCTGGCGGTAACAGTTCATCTTGTGATTGAAGATCATCTGATTTGCTCAGGAACATATTCGGATTCAGGCATGAACATCGTGCTTGTCAAAGGGCTCATTTACCAAATGACATTCATTGCGATCGTGCTCGGTGGCATGGTTGGGTTTGGTGTGGATGGTTCGCAGACATTAGGGTCCATCGTTTGCCTTGTTAATTTCATCACGTGCATGCTCTTTTGGAACATGTGCAACCGGTGTCAAAAGGATAAGAAATGCACACATTCTAAAGAGTGGATCATCACTCTCGGCTTCATGAATCTCCTGCTCCCTGTCATCTTAATTCTTCAGAATCAGCTTGAACAGCCGAGGATGTCTACACAGGCCTTGCCTTTGAAGATGGATGAATATGCCATGTAAATCTAGTCCGCGCAAAAAGAAATTAAACAGAAAATTCATTATATCTTTTATACTTTTGTTTTATGTCGAATCCATTCAATTTAGAACCTGATTTTTTCAGCGCCACTTCGAAAAATGGTTTTGCGGCGTCTTCAAAAATACTGTCCGAAGAGCACGAACTCATACTCGAAGACCTGACACCCCAAATTAATCGTTTCTTCCATCACCGCGAACTTCAAAACAATTTGAAAATCAGTGGCACCATCACGTGCGACAACATCATTGCGAAGAACTTGTCGACGGTTGATCAAGAAACTGGGAACATTACCAATAATATTACGGTGAACTCGGTGGAAAACTCCACACAATTATTTCGTGCAGACCAAGGACGCTTCACATCACTTGACACATCTCGAATCACGGCCCAAACGGTAGACGTGAAAGGATCTCTGATCACAACCGAAGCGCAGAAAAATAATATTGTGGCGAATGCGGCCGACACAGTTCAATTCAAAGGAAATGCCGCCACCGCTACGAAACTTGCAACCCCTATAAATGTTGGTGGAGTATCGTTTGATGGAGCCACTTATATCAATTTACCGGGCGTCAACACCCCTGGGAATCAAGACACGACAGGTAATGCCGCCACCGCCTCGGCAGCCAAAGAAAATAGTGCTTTAGAAATACTACTTATACAAATTCAAAGTAATATTGCTGACCTTGTGACACGAGTTACGGCTTTGGAGAATCCATAAATATATTTGAAGCACTTTCCATTTACTGTGACATTTGTACGTACGTTCAACCTTTCAAGCCGTTCAACTGCTTCTACTATTTCTAAAACAATTGAGTGGTCCATCTCATTAAAATCAACCGTATCCCCGTGCTTGTTGACAAAGTGGAATGCCAACTCGTGTAGCTCCCGCAACGGATGCTCGTTGAAGACCTTGGGCGTTGCCACAAAGGTGTCGAATACGTACGACCCTGTCTTACCCGGAAGCAATATTTTCGCAAAGAGGTCATGTAGCGCATTCGTTTCCGTGTTTTTGATTGTGCTCAATGTTGGGCATTTCAAGTACATGAAGTTGTCTGAAACGATGTAAGTTTTATCCACTTCCTTCATGAACATTTGTCCAAATTTTCCGTATGTAATTCCCGATTGATTCTCGACATCGACGTATCTTTTGTACGCAATTTCGAATTCGGATATGGGAGTAATATTTATAGGCAAATGCGATTTGGGCACTTGAATCGTAACTTTTGTTCTTGTAGTATCCACAGACGATATCGTGAAGCCATTGTGGTCATTCAAGATTGTATTATTCGACGAAGAACACACACGAACTGTTACGGCATCATCATCAGGAAATTTTGCGCTTTTCTTAATTTTTAATGAAACTAGATCCGGTACAGTTTGATAATACTGTCCAGGAATTGTATCTGAATGGACGTACAGTATATTTTCTTGTAACGTGTCGAACATCGTATTACTACCTGAAAAGTCTAGAGTTAATATACCATCGATTGGTTCTTGGTTGTTCCCCACCACATTGTTGTATGTGATTTTAGGCATATTTGCTCGACCGATACCCTTTTGAAACAATGTATCACTTTCTGCTCGCACGTTCTGCCACAAGACATCCACTTCAACATATGCACCATTGACGGCATCGACACTCAGTATCTTATAGACACCATTTGGAATGCCTTGTTTGCGGTACAGGAATTGACCGCCACTCTGTGCGCGAGCCAACTCGATGTGTACATATGAGGATGAGGGAAGGGACGATGTCAGTCGCACGCGGAAAGTGTTGGATGCATACTGAGATTCTTCTACGATTGCGTATTCATATCCTTCGAACGTGTCCCCTCGAGAGTACGTCTTCTTGTCCTGTACCGTTACAATATACACATCTTTCTCGTATACCGGCACTTCAATTTCGTTGTCATGAATGTATACCATATCATTAACACCAAATGGCATAAACGTAGTCGTATCCGGTCTCTTACCAAACAAGCACATCTTATTTTGGAAACTGTCTCGGTGTAGGGTCAAACGTGTATTGACACCACTTTTTGTAATGGTTGTAAAATCGAAAGAGAAGGTTTCTACGCGGGAGTGGATATCCGCATGTGGCATATGGTTTTTCAGGTATACCCTGTCGCCCACAGAATATGGGCACTCCTGCGATAACTGGATTTCAATAGAAAATGTATCCTCAGACTGAGTTGTCGGAAGTATCACAGATTCGACAATATTGATCTTATGGATGTCAACTGTATTCGACTCAACCTTTTTGAATTCGATAGATTCGTTATTCATTCCGGATTTGTCTTCATGGAACCCTAACACTTCTCCGGGATTTTCGTCCATTCCAAACAAGAATTTAAATGCCACGGGCGTTCCAATAAATAGCTGTTCCGTTCCAATGCCGGTCAAAATCGTTCTCGTAGGCACACGTGCTAATTTAATATTGAATCCGGCGTGGGCGTTGTCTTGTGTCTCGGGTTCACTTTGGTAAGAACAGACAACATTTGATGTTTGTGTAAGACACTTTTCAGAACTATTGAAGGGTTTTTGTCCTATCTTTTCTAACCACACATCGTATTGGTTCGTTGTCCCAGACACGGCGTCCACACGAATAATGCGCCCAAACGTAGACAGACCCAATTTTTCCTGATACATTATTTCGTACATTGTAAATGGGTGTTCTTCTCCATTCACGAAATTATTTGTTCCCGTGGGATTCTGGAGATTTGGAATGTCTACAGTAAAACGGTACTGATGCACGGGACATACTATTGCTGTGTGCTCCCGGTTGATTTCGGTATCTCGTATATTGAGAATGTCGAACGCTTCTGCGATACGTACACTATCACCCGATTGAATCGTCGTTCCTGGGAGACGCACGTACAAATAGGGCACCCCGGCATTTACATAGAGTGGTCCTTCTTGAACCACTCGATTTTGGTTCGTCTCGACACGATAATTGTTGGAGTGATATACGTTTTGACATTGTTGTATGGATATTATACGTTTTTTGTTGTTCGTACCCACAAAGAAACGGGACGATGTCGGGTTTGAATTTCCTCGCGCAAACGTGTCATCGCTCTGGTGTTTTGGCAGAAAATGTCCATGATGCCAAGAGAATTCGCTGAATCCTTCGTGACTTACAGTCGATGATACCAGTTCCCGATTGAGCTCCTTCTCTAATTCTGTGGCCAAAGAATCG
>Ga0209092_10000499_pt1 | contig 38647 bp, 42 predicted proteins | sample FraStrMetagenome_FD_187446 | JGI IMG/M metagenome (GOLD analysis project Ga0209092, IMG submission 187446) | Marine eukaryotic phytoplankton communities from Arctic Ocean - Fram Strait ARC3M Metagenome (SPAdes) (version 2) | ecosystem: Environmental > Aquatic > Marine > Oceanic | place: Fram...
GCACGACAGAAAAAATCCCTTTTGGGGGACAGGCTATAAAAATCCCTCTTCGGCTAATTTGGACTTGTTAAAAAAACAGTGCCTACGCCAGTTAACCGCACTACCCCCAGCACGACGTATTTTCGCGCAGAGGCGCAGGGGCGCAGAGTGAACACATTCATCAAGAGACATCTTCCCTTAAAAATGCTCTTTCATTGCAAAAAGCTCTGCGCTTCTGCGCCTCTGCGCGAGACCATTCTATTTACGAAATTTTAGGCGCTATTTAAATACATCAGACCAGTGACCTTCACACAACCACTCAGCCCTCAGCCCTTGATGATGCCCTTGGGTGCAAGTCTCAGCTCTCCACAGTCCAGACTTGTCCCACCGCATAAAACTGTCTTGCTGAGAATCCGCATGCCCGCCCCTAAGAACTTCCTAATCATCACCCAAGTCTTTAGCCCGGACCCCGCAGCGGTCGGTCAATACTTCGATGAAGCCGCCCAAGCGATTGCCGGCACAGGCGCTTCAGTCACTGTGCTCACCGCAAATCGAGGCTACGACAATCCTGACGAACGCTTCGCCGCCAAAGAGGACCGGGATGGCATCCAGATCCGGCGCCTGCCCCTGTCCTCATTTGGCAAGGCCAGCATTCCCGTGCGAATATTCGCCCAGCTGTCCTTCTTAGTGCAATGCATCCTACGCGGACTCTTTACACCTAAACTGACCGACCTACTCGTCTCAACATCTCCTCCAATGGCTGCAATCACCGCCGTCATCATCGGCTTTTTTCGTCCGAAACTGAAAGTGCACTATTGGGTGATGGACATCAACCCCGACCAGGCGGTGATCTTGGGTGCCTTCAAACCGCGCCACCCGCTCGTCCTCGCGCTCGATTGGCTCAACCGCCGCATCCTCAAGCGCGCCGACAGCGTCATCGCCCTCGATCGCTTTATGGCTAAGCGGCTGTTAGCAAAGCTAACACAGAAGACAGAGGACAGAGGACAGAGGACAGCAAAAGCACCCGTTGGGGCGCCCGCCCCTCAGCCCTCAGCCCTCAAGCCTCAGGTCTCAAAAATCACCATCATCCCCCCGTGGCCAATGGATGACTACCTCGAGACAGTGCCTCATGCCGAGAATACATTTCGGGAGAAGCAAGGCTGGACCGATAAATTCGTCGTCATGTATAGCGGCAATCACAGTTTAGTTCATCCGCTCGATACGATTCTAGATGCAGCGGAGAAGCTCAAAGACGACCCACGTTTTGTATTCGCTTTCATCGGCGGCGGCAAAGGGAAGCAAGCGGTCGAAGACCGCATACGGAAACTTGAAGAAGGAGACCTGAGACCTGAAGAACACAGCTCCCCTCAGCCCTCGAGTCTGAGCTCTCAAGTCTCAGCCCTCGAGTCTCAGCCCTCAATAGTTTCCCTCCCCTACCAGCCACTCGATCAAATCAAATACTCCCTCTCAGCGGCAGATCTGCACATCGTCTCACTTGGCAACGACATGAGCGGCATCGTGCACCCTTGTAAAATTTACGGGGCCCTCAGCATCGGACGCCCCGTGCTTACCCTCGGCCCCAAGGAGAGCTACCTCAGCGATATCATTAAAAAAGAGGACAGAAGTCAGAAGTCAGAAGTTAGTCAAGAAACGGATAGGGCAATCGGTTATGCAATTCAGCACGGCGATGTCGACGCCGCAGTCACAGCCCTCAAAGCCGCCGCTGGCCAGACACAAGAAGAGCGCGCAGACATGGGCCAGCACGCTCAACAAATTGCGACTAAGAAATTCGGACGAACACAACTAGTTCAGCAATTTCTGACGACAGTGCTCAACCCTGAAGACTAAAACTATTCGCTTTCAATTTGATCGCGAATGCCCCACATTCACACTTGATTGCCAATGAACCTTATCCAACAGCATCAACCGGAAATTGAAGTGCTCTGCAGAAAACATGCGGTTCTCTCGCTGTATGTCTTTGGTTCCATTCTCCACAGTGACTTTACCCCGCAAAGTGATATCGACTTGCTGGTTGAATTCGATTGGACAAGTGAGCGCAATTTCTCGGATTGCTACTGGGGACTCAAAACCGAGCTTGAATTATTATTGAACCGGCAAGTGGATCTAGTTTGCGACAGTGCGATTCGCAACCCCATCTTTCGCCGAGAAGTCGACACCCATAAGGAGGCTGTCTATGCTGCCTAAATCAGAAAAACTCTGTTTAGATATCTTAACAGCTATCGCAGAAATCCGTGAATTTTTATCCGAGGCATCCCAAGAGACTTTTACGCAGAGTCGCTTACAGCAAGTTGCGGTCGAGCGGGAACTTGAGATTATTGGAGAAGCATTGAAACGACTGGAGCGAGCAGATGAGCTCCTATTTGATAAAATCGAAAGTGGTCGTAAAATCATTGGCATGCGCAACGTGCTCGCCCACGGCTACGATGTGATCGACTATCGCATTCTCTGGAGCACGGTTACCCACGACATCGAACCGCTGGCTAGGCAAATCGAATGCTTACTCCACGAGTAGCAGACCAGACACAACAAGAGCGCGCAGCCATCGGCCAGCGCGCTCACGAAGTTGCGACTGAAAAATTTGGCCGAACACAACTGATTCAGCAATTTCTGACGACAGTGCTCAACCCCTGAAGATTAAAAAAATGCCCAACTCCGGCATAGCCGGCGACCGCTTATTTACGCTTATTACCAGAGCACTCACTTCAAAAAATAAGCGTCACATTCGCGTTAATAAGCGATTAAAAAAATAGCTTCTAACATGCCTGCCACTCAGACCTCAAACCTCAAGTTTCGCCAAAGGCGGTCATTTGGATCGTCAACCCCTTCGATCAATTGCCGAACGAGACGGACGTCCCACTACGCTATTGGGCGCTGTGCCGCACCTTTGCAGCTGTTTTGAATTCTGAGCCTTCTGCCTGCAAATAAGACATCCTCCCTCCAGACCACGAAACGAAGTTTCGAGGCTACGACATGACCTCATTCTTTTCCTCCTTGAAAATACAATGAGTTGAGATAAGTTAAACGCATGAACGTAGAAGAAATTTGCCATCAAGCTCAAAGGTTGACGCAAAAAAAACGAACGGAGCTGATTCAGAAGCTTTTAGAAGGATTAGGTACTTCTTGCACTTACGACGTGAGTGACGATGAGATTCTGGAGCGAGTGAATGAAACTCGCGAGGGACACGTGCAAGACATCTCCCATCAACAATTGATATCCGGACTCAAGCATTTAGGGAATTGAAAGCGCTTAGATATCATCCAGCTGTCCAGCGAGATATTAACGAAGCGATGCGCTATTACCTAGAGCAAGCCACACACCAGATCTCATTAAAATTTTGGGACGAGCTAGTTCAAGGGTTTCATCAAGTTCAGCGAAACCCCAGTCACTATCATTTTGATGATTCTGGCTTGAGGCGTTATAATTTAAGAAAGTTCCCCTTTCATTTCCTTTACGAAGATCTTGAAGACCGTGTGCGTATTCAAGTAGTGAGGCATTATTCACGTAGCTCAACATATGGAACGACGCGAAACTGGAGCTAAAACGACAGAACCTAAGCTTCATCTTAGTTGGCTCAGTGCCATCCTTCAAATCAGCGTCACATTAGCGATAATAAGCGGTTAAAAAAATAAGCGTCGAACATGCCTTCAACTCAGCCCTCAGATCTCAACCCTCAGGTTTCACTAAATTCGCCTAAGCGAATTTGGATAGTCAACCCCTTCGATCAATTACCGAACGAGACGGACGTCCCGCTTCGCTATTGGGCGCTGTGTCGGACCTTTGCTCAACAAGGGCACGACGTCGTCTGGTGGTCGTCCGACTTCTCACACCTGACCAAGTCCAAACGCAGTGCATGCCCCGACACCGACGGATTCTCGGTGCGCCTCATTGAAACCCCACCTTATACAAAAAACATCAGCTTCGCCCGGCTGAAGAACCACAAGGCCTTCGCCCAGGGTTTCTATCGTGATGCCATGGCAGGCTTAGAGAGCGGCGAACTCAAAGCCCCCGACCGGATTGTGGTGTCCCTCCCGCCGCTCGGCGTCGCGGAGCAAGCCTTTCGCATTCGCGACGCCTTGCGTAAGTGTAAAAGTAAGTTCCGAGGAGCAGAGCGACAACAAGACCGGACACGCAGTGGACCGGACCAAGTAGGAAAGTATGAAGGTCAACGAGATGATCCGGAACCTTCACACATTAATACCTTCTCACCTTCAAACCCCAGCAATGCTGGCACACCTTCAAACCTTCATACGCAGCGCAGCTGCCAAGTTATCGTCGACATCATGGATGCCTGGCCGGAGACCTTCTATCAGGCACTCCCGAAGCCCCTGCGCAAAATCTTGGGACCGATTCTAATGGCTCCGATGCACCGCAGCGCCAAACGCGCGTATTGCGGCGCCGACAAGATCAGCGCCGTTGGACAGAGCTATCTAACGCTTGCCCAAACATATTTAAGTAGAAGCGACACTCCTGTCGCTTTAGACAATACGAAACAAGCGACAGGAGTGTCGCTTCTACAAACCCCAACACACCTATGCTACCACGGCACGGGCTTATCGCGTTTCAGACGCGATAAGAGTGAAGATGAAGCAGTGAACCGTGAGAGTGCTCAGGGAACAGAAGACAGGAGACAGGAGACAGAAGACAGACGCACTGCCCCCCCGTCTCACGACGGAGGCCACAAAAGGAAGCAGAAGTCCTCGCTCAACAAACAACAAGCAACAAGCAACAAACAACGACCAACAAACACCCCACTTCCCACTTCTCACTCCTCACTCCCAAGTAAACTGCTTTCAGCGGCGCAACCGCTGAAAGCGGTTTACTTGGGCTCCATGGGCTCCGGCTACGACCTCGAGACCATCATCGAAGTGGCCGCCCGCTGGAAGGCTAAAGACATCTTCCCATTTCAAATCCACTTCGCCGGTGACGGGCCACAGCGCGAAGCGCTGGAAGCCAGAGCAACCCAGTTGGGTCTCACCTTACACCTTCCCACATTCACACCTTCACACTCCAGCAACACTGGCGAACCTTCGCACTTTAACACCTTTACACCTTCACACCTCGCGCGCTCCGCTCGCGTTTTTTTCTACGGTTACATAGACAAAAGCGCGATCACCGACCTGCTACTCTCAGCCGACCTAGCGCTCGTGCCCAACCGCCCCGACAGTCTAGTCGCCTGCCCCTACAAAGCAGGCGAATACGCGGCTGCCGGCCTACCGATGCTCAGTTGCCTCGGTGGCGAGCTCGGTAACTTACTTAAGCAGTGGGACGCGGGCTCTGAATACAACGAAGGCGACGCTGCATCCCTGCAGGCCGCCTTCGAAAACACTTCAAATGATCCGGATCTATTAAACCAACAGTCTCTCAACACCCGCAAGATGGCGGAGGCACTGTTTGACCGAAAAAAGACTTACGCCGAACTGGCAGCGTTTATCATCGGAAATGATTCACCGGACACACAATGAGTCGCGCGTAAAAGCACATTAAAACTGAAAAGCCCACAGCGGCCCCAAATTTAACCCGGATGATGCAATAGGATGAGCAAGGTGCTCGGCAACTGCAGGCTGAGGGAGCGTATAAATATACGTGATCGCTAGCCTGACGGGCAGCCATGTGCCTTGGTCGCCTAAGGATTTTTTGAGCACCCTATTGGTGAGCGCATTTTTAATGCCAAGCATTAGAAATGCACTTGATTCGGAGGCACTTGCAAAGAGAAGTCGATTGCTCAAAAAGTCCGTTTGCATAATTCGGGTTTAATGTTTCGGGATTTGTTAGCCACCAGCAGACTCAGAACATTTTAACTACAATTCATAATACTGAGAATCTGCCCTCCAGTTCGTTCGCCTGAGCCGCAAACTTTTCAGGATTACTCGAGCTGAGACGTTCAAGATTACGCAGTTTCCATTTAAGCGCAGGCAGTGCCCTTAAGTGCGAACACGACATGAGTTCCCACTGAGGTTGCGCTTTAACCAGACTCAATAAAAAATTTCGGTGCGACGAGGTCAACGCTCGGGGCAGATCTGCGAATAGACGTCGCCTCACTTCAATTAGATCAGACAAAGCGACCGGATCACTCGTCATCCCCTGAAACTCATTCTCATACGCACTTTCGAGATCCACTTCACTCGCGAACAATACTTCATGCACAGGTCGATTGTGCCCAGCTAGGTAACAGACAAAACATTCAACCACAGCCTCACTCAACCCAACAGACGCATAGAGACCGAGAACATCGAATAAATCCCTCGGGTGCTGCCTGTCCATTGCGGCCACGAGCTTACCGCCATACAACTCCTCCATCGCGAGCATCGGCACCGTCAGTTCCGTAAAAAAACTGATCTTCCACAGCAGGACTTAAGTCGCAGCGCTCAATCGGACGAATCGTGCCTCGGAAAACGTAATTAATTTCCACTTTGATACGATACTGCCCTTCACGGACAAAGAGCTTCACTTCATCCCCTTGAGGATTCTTTGCCGCCTCAACCCCAAACCCCATCACAGTGAGTTCAGACGCCATCTTACCGATCTCAGACTGGATGGATGCCAAAGCCACGTCACGCGCATCTGTGTGCCTTCGATAGGCCAAATCTAAATCCACCGAAAGTCGTGGCAGATCACGCACGAAGAGATTGATCGCGGTGCCGCCCTTCAATGCAAACACCTCGCTCCCCAAAGCGACCGGTGCCACCTTAAGCAACAAGCGCACGGTATTTAAATAATCAGCATTCATTCTTATTTACCTTGGTCATGCGGCATTGCCGGTAAGTTCAGAGTGTCGCCATTCGCCAGCTTCCCAGTCCATCGATGCCGAAGCATCGCATCTGGTATGCCATCGATCACCCGCTCAGCCCATGGCAGCTCCAATTCCCGAGACCAATAGGCGCACAGCCGAACCGCCTTAACCATTTTACAGCACTGTATCCACTGCAATAGCCGTTTGACTCGGATTTGCCGCATGCTTTCCAGAATCGCCCGAGCTTCATTCAATTCTTGAGAAAGACCGACTTCGCTCAACATTTCCAACAAAGCAAGCTCCGGCTCCGAGACGAGTGGCCCATTCGGTGATTCCGGGAGACGGCAAAGCCCTGCCGACTGTGGCGATGAAAAAAGCTGCGTTCGATTATAGCGCCCCGCAAAACGCTCCACAAACCAATCCGGAAGCCTTGCTTTCGGGGCGCCCCAAAGGATAACCGGTTCAGAGGCAGAAAGATTTTGACGATACCCATGACGCGCCAGTGCCGACTTCGCCGCGACATGTAGGCCCGTGATTTTGGACTCTAAAAACACCAGCGTGGGATCTAATTGCAACTGATCGCCCGCATGCATAAACACGCCACGGCCCAGCCGCTGAATCCAGCCAGAACGCACATACTGGGCAGATAAATCATTCGAAATACCACTGCGGCGCAAGCAAGCACTCCCAATAGGTGCCCCTCTGGCGAAGTCCAACTGAAGTTTTTTGATTCGATCATCCACAATAGTCGTATTTTCAATACTACTATTGCGAATAATTCAAGCACTAACAACTCTCAACCGCGAGCTCTGCTCGCATAGTCATCCACGGCCAACTCGGGCGCGACGCAATCACCGACCTGCTACTCTCAGCCGACCTAGCGCTCGTGCCCAACCGCCCCGACAGTCTAGTCGCCTGCCCCTACAAAGCAGGCGAATACGCCGCTGCCGGCCTACCGATGCTCAGTTGCCTCGGCGGAGAATTAAACGACCTCCTCAAACAATGGCACGCAGGATCTGAATACAACGAAGGCGACGCTGCATCGCTGCACGCCGCCTTCGATAAGTACCTATCCTACCCCGATCTACTGAAACAACAACGCCTCAACGCACGTAAGCTGGCGGAGGCTCTGTTCGATCGAGAAGCGAGTTATCGGGAGCTGGCTGGGTTTATTCTGGAACCCACAACGCATGCACACTAAGAGCACACTACAGTAACCGATGTGCCTGATCTACGCCACTTCGCGGCAATGATGCACGGTCAAAATTAAGACTCGGGGGGATCTATCAAAGCCGCGTATTCTCGAACCTGCAAAGGGCTAACAATCCAAAGCTTTCCTGCCATAGACTCGACTGGTTTGAGGGCTTTCCCTAATACTTCGAGGCAAGCAATCAGATCTTTATATTCTGGGTTTTTGGGCGGCCTCAAAACGACGATACCTTGATAACGCGCTGGTGGGTAATGAATTGGATTTGAAAAATCTAAATCCAGAGTCACTAGGCACCGCTTTTCAATTCGGCAGATTTCGATCAAAGCATCATCCAGGGTTCCTTCGAGTAATTGCTCACTCACCGTGCTAACATCATACCCGTAAGCACCTAAACAGATGGCTCCGCGAGTCCCAAGATTCTCGTCTAATTTAAATGCCAACATCTTTAGTGGTGAGTCTATGCAATCTTCTCGAAAGGCACCTCTACGTATCGCTCCCGAGCCATTTCAGCCCCATAGGCCAGACAGGCATAAATGTCTTCAATCACCAATTGAGGATATTCACCAAGCAACTCCTCGATCGTCATCCCCTCAGTGAGCATATCCAATATCAAAGAGACCCAAATTCGATGCCCACGAATACATGGCTTACCAAAACAGACGTTTGGATCGATTGAAATGCGCTCTAGATGTTTTGCTTTCATATTCACAATAATGATGATTCAGACTTCACAACACAAGCACGAAGCGAACAGTCGAATACGAAGAAACTACCACTCGGCGCAGCCGTCACTACCACTGTTCCTTCACTTGCCCAAAGGGCATCCAGCTTAGTCCCCCCTGCGTGGCCATGCTGCCGTCTTTAACCATCACAACGTGACTGCCGCGCTGACGAACCTTCGTCCAGCCGCCACGTTGAAACGCCTTCATCGCGGCCTTACCGCTTAAATTCGGAAGCGTGGGCATCTTAAACGGCGACTTCGACTTGCCGAGTCTCTACCGTCAAAGGCATGCCGCGTTCAGAACGAACCTCAAGGCAAAGCGTGATCGCTTCGCGAACATTGGCCAATGCGTCTTCGCGGCTTTCGCCTTGACTGACGCAGCCAGGAATCGAGGGACACTCGGCCACCCACACGCCGTCTTCATCGCGGTCTAATGTAACTGTAAAGTTCATGTATATCATCCTTGGTGCTTTTTTTAGTTTTTGCAATCCTACCTTTACCTTCTTGCAACTGATCCGGCTGCGTCGGTAAACGGAGGTCAGGAGCAAGTGGACAGAGGCCAGTGGTCAGAGGACAGGAGTCAGAGAACAGAAGACAGACGACGGAAGGCAGAGGTCAGAGACCGGACGACAGAGGACAGGAGTCAGAGAACAGAGGCCAGCTCAGTCCAAGGCGATTTTGAATCCACACAGCGCCAGCGCTCCACTCTCACCATAATCGCGTGGGACGAAGTCCTTTACGCGACCACTACCACTGTTCCTTCACTTGCCCAAAGGGCACCCAGTTTAGTCCCCCCTTGGGTCTTCGCGATGCTACGCCCGCACGAGCCGGGGCCAACTCGGCGGACCTCGCAGACCATCTACGTGCTGCTCGCACTTCGTCAGTCGTAGGCAATATCACTCGACACCGCCTTCAAAAACAACTCAGACAATTTGGATTTATTAAAGCAACAGAGCCTCAACACACGCAAGATGGCCAAGGCCTTGTTTGACCGCTCAGGATCTTACTCGGAATTAACTACTTTCATTCTTTACTAGGCCAGACTTCAACTCCCGCATTTTCAGCGAAATCATGTATTCATAAAAAGAACGCATCAAGCTAAAATGGAAGCCAGCCTTCCCATCGAGAAAACCCAGCTTCACGAAGTAGAGGAAGCAGAAAGTAAACAGTGGTCGAAAAGGCATCCGGTAGGCAAATGCCTTAAATGCCTTCCGTTTAAGCATCGGATCTTTACTCAGAAAATCTTTCCAAACAATCGAAACGGCACGCTCCTCGCTCAGCTTAACTGCCTCCATCGAAGAATAGCGGTTATGACGTTCCAACCAATACGTGATTCCCTTATTAAACGGATAGTGAATCAAATGTCCCTCCAATAGTCCGATTTTTCCGTCGGTATAATACTCTTCATTAATTTCGCGTTCAACTCGAACCGCTCCCTTCCGAAATAAACGACCGAACCACGTCGGGTAGCCGCTCGAACGCTTCAGCCAGCGCCCCATAAACATGTCCTGACGACGCATCCGATACAGTGTCACCGGATTGTTGGTTTGATCCGTCATCGCACGAATCTCTTCAATAAAGTCATCTGGAATCCGCTCGTCAGCATCCAACATCAAAATCCAATCATGCTTAAAGTCATGCGCTAAACCGAAGTTCCGCTGCGCTGCATAATTATCGAATGGACGTTGAAGCACGGTCGCACCTGCCGACTCAGCAAGTTGAATCGTGCCATCGGTGCTCCCCGAATCCAGCACTACGACATCGTCAGAGAATGCAACCGAACTTAAGCAATCTGACAAATTAATGGCTTCGTCATAAGTTAAAATTAGGACCGAAATATTCATTTTATAATCAGTTAAGCGTTCGGTTCGCGAATGACTCGTATCTTAACGAACTTGGCAGGATTACCAGCAACAACTGACCAAGCTACCACATCGCGAGTCACGACCGAGCACGCCCCCACGACCGCACCATTCGCAACCGTCACACCAGGCCCAATAAAAGCATCCGCGCATACCCACACCTCATTACCAATAACAATTGGTGGCTTAAGCAGAGGTAGCGACGGATTTTGGTAATCATGTGTACCCGCACACAGATGGGCACACTGAGAGATCGTGGTGCGCTCACCGATGGTGACTTTGCCGAGATTATATACCAAGGCCCACTCACCGATCGATGAATTGTCGCCGATCTCGAGATTCCACGGATAATAGATCAACGCGGACGGATAAATATTCACCTTCGCGCCGACCGTTGCTCCGAAGGATCGTAAGATTGCGCGCCGCAAGCCAAAGCATGGACGCGGGGAGAAGCGAAACAGCATTTTGCCAAAGCCCCAGAGAACACGGAGGAATAACTCCTTGCGTGAATATTTCGTAGCTTTGCGATTTGAATTTATGTCGAGGGTAGGCATTTTTGATACCAGCGGAGCTGGACGGAGCGTATCAGCGCGTAGATGGCGACCCGCCCCGAAGGGGTGATGAAGCGGGTGCCCTTGGGGCAGCTGAAGAACAAACCGCTTATTTTCTCTAATTGTTCGTCCACTTGCCTAAAAGGCAACCAGTGAACTCACCCCTTTGGGGCAAATCGTTCCGATTTACCATCTACGTGCTGCTCGCACTCCGTGGACGCTTATTTTTGAGGAATATATTCCTGGAGAATGAATCGTTTCCACTCAAGCGAAGGTGGACCGAAGTTAATGAGATAACCTACTGCCTTCTTTGTAATGTGCATGTAATTCAATAATTGTTGCTCATGCTCGGAGGTCAGCGCCCTCACGGCTTTCAGTTCCACAACGAGTTCACCGTAAACGTGAAGGTCAGGTATATAGCGCTTATCCAACAAGTGGCCCTTGTAGTAGACTTGAAGCTCCGCCTTCGATTGAAAAGGAATCTGTTGTAACCCGAGTTCCCACTCAAGTGACTCTTGGTAAATTTCCTCACTTAGTCCACCACCTAGTTCACTGTGCACCTCGAAAGCTGCACCCATCATAGCATAACCTTCTTCGCTCAAATACTCTTTGCTCATCTTTTTGAGGTTTGTATATTTAGTATCATTCACAATTAGCGTAAAATTAGCGCCAATTAGCGGTTCCCGACGCAGTCGGCTCAAGGTTTAATTTCGACTAAACTACAAAATCCGGTTTATCGCCGCCATAAAGCAACCATTCATAGAACTCGGACATGTTGACTGCAATCGCTGGCCATAGGTATTTCTCTGCCACCAGTTGACGCCCACGCACGCCCATTTCCTTTCGCTCTCCATCAGTTGCAGCAAACGCGCGTAGCAAACCCGACTCAATCCCTTCAGGCGTCGGCTCGACCCACCAACCACAGCGCTCGGTTTCCAGTTCCTGCCATGGGCAACCAGTGGTAGTCAGCACCGGCAGCTGATAGCCCAAGGCCTCGGTGACCACGATGCCGAAATTTTCCGAATACGACGGGAGGACAAATAAATCGGCATTCAGATACGCCTTTTCTTTTGCGTCACCAAATAAGGGTCCCACCAATTCCACTTGATCCGAGAGTCCCAACTCTGCAATCTGTCGCTCTAACACTGGCAAGTGATCACTGTCATCATTCCCAGCAATGACCAAGCGCCAGCCTTTAGACCCTAGTTTCTTCCACGCATCCAACAACATCGGCAACCCCTTCTTCGGGTTAATACGGGACAGAAAAAGGGCCGTCTTTTTATCACCTTTTAACTTTTCCACTTTACTACCTTCGCACTCAGTTGCTGAAGGCAACTGCGGCAGCTCCACCCCATTGGGAATGACCGCAATCGGTTGTTTAAATCCAAGGCGACGGATACTTTCGGCTTCAGACTCTGCCGTGGCATGAAAAGCAGTCGCTCGTTGGAGATCACGTTTTTGATAGAGCGTCCAGGCCAGCTTCTTTTTCCACTTGGAATTATTGATCGCCCAAGGCTCCAACATCCCCCGGGGCGCGACGACAAGAGGAAGGTTATTCTTGAAGGCGAAAGATGTCACCGCATGCGAAGAACGAAGCCAAACACCATGCTGATGAATCACAGATATCGGGTTCGTGCGATGAACTCCATCAAGCGCCCCGCCGAAGTCAGCGGCTCGTAAACGATCTACAAATGAAGTGCCCCGCCCTTCTAGCTTCGTTAGCTGAATCCCAACGTCCAAAGGGACAATCGGATCATTCGCGTTCACTGCAGTCACAATTCCAATCGAGCAACCACTTTTGCACAACGCATTGCACAACTGACTCACCGAACGTGGAGGCCCCCCTCCACTTTCCCCTAAAGACGGGACACAATGCTCAATTTTTATTTTAATCATACAAAACAATCATCCCAGTCATATCGCTTTAAGCATAAGAAACATACAATTAACCGACATCACTCATCACAAATTTCAATTTCCCAAAGTCATTTGAAGAAATTTCACAATTCCTAAAGGTCAATGTCGCACGCCCCCGCAACTTCGCTTCAATCCTATGCTCCACTTCTGAGATTACATTGCAATAATCCACCTCATCATACACCTCAAAGCGTATCTCAATTGAATAATCCGACGCCTGATAAACTTGAAAGGCACGGACAATCTCGGTAAAATCATCAAAGATCGTGGTCCAATATTCACCTGGTATAGTTGTTCCATCAGGAAACTTGATTGAATCTGAAATTCTCCCTTTGACATAATCCATCATCGGGAATGGCAATCCACATTCGCACTTTTCTGGAAGCATACGTCCGCGATCTCCCAACCGATAACGCAACAAAGGGAACGCGTAATTAAGCAAATCCGTAACCAATAGATCTCCAAAACCCTCACCATTCACTGGCTGATCACCTTCCACCACCTCCACATGCCTCACATCACTTGCAACATGCAGCCCGCATTGATTCTTACATTCTGCAGCAATCCAATAAAACTCTCCGCTACCATACTGAGTGTATACAGGACATTTAAAGGCCTTCTCATATAACACACGCTTACATTCGGGCAATGGTGCCGACGTTGTCCATATCGCTTTTAAACTAGGAAGCTCGCCCTCATGCCTCATCATGTAATTCGCAAACTCTTCAATCGCCCCGACATAACCTACGAGATATTTGGGCTTCGTCCTCTTCAGCTTTTTATAAAACACATCCATATTCTCGACAGTCATGTCAGCTGCAGAAATATAAGTTCTTCGTGTTGGAAATAGAACCATATCAGATGCCATTTTCCTCAGCCCAGTCGGAATCACCCGATACAGATAAGCACTATTATCAGACGCATCCACATCCCACCAATTGAGCATCCTCCAACTCATGGATGATAAATGCACACTCGGATCACTATAAGTCGTCAAAGGCAACCCTGTCGTGCCACCCGTGCTGGAAGCTTTTAAATTATTAAGCGAAAAATCGGGACATACGATTTCATCGGCACACTCTCGAATCTCATCTTTCTCTAGAACTGGTAAATTCTGAAAATCCACCTCCGATTTCAGATCCCCTGAGCTGAATCCTATCTCATCAAATTTCCGAATATAAAAAGGGATCCGTTGACTGCAAAAATTAACTAATTCGACCCGACGCTTCCAATTCAGAGCATACAACTCATCTGAACTCATTTGCTCCGCGTCCGAAAGTCGCGACCTGCAAGTCGCAACATTCCGATCAATCAAATCGTATTTCTTATAAAAATATTTGCTCAATAAGTTCATTACCAATTCCTCAGATTTATATATCCAATTATAAAACCAGACACTACAAGGCCTTCGAATTCACAAACGCATTTGATGCTAGAGGTTCCATATCAGCCCGACGGTCAACCGCAAGCGCACGGTAAGCACGCAGATAATCCGCTGCCACCACTTTGATATCAAAGTAGTCTTCCACTCGCTGTCTCATGCGGTCACCGACTTCTTCACGTAATGCAGTCGATTCAATCATTTCAGATAAGCAGCGAACCATCTCATCAGCATCACCTGCTGTCACAATCCATCGCCCACCTTCTTCGCCGACCAACATCGCAGAACCACCGACATCCGTGCTGACAATTGGCAACTTCGCAGCCATTGCCTCAATAATAGAATTCGAATTCCCTTCGGCATAGGATGGCAGCATAAACACATCAGCCTCAACTAATAGGCTAGGGACATCTGAGCGATAGCCCAAGAATTTGACAGAAGCTTCGATCCCATACTCAGCAACCAATCCGCGAAGGCGCGGCTCATCTTCCCCTTCCCCTACAATTTCTAAAATTGAATCACCCAAGCGATTGGTCTCGGATAACCTCTTCCATGCTAGGAGTAAATCCGCGACTCCTTTTCTCGCAACAATCCGACCAGTAAAAACGACTTTCAATGGAGAATTCGAAGTATTACTAGTCTCGTCGCCCCCAGCAGTCTCATCAAATTGCTGTAAATTGATGCCGTTCATTACCTTGAAAACTTTCCGTTTTGGCGTCGAAATTTCATTCAGCTCCTCAACGCTTTCATGGGACATCGCCACAAAAGCACTCACTGCTTTTAGCATAAAGATCACCCCCCGTCCGAACGGATAAGCGCGTAAGCCTGGAATGCCGGAAGGGCCAGAAGCTGGAAGCTTCATCATCACACTCGTTCGACTCAGCCAGCCAGCTACTGCAGAGACGACACCTATCAATGATAGATTATGCACATGTATGACATCAAAACGATGGCCACGAAATAAAATCTGCAGAACAGTCCAAATCGCGTTACAAGTAAGCCGAGCCCGATGATGACCAATCCATGGAGCACGCTTGACCTGTATTCCATCCACTAACTCTGAACTAGGTCCGGCTGCATCATGCTTCCCACTTAGCACGAGGACATCGCAGCCTAATTGAGCCAATTCTCTGCTCAATTCATGTGCCTGTTTCTGCAGTCCCCCGACCACAGGATAGGGATAATCTGGCGCAATCACTAATACTTTTAAACTCATAATTTATTTGTCCATCGGAACTTGATTTGATCCATCGAATACAACGCTTCATTTAGCGGCCTGAAATAATCCTTCAATTCGGGAATAAAATCGAGATCTTGGTTATCATAGTTGCCCGTGTTCATTTTGATCGGACCACCTGATTTCACATAGGAAATTCCAAGATAATAACAAATCCGCTCATAGACAGACTCTGGTGATGTGAAATATTCTTCCGCCTGAATCACCATTAGATTTTCAGATGCAAATGTTGAAACCCATGGCTGCAGGTGCATCGCATAGTTACTATAACTCAGGTAATCTGTCTCAGACCCCGAAATGAATTCACCACGCCGCGCATGCTCAAGTGCAGACATGAAAGCATCCGTAATCGAACGCGTCTCCTTGCCGCTCCGGAGTCGATGATAATAATGCGAAATTGCTCGGTCGACTGGATTTCTCAGCATTACAATCAACTTAATCTGTGGATTCTGTTCGAGCATGCGCACGGGGGCATCCGAACTATACAAATATAGGGTCGAACCTTCGCCGGTAATAAACCGTCTCCCAAATGCCATAGGAAAATGTGCACGATACCACTTTTTCCCACGCTCAAAATATTTAGAATAATAATTGATCTCCTTAACGAGAGAGCGCTTCACTTCCGGATGGGCCGACAAGTAGTAATAGATTGAATCTGTGCCACATTTCTGACCTCCGATGATGCAATAATCGGGCATACGCCGCATGCATTGAGTGGCACGTAACGCTTGAAATACGAATACCTTCAACCACCCAGGTATCCGAATCGAATGACGACGTTTCCAATCGAAAAACCTATGAATCATGCTCATGCGATTTTGATAAATCTAGTAGACGTATCCATTAATTAGATGCATCCGCGAGGGCAGAAAACTCCTGATAGATGCGACGCGCATCTATCAGGTATTTTGAATTCTCAAGCCCCTCTATTTCAGCTTTCAATTGATTCTTGATTATCTGTCTTTCTGGAGAGGGCGACAAGTGGACTCGGCTCTGATTAAAAATCGCTGCCTCTTTCTCAGGAGTATGATCAATCGCCTGAAAGGCAGTATCAAATGTCGCATTAAATCGCCGCATCACACTACCAAAGTCATCGGTCACTTGTTCAAATGAGGCGACCATAAATCTAGCCTCATAGGGTAGTAACCGCTCATAAAAGTCCACATACATCGCCAAGAATATCTCGAGCGGAAACGCCTCCGCCTTCGTGACTTGCTTAAGTTGTATCGCCAATGCCTTCTGGGACATCACGACCGCTTCAGGTTCTCGAATCAGCACCATTGTCGGGATGCCAGCCGTAATCGCCTTGCGAACTTGAGCAGACGCATGCACATGTGTCGCAATTTGATACTCTTTCTCCAGAGTATCATTCGCTTGCCGAAATGCCTTCACCGCAAAACTATTCGCCGATCGATTATGCCCTTCGATACAGATATCGGTGGTCGGTGAAACGATACGTTTCAAAAAGCTGCGCCCACGATGTTTAAACCGTAAACCCTGCAAATACAACGAGGGGAAACAATCCAGATAACTCTTAAGATAATATGCAGCCCAATGTCTATACATCTAAATGCTCCTGAGTCTCTTTTTCGGCCAATTCGCAATAGCTAGAAGCAATGCTGCTGACATCATATCTTCCGGATAAAATCCCTTGCATTTGATTTGACTCCGGTGGGGTTTCTAAGAAATCGACGATTTTCGCAGCCATTGCTACAACATCACCTACCGACACCAAGTGATCTTCCGGCGATTCAGTAAAAATTTCTCGCGTGCCCCCCGAACAATCCGTCGCGACTACTGGTAAATCATAGCTCAGTGCTTCAAGCACGACATTCGGCAAACCCTCCCACTTAGAAGGAAGCACGAAAACATCCGCATTTCGATAATATTGCTCTGGGTTATCCACAAAACCTGGGAGTCTAAACGCATCCTCATCTAGCCCGAGAGTTTGCGCCAGCGCTTCCAAGTTGCCTCGCTCCGGCCCCTCTCCAACAATCAGCAAACGACAGGGGCGTGCCTGACGAACGAGGGCGACAGCACGAATTAATGTTTCAAAATCCTTCTGCGGAATTAATCGACCACAACCTAAAACAACTGGCACATCTGAAGAGGCAACCCTCTCAACATCATGCAACTCCACTGGGTTCCTGACCAGCGCCCGCTTCCTCTTCGGCACGCCAATCTCAGTTTCTAACTCATCCAGAGTATAATCCGAGTTCGCGCTGATCCAATCCGCCTGAGGATACAACAAACGCATTGAAATAAGATTCATCCGTGTGCGTAGAAAGCTGGCTTTTCGTTGATTTGCGAGTGAGTTGGCCTCACGAACAATTAATGAAACTCCACCGAGACCCCATAAGCACTTAGCAATCAGAGTCACTTGGTTGCAGTAAGTTAATGTGCTTAAAAGAAAGCTCGGCTTAAATCGCTTACAATATTTTGAAATCTGCCGGGAATAGGACAGACGACGAAACAACAGTCCGCCTCGATCCGCTAATTCTATAACAGTCACACGCGGATCAAGACGTGCCCTCATTGGGCCCGCTCCCGAGCAAACCAGATAATCGACCATGGCCCCTTCATTCACCCAGTAATTTGCGAGAATGATAAATACATTTTCAGCACCACCGCCACCAAAGGCGGGTATAAATAACGCTATACGTCGATTATTCAAAATACACAAATATGAACACCTGACTCAATACATCCGACGATTGAAGTTCCGCTGAGGCATCCGCGGACGGTGGCGCATGATACGAGCTTCATTGTCCTTCAAATAATAGAACCGCCCCAAGATCATCGCCATGAAGACAAGCACGTGCTTCATGTAGTAGCTTGGCATAAATATATTCGATACCATCAGTGCGATGATCGCAAATCCGAGCCAAAGATACTCTCTTTTGAGTTGATCGTGTCGATGCTGTAGGAATCCCTTCACTGAGACGTAGAGCACATAAACAAGGGGACAATAAAATAAGAATAAGCCCAATGCTCCATAATTCACCAACAACTCAATGTAATTATTATGGCTATAAAAGCCTCCGAAGTCCGCTTTCACGCGAAAGGCTTCGTTCCCGTGCCCCCACAATGGACTCTGCTGCCAGAGCTCCCACCCCGCGACGATCATTTCCATGCGATAGTCGAAACTTTGCTCAGGATTGAAGGTTTGTGCGAAGGGGTCAAAGATCGCTATAATTCGTGACACTGTTTGTGTCTCTGAGAAGAAAAAATACATCACCCCCATTGTCACCAGCGCTACGGGTATAGTAAATAGGATCCCAAGTATGATATTTTTACGGGAATAAAGCGCATAGCAAAACGCCCCAGCAATTAAAATCCAGATCAAGCCCTGGCGTGAACCACTACGCACCACAATCAGATAAAAGCCGAATAGCAGAGTCGTGAGATACATAATCGTATCTGGCCGCAGTAACTTTTTTATATATATGCCACCATCGAGTAGTCCTCGCAATGCCATAAAATAGGCAATCCCGACAACCACAGAAAGGTGAGAGGCGCCCAACCCGCCCCCGGTAAAAGCCGATGAGTAGTTGACACGCTTACCTGCCGTGGACGCACCCGCGCCAATAAGGCTCGGAGCGACAAACATAAAGAAGCACAAGCCGATCACCGCCAATGGAAATGCATAGTCCATCAGTTTCGTATGCCCCATTTTACGCACGATTAGAAAAGTGGAAATGAGAATAGCCATCCCCGTGCCGTTATTCCAGACACGACTCCCTGCATAAGAAATCAAGGGCAACAGCAGCACCGATAAAGTTAAAAACATCATATAGGGAATCATCGGCTTGAGATTCCTAATATGCTCTGCGAGGTGCCCACGAAGTAATGCTTCCAGAGCAAATGTCATCACGACCATGCCGCCAGACAATGTCGCAAACTTAGCAAATCGAGGCCCTTGCAGCACCAGCATGAAAATTAAGAATATACATACAAAGCATTCCGATATAATATACGGACGCTTTCGTAAATTGAATAGCTCTTGAAAGAAACTGGCCATGATTAGGTTCTTAAACTTGCGGGTAACACCTGATTTGCGGAATAAAGATCGATGGCAAAGATATCGAGTATACGCTGAACAGATACGAGATCCGACTCAGAAACCTGCTTCTGCCATTTCTGAATGAGTTGCTCACGATTTTTGCCGGATGCGAGTAGTTGTTGGGTTTGAATGTTGGATTTTCGAGCCACTCGCGAAGGGCGACTACATTGCCGCCCCATCCGAGCCCTAGAAGGTAAATTAAGTCGAGTCGCTAAAAGTTCAATCACTCGGTCGGGCTGAAGCACTGTCTCTTCATACGTTAAGGTCAACCAACTTTCCGCATTCTCACGAAGCGCCGGGCCATGGTGCAAACACCAAGCAAGCACTCCCCGCTCTAAATGACTGCCCAAATCAATCAGCGCATCGGCTAACTCTAATTGCTCTGCTGTAAACTGTTTGCGAAGTGCACAATCCGAAAAGCCATCCAATAGGGGGAAGACCTCGCGCGATAAGGCAACCGGAATGGGGTGCCGCAGTAAATGTATGACTTGAACGCCAAAAGTCGCCTCAAACCATGACATCCGATCCAACAGGCCTTGGTTTTCTTTAACGACGATACGGTTTGTGAAAGGTTTGTAGAATGGCTTACCCGGCATCAGCTTCAACTCATGAAATCGCCCACTGAGAAGGCGCTCATAATAGTGCTCAACCTTGGGTAAGGCCGCAGCCGAATACAGGTCCGCATGGGAATCCACTCCCAATTGCTCCTGCACCCATTTTGAGCGCACATTCAGCGGTTCACTGAAAGGCCAAAATCCAGGTTGTGAGGCAATCAACTCTGTTACCCACGTCGATCCGCCTCGCGGACTAGCAAAAAGCATGACCGCAGGCGCTGAGCCAGATCGATACCACTGTAGAAAACGCTTAATGATTCTCTTCATGAATTCCAAAATGCTTGAGTAGATATGTCTTCTTTTCTTTCGAGTTCATTCCTTTTGTAGGAATCAGCAGTGGGTCAATCTTTTGCCGATACTCCTCGATGGTCTTAATCACTTTCGCAGGAATACCCGCCGCGACCGTGCCGGCAGGGATCTTTCCTGTCACCACCGATCCTGCACCAATGATACAGTTATCCCCAATCTCTGCTCCTCTCAACATGACAGTGTTGTAACCAATAAAAACATTATTCCCCACCTTAATCGGCATCATCAAATCAATATCAGGCTCTTCTTCTCGAAAAACCCACACCGCCCCATCATGTGGGAGAAAGCGCACGCCGGCAGTGAGCTCAACGTGATTTCCAATCTCAATCAAATAAGGCTCACTTCCAAAAGTATTACGATTAATACTAATGAACTTACACCCCTCACCAAAGCGAACGCCTAATTGTTCAGCGAGCTCGCACCCCGTCACTCTCTTGAAAATCAAACGATATAGTTTTCGTAGAATACTCTGCATATCAAAGAAGTGTTTTTATCGCCGAATGAAACGGGCGAGTAAGCCTCTGGAACAATTAATCCATAGAGATTTGCTGACTGCAAACAATTGAAATGAAGACAACAGTTGGAGTGTCCCGTTGAGATACATAACAAGAGCATCAAATATCCGATCCAGGTCCGGTGCACATAACAGATCACCTTTCGCTTGGTTGAACAGACGCTCGCGGAAATTAAAGCGGTTAGGATTGATCTTTAATATTTCCCTGAAGCTAGCTCGTTTTTTAATTCGATCACCACTAATACGCATCCCTGGATGCATATGAAAAAGTAACAAAGGCACAGAGCACACGCCAATCTGACCAACTTCAACAATCCGAATATAATACTCGAAATCTTGAGCTGATGCGAGTTCATCTCGAAGGCGCATCTCACGCAATATGCCCTTCCAGCGGACTCCAAAACAGGAAAATCCACCCGTAAAATTCCACAATTTCACATAACGATTTATTTTTGCTTCATCGCGCGATATGACAGATCGAGAGTCTCCGATACAACGGTAACAATCACAGGTCACCCCTGCCGCATTTGGCCGGCGCTCTAAAAGTTCAATTTGCTTTTCGATCTTCTCAGGCAACCATTCGTCATCGTCATCGAGAAAGAATACGTAGTCGACATCGCCAACCTGATCGAGACCGACGTTGCGGGCTTTGGCGCCACCAAAACCGCCACCGGTATAAGTCACCTGAAGTGCGTCGTCGTAATCGCTGAGAAATTCGTATCTATCGCCATCTTCCGGCTCATCAATCGTCAGACAGATCTGGCTCGGCAACACCGTCTGCGCATAAATGCTCGCCAGAGCACGCTTGAGCATGTCGGGACGATTATAAGAAGGGATGATGACTGCGTAAGACATAGATAAAAAGATTTAAACCTGAGGGGAAGAATCGAGAATTCTTAACAGGGCTGCTGGAATTGCTAACTCTTGAGCTTCAAGATCCGAAGCAGTCTTCCCGGCACATTCTTGATGCGGGCCAGTTGACGTCGCCAAGTTTTCTTAGCATTCATCTTCTTTCGCTCAATCAAAGCCGAAACATGTCCCGGCCCATGCATCGTCACGGTATCGAGCGCATAAACGAACTTCCCGCTCAACTCTGCGATTGCAACCGCCTGATTATGCTCACTCTCAATAAACAGATCGGCATTACTTTTCTTAAACACCTCCGCCTTAAATGACGGTGCCGCCTTCAAGCGCATACGATCTTGTTTACTCGGCAAATCCAGCATGTGTAACTCGCTATATTCAATCCCCTGCTCCTTGAGCCACTGCTCGGTTTCCGGACGAAACTTCTCTAACCGACTAGTGACAATCGCACCAATTTCATAGCCTGGGAGATAGAGCGGGGCAGCATTCAAGATAAAATCACGATAGCGCTCCCCATCATCGTTTTGTTGATTGGTCGGATCAAGGCAAAGCACTCCATCCATATCAAAGCAGTAATTCCGCACGGCACTGCTCGCTAGAATATTCCACTCAAAGCGACGCGGGTTGGGGATTTCTTCAACATAGAGGTCGCACAGCTCCTTACCTTTCGGAGTCACATACACTGCGGCAAATGTCAGATCATGCTGTGGATTTGCAGCAGCGACCTTCTCCTTGGCAATTCGTAGCGCAGTGCCGGAAGAGATGGAGTCATCTACAATCAACACCTTACGTGGTTCCTTCAAAAAATCCTCCGCATTGATATGCTGAAAGCGTTTCCCCAGCCCCAACATCCGGCCTTCGAGAAAGCCATCCAAATCGGCCAGCGGCAGGCTCAGCTTCAATGCGAGAATATTGGCCACCAACATTCCGCTACGAGGGATGCCCACGACGCAGTCATAGCGATCCTCTAGCAGAGGAATCCATTCATGGATATCTTTGGTTAAATCACTGAGGCTTTTAAAATACATACTTCAAGTAGAAGTTAGGAGCTAGAAGTTGGAAGTCAGGGAATAAACCCACTACTTCTTAAATAAAAAGACACTCAGAACACTGCCCGGAAGAACGCGAGTCAGGAATAGACGAATCCGCAAACTCGCGGATGCAGCCCCAAGGTGGGAGGACATCTCCAGAATCTCATTCGATAAGCCTTTCACCGTGTCAGCTGAATATGGGTGTGTTGCCGGCAGGCACTTTGCTGACAGCAACTGCTTCCAGCGTAACCGGACCCAGCGCGCTAAGGCCGCATGCCCCCACTGACCACCTTTAGCCTGTCGCCCCGCGTCCAGTAAATCAAACTTCTGCTTCGCTTGATTCATGCCCTTCTGAAATTGCTTCGGATTGCGACGACTGAGCCCCAGCCCCTTTCTTCGCTTCGGCGTCGAGCTCTCTTTAAACCAGTGGTTGCTCCCATGCACCAGGTAGTTACCGAGCGGACGCTCCAAGGCCACGACTTCACCATAGAACACCGCGCGATGTAGTAAATACACATCCGCTCGGATGCGGAAGTCGGCCTCAGGCATCGGTAAAATTTGCGTCAATGCGGATCGTGAAAATGCATTCGCACTAGTGGGAGGGAAGTTGACTGAACCGCGCTCCACGACCGCCCGCCACGCATCAGGCCCCTGATCCAAGGTGTCGAGCTCCAGCTTAAAGGCTCCCAGAGAATCTCCATCTGGATTCATCATCTCGAGGCCATAGTAAATATGACTGACACCCTCATGATACGCGCTGAGCACTTCCTCGACCGCGCTTGATTCCAACCAGTCATCAGAATCCAGAAAGATGATGACCTCACCACTGCTGTTCTCAAAGCCGATGTTCATGGCCGAGCCTTGCCCACCGTTCTCCTTCAACACTGAAACGATCTGATCGCCGTAGCTCTGAATCACAGAAACCGAATCATCCGACGAACCGTCATCGACCACGACCACTTCGCAATCCGTATGCGTTTGCGACAGCGCACTATCAATCGCTTTTCCGATGTAGCGACCGTAGTTATAGTTATTTATGATTATACTGCAGCGCATCTGATTGCTTACTTTAAAAGTCCTTCGATTTCAGCAGCAAAAAATCCAGATGGATCTGCCGGAACGCGCTCCTCACTGATTTCACGAGCCCGTTGCCCCATCTCCAGCCATTTGTCCCGCGCCTGCCAGGCACGTTCCATCGCAGCATCGAACAGTTCCGGAGTCGCAGCGGCGGCAAAGAAGCCGCTTTCACCATCATCCACCACTTCCATCGCACCGCCACCACAGGCAGTCACGACTGATGGACGTCCGCACCACATGGATTCGAGTAATGCCAGAGACATCCCCTCAAAGCGCGAAGGCATAAGCAGAATTTCGTTCTCCGCCCAAATCTCTTGGTAAGAGCCGACTTGGCCACAAAAACGAATGTTCTTCACATTCAGAAAATTGACCAAATCCTTTATCCCCTCTTCATACGGCCCGGAACCATAGAGCGACACCCGCACATTTCTCTCACGCCATTTGGGGAGCACCATCACCTGAGCCAGTATATCGTGCCCCTTTGCCACGGGGTCCATCCGCGCCACACAGGCCATACGGACTGTTTCGGAAGGTGCCGGCCAACCCAACACACCTTCCTGGTCGAGTTGTTGCGGATTAAACACCACCTGCGCATTGGGTAAATCACAGCCCAACTGACACTTTAAAATCTCCAAATTCTGCTGCGACACACAATAAACCGCCTTGGCTGCGGCATACGCAGATTTCAACTTCTTACGGATACGGTCCAGCGGGAACCATAGCTCTGAGTTGCACTGCACAATCACAGCAAAAGGTATCTCATGTGTCGCGCAGTAGTGCATCCAATCAAGACCATCCTTGTTGTTGCCTTGAGAAATGACGACTAGCTCTGGCTTTATCTGATCAATCAGTCCGGCAATCTCCGGCTTCAACTTGTTCAGGATAGAAATAAACCGCCCCTGTTTAGGACGGCGAAAAGTCGTTCGAATTCCAGATTGCTCCAACTCCACAGCTGCAGGATGCCCTTTCGATATACTAGGCTGTGAAGACCACACATCATGCTCTTTAGTTGCCAATCGTGTGGCCGCTTGACTCCACAGTTTCTCACTTCCTCCCCACGGGAGAATCGACATACTGGATACAAATAATACACGCATTCTATTATAAAATATTCTCTAGTAACCTCGAATGACTTTCTGCAATCGTAGATAAGCCGAGCGCACCTTTCGAAGCGGCAGAGGCAGTGAGACTCTCTGCTTGGGTTTGTCCCAGTTCTCTTGGAAATCATCAATACCAGCCTTCAAGCGACTGATCTGCCAGCGAGACAACTTATCACATTCAAGCAGGCGTTTCCTCGCCACATTACAGAGCCCATCAAGGACGTGCTGTTTATCCGAGACTTTCTGAGCCTCATGCCTGCGGAACATACCAACATCAATAGGCACAGTCTTCAGCTCTCCACCAACTGTTAGCATCCGGATCCATAGGTCGTAATCCATACAATAGTGGTTCGCCGCATCCAAGCCTCCAACCCGCCAGAACAATTCACGGCAAAAGATCGTCTCAGGCTGCACGATCTGCCCGCGCTTATACCAGATATCTCGAAGCTCAAAGAGTTCTGCTAAATTGGTAATACGTGTTTGGTGCACCCCAGTTTGAACACCCTCCGCATCGATAAACGCGCAACGCCCCGCGATCAAACGGTTCGGCTTCAATTCACCGGACTCCGCAAGTGCTTTTAGACAACCGGGCGCGAGCATATCGTCGCTATTGATCCACATGATGAAATCACCCGTCGCACGCTCAAATCCTTTATTGATCGCCGCACTTTGCCCACCATCGGGGCCAGACTCCCAGAAATCAATACGGTCTGCGTATTTCTGAATGATCTCCACACTCCCATCCGTGCTACCACCATCCTGAACGATGTATTCAAGATTTGGATAATCCTGATCGAGCACCGAGCGAATTGTCGCTTCAATGAACTCAGCTTGATTGTAGCTCGGTGTGACCACTGAGATTTTTGGATAGTTTGATATCATATCACAATTAATTGTTAGGATAGAGCCGAATGGCGCTAACTTAAGAAAATGTTTGGTAAAAAGCTGGAGGGTTGCGCTCCGTCGCAACCGCTGATAGTTCGAAGCATTAAAGCGTTTCTACGGCAATGACACTTCGACGTTCTCAGGTAAGAACGGAGCATTCCGCTCCAAATTTAATTTTGAATATTATCTCGAAAAAGCCCCTGAACTTAGTGCCATTTGAGTTAGAGCCCCAATCGAACCATCAGGCGATCAATGAGGCATTGAACACACGCCCGCGTGGAGATAATTTTGCGGCTCTTCAGCTGATGCATACGTAAGAAGCGGTCAAACTCTCGAGTCCGCCTCGGCGCCTGCCATTGGTCCTCTCCTGGTATTGTAAAACCTTGCTGCTGATAAAAAGCAGCCAGTCCCGCGGCCAAATTCGCAAGGCGCTTGTTCAGTAGAACATCCGTATATTGCTTAACCTGAGTCGCTGGACGAGCCTCGACGCTCCCCCGCTTCACTCCCACGGGATCACCATATTTACCTGAGTAGGATGCGTTCTCATCATAGCTCAGCAAATCCTCAGAGAACTCCAAGCCTAGCCATGAAAAAATGTCCGCGAAGGCAGCTTTCGGGTCCTGAGTCAGTTGCTCGTATGCGACCGTCATCACTCGATCAGAGGCACCATGCGCTTGAATAAATGCATCCATTAACCGCGGTGCATCAATCAAGTCTCCCGAATAATCATAGAGGCTTTCAAAAGGCTTCTCCGAGAGCCACGTCTTATGAATCGAAGCGAGCACCGAAACTGGGTGACGGTATAATATGAGAAATTGAGCGTCAGGATACAGCGCATACAACTCCTCCAGCATGTAGTAGTAGCGCGGAGTCTTATCGAGAAAGTAATCCGCCCCGCAGGCAGCTTCCGAATAGAGTTTGTCGGCCACTCCTTTCAGTGCAGCTTTGGCATCTAGTAGACACTTTTCCCCCTCTTCCACCTTGCCAACTGCATCGACCGTGATCTTCCAATCAAACGGTGCACGCACCAAATCCGGATTTAACAACGGCGCTTGCAACAGCTGCACCCAAGGCTCACTCCGTGTGGCAATCGCAGTGTGATTCGACAACACCGCTTGCAGCATGGTCGAACCACTACGTGGCTGGGAAACTAGAAACAATAATTTCACTATCTTGTAAGTTCCGACATGAATCAGAACAAAATAATCAGTCGCAACTCCTCAGATGTTTTACGTGATTGTAAATCGCGGATACAAGCGGGTTGTTCTCCTCGAATAATTCACGAGAACCAAGGGGAACTTCTCTCGGCTTGCTCGACACATTTTCAAGGGGAACCTGCACACTGTCGAAACCAAGGAGCTTGGCCAAACCATCCACCGTGTGCTGAAGTTCTTCAGTCAGACCGACATAGAGGAATTTTCTATCCAAGATTTCTCGGTAGTTCTCCATCGTCAATTCCTCAGGTAGAAAAGTAAGTAAGTGAGACGTCTTCTTGTTTTTCAAAAAATCATCCAAAGACCAGTTTTCCCGTAGAATTTCGTGCATTTGCCCATTACGATAAGCTCCCGCACCATCCAATTTCGCCTGCTGAAGAACATAGAAGTAATTTGATATATGAAGATCAAAAGGATCTCTCAATACCGTTATAAATTGCTCAGCATTTGGGTAATATTGCTCAACACCGTAGCCCCGATCCCGGTTAAAGTGCCCATGAATGCAGATCGGGCTCTTTCGAAGAGACATGAAAGAAAACCTGCCGGCCTGATACTTCTGAGGCATGCAGTTGTTCTTTTCATCATTGTAATGCAACCGTAAACCTCGACCAAACCAATGCCGTAAAACATTCGTCAACGACGTGCCGGCGCATTTTGGTATATGTAAAGAAATTAAGGGTTTATTGGGACTATAATTCATAAATATCTGTCGTTATATTACAATTAATGCGGTCTTAAGAAGACCGTAAACCTCAATGGTTTTAGTAGAGAAGGATACTGCCCTGTTAGCATGATTATATCTCCCTGGAAATCGGAACGAGACAGGTAGAGCCCCATCCACCAAACCGCACCACCTAAACACAGCAATCAATTGGAGTAGTGCATTGACTGCCCAAAGCTGTAAGCCGAATTAAACCGACGAGGCGATGAATACGGACAACAGAAATGGCCGAAAGATTACTTTGAATTGTTAAGCAATAGTCAACTCCAACACATTTCAATTCAAAACCACATACATTAGAACAACCGAACCCAGGGCTCACTCCGCGTCGCAATCGCAGAATGATTCGAAAGCACCGCTTGCAACATGGTCGAACCACTTCTCGGCTGTGACACTAAAAATAAATGCTTCATTATTTAAACTACAGTGGTCGCGTGAAACCCGTCAGGTTCACCAGCTTTGAAAGTTTCGGATACTGCTCGGTCAGCATAATTAAATCTTCCTGAAATTCGGCACGAGACAGGTAGAGTCCCATCCACCAGATCCCACCCCCAAGAAGGAGCGCACAGACCAATTGGATGAATGCATTGACCGTCATAAACTGTAAGCCGAAGAACACCGATGAGGCGATTAATGCAGAAAACAGGAATGGTCGAAGGATCACTTTGAATTGCGAAGCGATAGTCACCTCTAACACTCTTCGATTCAGCACCATATAGATCAGGACGGTAACACCAGTCACCAGCACTTGGCCGACAATCATTGCCATAATACCATGCGAAAGCATCAAAATAATATTCAAGATGGTGATCGCCTTATTAAAAAAGGAAACTTTAAGAATCAGATCGGCACGCCCCATACCTGAAATCGAACTGGCATTCAACATATTCAAGGTCATCAGCATCCCCATGAAGCAAAGGACTCGAAGGAAGGGAACCACTGGCAACCACTTTTCCTTAATCAGGATGATGATCAGCGGCTCTCCAATGGCAGCGAGAAGCGCCATTCCTGGGAAGACGATCCAAGCCAACATATTCATCATCTTATAGAATGCCTTCTTTCGCCGCTCCCGATCATCCGCCAAGCGCGACATTAATGGAAAAGTCACTCGATTGAAGATCTCAAAGACACTCGTCATCGGCAGCATTTGCAGACCTTTTGCACGCTGATAAAAGGCCACCTCCGCCGCTGAATAATAACGGCCGATCACTAAAATATACACATTCTGAAATAGAATATTGAGGAACCGGTGCAGCATCAAACGTGCACCAAAAGGAAACAAGCGCTTCGCACTCTCCACAGAAATCCCCAACGATGGACTCCAGGGTGAGAAATACCATTTAAACGCTGCGGAAAAGATCGCAGATAGAATGGTCTGCGTGACCAATGCCCAGACGCCGAACCCTTCAATCGCCATCCAAACGCCTACAATGCCGGAAAGGATGAGCCCTGGGAATGAAGCAATCGCGACCTGCCGATAATTCATATCCCGGCTAAAGAGCGCACTATGCACCGATCCCAACTGCCGGATAAAGACTACGAAGCACAAGACACGCATAATCTGCGTAAGGTCTTCTTGCCCATAGAACGAACTGATCCAAGGCGCAGACACCCAAAGCACCCCTGCCATCAGCAACCCGATCAGGAGATTAATACTGAAGACCGTTTCGATATCAGTATTGCTCAACTCCTTCGACTGGACGAGCGAAAAGCCAAAGCCGCCCTGTGCAATCATCCCCGAGATCGATATAAACACACTGATCATTGCAATCAACCCAAACTCCTCGGGCATCAATACACGTGCCAGCGCGAGCTTAACAACAAAGCTAATCCCTTCTTGGCCAAATTTCAGAATGGCACTCCAAAGCACTCCAGAAACGGCCTTTTTTCGTAAACTAGACATTATTTTAGCTTAGCCATACGCTTCAATTTATTAAGTGCACGAGTTGAAAATTTGGGCTGAATCCGCGGCTTGATCCGAAACCGCTCAATCTCTAATTGGCGATCTAAATCATAATTTCGCCGCACCCCATCTGGGTGCTTCAATGGGAACACTAAAGCTTCAGCAGTTCGTTGCATTCCAGCCTCACTCCAAACCGTCGTATGCGTCGCACGCTCATCAAACCCGATGTTCTGAACGAGATTCCGGCTTGGTAAAATCGACAATCCATGGTTCATCCAAAGGCTCATACGCCATTGATAGTCCCATGTATCAGTCGAGCCGTCCAGCGCACCACTAATGTGCTGCCTCCAATAACTCGCCACTTCGTTGCGAGAGCCAACAAATCGGTAAAACCAATCGGACTGCAAAGCGTCAGACATTTCCTCGCAGGTAAACTTATGCAACTCCCAGGCTCGCCGCCAAGTCGCCCATCCCCAAATTAAATTATAAATAGTAAAATCGTAGCTATCCCCACCCATCTCAGCGGCATCGAGATCGGAGTAACCGGCAATACTCATGACTCTTGTATCGTCACGATATTTCTCCAACAATTCACCAGTAAATTTAAAAAAATCAGGGCTAGGCAGTGTGTCATCTTCAAGGATGACGCCCTCTTCCTCATGATTGAAGAACCAATCAATCGCCGAACGCACACCACGTCCGCACCCTAAGTTCGACTCTTGAAACTGAGTAAACACCTCGCATTCCCAATCCACTAGATCCGCCAAATCACGGCACGCTTGAACTGCTTCGGCCTCACCTTCACGTCCTACCCTCGGTCCATCCACCGCTAGATACAGTCGACGCGGTTGCTGCTCGCGTATGGCTTCAAAGATTTGTCCCGCTAAATCGGGACGATTAAACATCATTAACAGTATTGAAGGACATGTAGTCATAATATTTTAAAAAGCAAAACGCTGTTTAAATTGAGCCAACGAATCTACTAAAGAAACAACTGGCTGATCGACCAACGCATCGAGAACCGCGTTGCCCAGAAGCTTCACATCACGCTTCGGCATATTCTGATCAGCATAAATCAGTTCCATGTCTGGCAGCAGCTGCACCAACACCTCAATTATGTCATTCAAATTGATTGTGCGATCGACCAGATTATACACCCCCTTCGCAACATCTGCTCCGACGAGTGACGCTAGAATCGAAGCCGCGCGTTCAATATGAATGAAAGATCGATACTGACTACCATCTCCATGAACCGTAATCTTCTGCTTGAAATTCGCATCAAACAGAAAGCGATTAATCACTCCATCCATCCGCATACTACGACTGCATCCAAATGCATTCGCGCATCGTATAATCTGACAACTCTTCAAATTTCGGAATAAGCGCTGAACGTGTTTTTCCCCACGCATCTTGGAAATACCATACACGGTATCGGGTCTTAAAACGGCAGACTCATCTTGCGGTTCCGCCGAATTCCCATACACAGAAGAACTACTCACATAGACCAAGTGCTCTACATCACTGCGCTCAATGGCATAGGTTAATTCGGCCGTGCCCCAATGATTCACTTGCTCATATACGTGAGTATTTTGGTTCACTGATTGATCATTCACTTTGGCCGCCAAGTGATAGACCAGCTCAACCCCATCGATTGCTTGGGCCAGTCGACGACTATCCAAAATATCCCCTTCAATGAACTTAACCCGCGTATCCATGGCGCGTTCACCCAGGAAAAACGCATGAGCACCCCTGCTTAAATTATCATATACTCGGAGCTCCTCAATTGCAGGATTGCGCAGCAACTCATGAATGAGTTCAGTGCCGAGATAGCCACAGCCACCGGTTACTAAGATTTTCATCAGATTATTTCTTTTTAGGAGCCACAAGGTCCATATGCAGACCACACTCCGTTTTCTTCTGGCCGAACCAGCGACCATCACGGCCGCCTTCGGCCGTCATACATTGCGTGCATGGCTCACACCCTACACTAAAGTAGCCCTGAGCCTCCAACGGATGTTCAGGCAAGTTATGCTCGACTCGATACTCATGTATCATACGAGAAGTCCAAGCCAACATCGGATGAAAACGAATCGCTCGCTGCGGTGTCGGTTGTTCAATGTCGAAAGACTTCCTCTGCGCACTCTGATCCGCACGCACACCATTAATCCAGACATCATATTGCCAAAGCAATTCCTCCATCGGCTGCACCTTGTTCATATTGCAACAGCGATCCGGATCAGAATGAAAAAAGAAGCGACCCGCGGGATCACGCTGCTGGGACTTCGGAATACTAGAAGTCACTTCTAGCAGTTCCAAGCCAAGTCGATCTAAGACTTGATCTCGAAACTCTAATGTTTCAGGAAACAAAAAGCCTGTGTTTAAAAAAGCAACCGGCACTTCAGGGCTAATACGACTGATCATATGCAGCAGCGGGATACTATGCGTCTGAAAGGAAGAAGAAACAAACACTGCTCGATCTTCGCTCAGATACTTTTGTATCTGGGAACTCATCTCTTTAAATTTCATTTTCCAACAATGGATGCTACAGTGCGTGTAAACAGTTCACGACGACGTTCATTAAAAGCAGGATTTAAAGGTGATGCTCGCTGCTCCGCGAGCAAACCGATCGCCTGCCCCGGTGAAAGGTCTCGATACATCCGTGGTGCGAACACATAACGCTCAAGTCCCACTCGACGACTGACATCATAGGTTTTGCTCATATTCCGTGCCAGTGGGCGCAGCCACCTTGCAAGCCTCGAGCCGATCCGGCCCTTCAGCTTAAATGCCGCATCATACTCATCCAATGCGACAAAGGGCACCTGCTGGGTTTGAGCGATCATGATCGGGTGAAAGCGGACACCCACGTAACCCGAGGATTTCGCAATCCACTGATACCACTCCAGCGGGGACATTGGTAGTTTCAAAATCCGATCAAAGGGACCTTTCATTTCCTCATCGGGCTGAGGGAGGCCATACACTTTATACCCCTGAGCGTTGGCAGCCTTAACAAAGTCCGCAATCCACTCATCCGAAAGCATATGAGAGTAGCGACTCAACAGTATGTATGGTTCAGCACCAGAATCGATTTCCGGAAGGTCTGAGTCCTGCAAAACGCCAGACAAGGCGCTGACAGGATCAGGGCAATGCTTCACCTTGAATGGAGAGACACCACAAAGCATTAACATGAAAGCGGTCCAGCGATCACGAACCGAGCATACATCAACGGCAGATACTGCCTTCCTCACCCCACGTCGCACCTCTTTGTCTAACTGGTAATACGCACTGCCCATTGAGCTCGCCGCCAGAAATCCGGTTCGGATGCCTTGCTCGTTCGCCCATGTCAGCCAAAATGAATTGGGAAACGACAAATCCTCGCGATCACTGCCTTTAACTAAACGAAGCACCGCATCGCTGCCAGAGACAACCGCATCGAGATTTAATCGAGAGGCGACCTCGGCGACCGATTTCTGATCGATGCAGACTTCTGATTCTGGTAAGAAATCTCGGCAAAACTGCTCGTGGATCGCGAGCTGCTCAGGGCTCACTTGCGCCGCATATTTCTCCGCGATCACGGGAATCCGATAATTCAAAATAATCGGATCGTGCCCAAGCGAACGTAAGACTCTGACCGTCGAAAGCGCCTGTAAATTGGCTCCAAAGTTCCCAAGCCAATGGTGAGTGATAATACCGACTTTCATTAATTTACATGAAGAGTGAACTTTTGAGTGAATTCTTCATTCCGCTTGGTATGTTTCATCAATTCACGGCCACGTATCGTCACATGAAAATCATAATAACCTTTTCCCTCAGTTTTCCCAGAAATCTCACCCAACAATGTGTTAAGTAGTATGCCCTCTGGAAGCTCTCCTTCGGAAATACTCCACGTGGCGTTCAATGCCGCTCCACTTGCTAGTAATTTAAAGTTATACTCCTCTGCAACTCTCGCATCTGTTAATTCATTAGATAAGATCACCAAGCCTCTTTTAATTTCTAATTCACGATGAAAATCGGACAATACTTTTTTGTCCCTAAAACTAACAGATAAATTCTCTCTCTCATACGGATCTATTTCAAGGTCATAGAACTCTACATCTCCATTTGCCCACTCAATGTATTTAAACTTATCGGTCCTGATTCCTGCCCATCCCATAAATGGAAGATCCACTCCAAATCTCTCTTTTCGATAGTCTAGGTAGCCATAATCTTCTATTAAAAGATGCCTATCACTATATTCTTCAAAAATCGAGTAACCGTCAGTTGGCGCATCAAGGTTATAGATGTCATAAATACTAGCAGGCACATCCGTCGTTACGGATATCTGACGACCCCGAAGGCTTTCTGACATTTGAAATTCAGGAGAAAAGACTATAAGAGGAACACGAAGTGCACCATCATAAGGAAACCCTTTATCGGGATAGAGAAGAACTTCACCCAGAATTTTTCCATTATCTGAAGTAAAGATAACCAATGTTTTTTCTTTAATTTTAAGTTTTACAAGCTCATCAAAAATGGCCTTCACCCCCCGATCAATCGACTGAAGCAGGGCAATTTGACCACGAAAAGCTTTTTCCCCGGCATGTCCAAATCGATCTCCTCTCAACGCCACATCACGACCCATCACTTCAACCCAATCAGGCCTCTCACTTAAATTCATCTCTGGTAAGACTTCAAAAGGCACAGATCTAGCAAAATCCCAATCCTCTGAATGTTCTACAATGTAAGGATTATGCGGAGCGTAATAGCTTAATAAGAGAAAAAATGTATGGTTTGCATTATCACGAATAAACTTCAATGCCTCATTTGTTTGAAATGTTGTTACATATTCGTTCTTCGGGAAAATTCGATTTTTGACAGCTCCTATACATGCCGCCTGATTGCTGCTTCCATAAGTTATATTAAACAACTCATTATAATTCCGTAGCATACTTCCCTTTTCATTGGCAACAAATGAGTCCCAACCGGGAGGAATATAGCCAGGTGAATATTCATGCAGATACTTACCTACGAATCCTGTAACGACTCCTGAATTATAAAGATTCATTGGCAAGGTTTTCGACTCGTCCAACAGATCTAATCCACCATTCACACCCGCATTTCTTTTCACTCCTGTATCACGGGAGAGATATCCTCCTGAAAGAATACCTGCTCTAGACGAACAACATATAGGATTAGCTACTATCGCATTGTTAAACACTGCCCCTGACTCTTCCGCCAATCTCGAGAGTTGAGGCATGTATTGAACAGTTCCGAAAGACTGATCATCTGTTAGAATTAGAATGACGTTCAAATCACTCATCGTCTTTCCCCTAGGCTCTATTTGATTTTCAATTAATGGATAACGTTTTACCGCACTTTCTAATGCAGGCGATCTACGATGTAAAATGACCATTTTTGCTCTCTGTAATGTATCTTTCTGAAAAACAAAAATATACACCCCAACTGAGATGCTGACTAAAATAAACAAAAGACTAATTATGGTGATTTTTTTTCTCATAACATACTATTTCGATTCTGCAAAAATACGCTCAGTCAATTTATATACCAAAGTTAAATCCTTGGGATCATTCTCGCGGATGAGCTTCGCAGTTTCAGGGTCGGTAGCAAAGAATGGATAGGCGGTCTTATTCCCTGAATGCATACCACCAGCAACCTTCGTCATGTCAGGCACCAACTCATAATTCGGATTTGGCGAGAAAAACGGGCCTTTCGTTGATGCAATGAAAAGACTCGGCTTATGAACCAAGCGAATATCAGCGAGCTGATCATAATAGCGACATGACTTTCGATCCTTACGATATGGCTCTGCACGCACCTCTCTATTCACCACGTCCGGATGGTTATTAAAATCTCGGCAGACAGCCTCTACAACAGCATCAATATCTGCATCAGCAACTGGACCACCAAAACGCTTTGCATCATTGATATAGATACAGCTCGAATAGCAATCAGCAAATGCCTTGGTTTGCTCCCATTCAATTTTACGAATAAATGATGGCGTGCGTGTATGTAAGGTGCGGTGTAGACTTTTCTTCAGCTTGAGCTTTTTAGGCTGATAGCCTTTCTCCTGCAAAAACGCATTTGGATTACAATACTCGCGAGTGGGTCCTAATCCATGATCAGAGGTAAACAGGAAACGTTCCGGTGCCAATGCCTCAAAAAGTCGCTTCAACAGGGAATCGAAATGTGTAAAAAACGGCTTCAAGCGTTTCACCCAAACCGCGCTGGCAGGCCGCTCATCTTCCCCTAGAATCGCCATGATCTCAGACATCCCCAAATATTCAATCACTGACAGATGTCTAAATGCGAGGAAGCCAAAATCAGGCTGAAACTTCTGACACATCGCAATGTATGCATTCACGCGGCGCTCGGCCATATCCTCCAGTTTATCAAACACTTGCTCAACATCCTCAATACCTGCAGTGCCCAAACGAATATCAACGACATACTTCAACTCTTCCAACTCAGTGCTGATGTTTGCAGGCGAACACATCTCCGGGGGGACCCCTTCGACCTTATTCAGGCCACCTCCTGCACCAGAGACAAAGAAACCCTCAACTTCAGGAGCAGGGAAAGTCGTAGGGATATTCATAATCCCGACACGTGCCCCTTGACTTAAGGGGATATCCCAAATCGGAGATACATCGGGGTGATCCAACATATCTTTAAGGCTATACTTAAACAGAAACTCACGAGTGCCATTGAGCTTTGGAAAAACATAAAAGCCCTTATTGGTATCCGCATACTTCCCCGTTAACTGTTCCGCCCAACCTCTGCTTAATAAATCAATTTCCAATTCTGGCCCAGAATACTCAGCCATCAAACTATGCAGAAACGGCATCCGCATCCTTTCGAGAATGTCCTTCGTTCCACCATCGATTCCAATAATCAGTTGCTTCATATCTACGTCTCCTTCAGTTGGGGTTATTTATTTTATTAAGCTAAAACTGCGAACTCTAACCTCGTCCGATGCCAGAGGCTTCGAAGCCGATTTGATTGAGCTGTTCAAGGTCGAGCAAGTTACGACCGTCAAACAGGAAGGCTGGTAATTGCATCTTGTCGTAGATCCGCTTATAATCCAGCGCTTTAAACTCATCCCACTCGGTAAGGATCAAAATGGCATGCGCATCTTTGGTCGCTTCGTAGGCATCTTCGCAGATTGTCACGTGTGGGTTCTGCTCATCCACTTTCAAATCCTGACGGATTTGTTTAGCAGTGACCTTTGGATCATAGATCGCGACATTGGCCTGCTCATCAATCAGATCCTGACAAATGTAGATCGCGGCGGACTCACGTGTATCATTGGTATCCTTTTTAAAGGCAAAGCCGAGCACTGCGATTTTCTTGTCCGACACGGTATTGAAAAGCGTAGAAACCACGCGGCGAGCGAAGCGATGTTTCTGGAAGTCATTCATCGCAATCACGCCGTTCCAATAGGTCGCAGCCTCAGGGACACCGAAGTGATCACACAAGTAGACGAGATTGAGAATGTCCTTCTGAAAACAAGACCCGCCAAACCCAACGGAGGACTTAAGGAATTTCGGACCGATGCGGCTGTCGGTGCCAATCGCATTGGCCACCTCATCGACATTCGCACCGGTTGCTTCACAAAGCGCAGAGATCGCATTGATCGAAGAAATACGCTGCGCGAGAAAGGCATTGGCAGTCAGCTTGGACAATTCCGACGACCATACATTGGTGGTCAGGATCTTCTCACGAGGCACCCAGCCCGCATAGACATCCACCAATTTCTGAATCGCAGCCAAACCAGCCGGAGTCTGATCGCCACCGATCAGGACCCGGTCTGGATTCTGTAGATCCGCGATCGCAGTGCCTTCGGCGAGGAACTCGGGGTTCGAAAGAATCTGGAAGTTCCGTTCCTTGGAGTTGGCCTCAAGAATACGCTTGATTGACTCTGCGGTGCGGACTGGAAGCGTGGACTTTTCCACCACGATCTTGTCGCCCTCCGAGACTTCCGCGATCTTACGGGCACATTTTTCAATGAAACGCAAATCCGCCGCACGTCCCGCGCCGACCCCATAGGTCTTAGTGGGTGTATTGACGCTAATGAAGACGATCTCTGCTTCACGAATCGCCGTATCGACATCGGTCGAGAAAAACAGGTTCTTGCCGCGAGCGGCTTGCACTACTTCGTCAAGCCCCGGCTCGTAAATCGGTAATTCAGCCGAATTCCACGCATCAATGCGTGCCTGATTAATATCAACAACCGTGACAGTATGATCAGCACATTTGTGCGCGATCATCGCCATGGTAGGTCCGCCGACATAGCCGGCTCCAATGCAACAGATTTTCATAGAAAAATCGAAGATTTTTAGTGATTTCCGGCAAAGCCGGAGTGAACCAGCAGAGCTGGAGTGAAAGTGAGAGTGAAAGTGACCAGCAAAGCTGGTGTGCAAAGGTATGAAGGTGATTAAAGTGCTCTGACTTAAGCGTTCGTTAAGCGTAGTTAAGCCTGCCGCGTTCTACGCTGCGGTCTGGGACAATCCACATGGCTTAGGTTCTGCTATTTTCTATCCCACTGATGGACGCTTATTACTGAAAGGGATTCAGTATTTTGAGTCTTAAAAATAAGCGTTCAATAAGCGTAACGGAGTGCGAGTAGCACGGAGATGGCAAATTGCAGATTTGCCCGGAGTCTGCGGAGGGTGACTGAAGTGGGTGCCCCTTGGGCAACTGAAGGAACAATAAGCGGTTTCCGACAGAGTCGGCTCTGGGCTAAAACGA
>Ga0209092_10000500_pt1 | contig 38639 bp, 22 predicted proteins | sample FraStrMetagenome_FD_187446 | JGI IMG/M metagenome (GOLD analysis project Ga0209092, IMG submission 187446) | Marine eukaryotic phytoplankton communities from Arctic Ocean - Fram Strait ARC3M Metagenome (SPAdes) (version 2) | ecosystem: Environmental > Aquatic > Marine > Oceanic | place: Fram...
TGATAATTTTGGCAATTCGTCGCCTGTAATCCATTCTTGTTCCATCATCCATACTTTTTTTTACAGTTTCATGCATTTCTGTTGCATAATTTTCAATTTCCAAACCACCACCAATTACTTCAACTTCATCATTTGTATCGCGCTGGTGTGGCAGGATGCGGCCATATCTACGTCGTTCGGACATGTTTTTATTCGTTTTTTGTCGTTTTTTTCTCTGAGCTATATTGTTATAATTATAATATTACTAATATAGTAGTTAACATAATTAATGATTTGGCTAGAAAATATGGCCTAAGTGGCCAGTAAATGTTGAACCTACATTAAAAGCATGCTTTGACATACATTTGTGTACGTCATTGGTCGTACTTCTTTAATGAATGTAGTACGCCGAAAAATATACAATAATTTGTATATTTTTCAAATCGTACTTTGAAACAACACGATAATATCAGGCAAAAATACTGAGGTACTATTTGAAAAATATACAAATTTTGTATAACTATATAGAGAATTAGTGGCAATTTTGTATATTTTTCCGTAAGTCCTATACGTACGGCGGGAGACTGGATGATAAGACCTGAAAGAGCTGGAAGGGGCTCTGTCTCAGTCTACAATGCCCGGACACTCTTTAAACAATACAGCAACAACAACAACAACAACAACAACAATAAGTTGTCACACGAATTTTAATCCTAGACACTAGCGTACGTATGAGGTTACATCTTGTGGAGACAAATTTTTGTATCTGTTCAATCCAAACAAAAGTTCAGGGTCAAATTTACTAGAGATTGTTCAGATTATCATGAAAGGCAGTATCCCCAATATATCGCCTTATGGTACATTTCAAGGGTCTCTCTTTCAGTACACTACACCATTTCCTTCTTTAGTAGCATTTGAATCATGTCCTCCACTTGATCCGAATATGGATTCCTCCGGATTGGACGTGGATCTTCTACCAACCAAAAAGTGTATTCTTTTAGGTGGGTTAAGTGACGGTTTGATTCCAACACCATATTCGAAGCCACTTGAAAGTGCATGTCACAATCAAGGTTGGTCATTAGTTCAGCCCGTGTTGTCTTCGTCGTATCTTGGCTTTGGAAATGGTTCGCTAGAACGAGATTCAACTGAGATCGGAAAGCTTTTACAATATTTGCGTTATCATAGGAATGGTGAAACTTTTGCAATTGTAGGGCATTCTACAGGTTGCCAAAATGCCGTCCACTTTATGAAGCACGGTGATGCAGACCTTAGAGATCAAATTAAGGTATGGCAAAATAATGAATTACTAAATGTAACGTGATCTTGTGTTGATTGTACAAATGCTCACGATCTAGATATACTATATGTAAAGTTTATTGCTTTACAAGCTCCAGTGAGTGATAGAGAAGGGGCTATGACTGAAAAAAATTACGAAAGTGCCATTAAACACGCAAGAGAATTGAAATCTCAGGGGAAAGAAAATGAAATGATGCCTCGCAATGCCTTCTGGGCACCTATAACTGCTTCCCGTTTTCTCTCTCTACAGGATATGGGTGGGGAGGATGATTTTTTTTCATCTGATTTAACCGATAAGGAAATGCAACATAAATTGAGTCATATTGGAGATCATAAACATGGATTGACCCTCTTGGCTGCTTTCTCTGGAAAAGACGAATACGTTCCAAGTCATGTAGACAAAGTTCAACTTTTAGATCGACTTTGCACTGCCATGAATTTTAATTGTGAGCTTAATCATATCTCAAATGTTGCAGTGCCACTGATGTTAGAAACAGGAAATCATAATCTATCAAATGAAGAAACAGATGCTGAAAAATTTATTGAGGCAATAGAAAACCAGATTAAACTCCTCTAAACTTTACATTGAGTTCAGTAAGTGAGATTCTAATCTAATATAATTTTGAAAATGTATGATGTGTGCAACAAAGTTTTCAAATTTGAAATTAAAGTTCACCTTCTATATATGTTATCTAATACAGAATTTTATGGTAGACACAAAAATGTGAATATGATACAGATTCTCATTCGTCTCTTTACTCTTTTGTACCTTGTTAATCATGTTGAGGGAGTGTCAGTAAATTTAGAGCCAAAGCATTTCGTCACATACGAGGACACGCTCACGTCTTTATCGAACCTTTCAGTTAACGACCCAGACGACGTCGCCATCTATGCCATCGATGATTTAGACCGTACTAATGCACATTTATACAGCCTTAGCGTGAATATATCGCACGGAAGCTTATCCTTTTCGGAAACGCATAATGCACCAAATAGTTTATTCCATGTGGATGGAAAAGCCTCAGCAATCGAAATCACTGGCTCAACAAGAGCTCTAAATACTATTTTGCGATCTCTAACGTACTTGCCTACACCAAACTGGTCATCATGCGAAGGAAGTGATGACTGTATACAAGAAGTACAGACTTTACGAATTTCCACCCATCAACCACCTAATGTTGAAAAAATAACATTTAGAAAAAATAGTCCATTTGATGGTGGTGAAGCTCTAAGCAATGGATCCAGAAATTTCAACGCTTTGCTAAATTGCTCAATTTTTGCGGATCAATTATACGGAATCCCATCAGATGAAGATGTTGCTCACGTTATGAACATCTCTATATGGGAAAAATCATCATTTTCCGATGCACTAAATAGGCTGATGAGTTCATGCTACGAACAAGTAATCAAACGCAATTTGAATCAGACTGTCTTGAAAACCACAAAAGTTTCTCATGCATACGCACATGTGACTGAAAATGAGCCTATAGAAACTAGAGGAGAAATGGAATCAAGCTTTCACATCGAGTTTGTAAATGCACCTTTTATATCAGTACAACTTTTTACGTTTAGAAATTCTTCCATAAACAACAAAACTTTGATGTCTATGGGCGCATTTCTAGACATGTCGATTGAAGCAGACCCGTTATATAAAGACATGAGCCAAAATAATGTGTTGGACCATTATCACATTGGGTATCCTTCCCAAGATTTCAGGGAAAATGAGACTGTATCAGTTCCATTAACTAGTACAGCAAATGAGTTACAAAGGTTGCTGTCAACATTGACAAATATTGGTGATATTCGAGTCACGCATTCGATACCCTCTGAGGAATATGAAGAGTATGATGTAACATTTTTGTCTTCTGGAAATCCTGGGCACATTGGTGATATTCCTATGCTACAGGTATGGTCAAGCTCAAACACTGCTGTTAGCATCTATGAGAAAGTAAAAGGAAAAGCAAATACGAGTAGACTAAGTGTGGCTTTGGCTCCAATAAGAGAATCAAGTGACAGTGATGAATCTCACTTCTTCTTCAATTTGTATGTTCTACCAAGAAACGATTTTCCCGAGTTGCACTTGCAGCCAGATGAAATAGTTATCGTGCAAGAAGATGCACTCGTACTATTAGAGAAATTTCATTTATTTATTTCAGATCAAGATGATGATTTTGTTGCAATGAACATTTTTTGTGATTTTGGCAAGTTTGGAAAATTCACAGGAGAAAAAGATGAATTCCTGCAGTTTTCTCTTCGCGACAATATGAAAAGACTCATCCTTCATGGAAAATGGAGAAAAATAAATGAGACTCTCAAAAAAATACAATTTCAACCAAACCTAAACTTTCATGGTGTGATAGACATGCATATTTCAGTGAAAGATGCCAATGGGGCAGAGATAACTCATCTTTTGCCAGTATTTGTCAATCCAGTCAACGATGCACCTGTTATGACAATAAGCAGCGGGAACATTACTACTACAACTTACACAAAGACGTTAGTTGGAGCTTTTAATGTAACCGATGTAGACAATACAGATGAATCTTTAACGCTTTCTATGAGTTGTTCCAATGGGATTTTAATGTTCAAGGATGAACTTAGTAGGTTATTTCTTTCTCACTTTGTGGAAGGAGATATCAATGGAGATGATTATATTGTGGTGAAAGGTAGACCCTTTGATTTAACAAAGTCATTGAATAGTCTTATTTATAGATCAATAGAGCAATATATTGGGGAGGATGCGATTCTTTTTTCCCTAGATGATGGCCAAGGGGGAATAATCCAAAGTAGAGTAAACGTACAAGTGGATACAAAATATCCAAGGTTTCATTTCGATTCACGAAAGAAAAGAACAATGATCCACATCGAAGAAGATACTGATTTAAATTTAGGCGATAACATACACCTCGATGTTCTTTCTGATGATTATAAAGGTGCCGATTGGGGTACAGAAAAATTGTTGCTTTCTTTCGGTGCAAAGCATGGAACCATTCATGCCAATAAGCAAGATTTAAATAAATCTTTCAGCTCCGATAATTTTTCATTTCAAGGTACTCCGAGAGAAACACATGATTACTTGCAGCAATTGACATATGTTCCTCCTTTCAACTTTGCAGGCTTGGATCGCATATCGCTCAATTTACATCACACTTTACAGAAACATTCGTCTGCTATCACTACCGTTATTATCGTAACACCAGTCAACGATATCCCTGTCATTCAATGTGATACTGATCATTTTGATGTCTTGGAGGGACGCGAAATAAGTCTACCTTCAATTAATGTCTCAGATGTAGATTTGCTGAATGATTTCGATGACACGAAATCTTCATTCCTGACAATATCTTTACATTCGCAAGGAAAAATAGATTCTAATTCAAAATCATCCGATTTTATCCCCTTACAAAATTGCAATAATTTTCAGGTTCAAAATAATTCATATGGTAATTTTTGTTTCCAAGCTATGCCCGATCAAGCTAATTTTATCTTGGATCAGTTGTTGTATGAGGCTCCATTCGGAATAAGTGAAGATGAAATAAAAATTAGAGTGTATGACAACTTGAATTGGGAAAATACTATCGCAGAAAAAAAAATCGTCAAAGAAGCGGTAAAAACTATCCATGTAAACATTCAAGCTAACCCCGAACTTGAAGTATTCTCATCCAAAAGTTACAGGTTGATTGAAGACTCTAGATTAGAGATAAATCCGATCCTGATTTTAAAAGGAAAAATTCCGGAAAGAGAAACACCGAATGAAATCAAAATTACATTTAAATGCTATCACGGTTCGTTTTTGGTAACTGACGATTACAAATCTCATCATAGCTACAATAGCACATTAATTGTCGAGGGTTTTTTTGAAGAGATTTCCTCCACATTAAACAAAAATGGCATTGTTTATATCCCAGCAAAAGACTTTTTTGGGAAAGATGAAATAAATTCCTATGCAAGCATAAACATTGGACATAAGGAAATTAGCTCAAGCTTCCATTCAATTTTATATATTACGCCATCAAATGATCCACCCTCATTACAAGGAGCTGAAACTCTGCATTGTTTTCAAAATGATAGGGTCCTTTTATCATCGCTAAAATTATCTGACCCTGATGATAGTGTAAAAAGTAAAGAAATCCTTACTTTGAATATTTCATCATCAATAGGAAATGTCAGTGCTTGGAATATACATCCAGGGGTTCGAATAATATCTGAGTCAAATTGGGTTGCTCTTCAAGGATCAATAAATCACTTGAACAATGCAGTGACGAATGAGGCAATATTTTTTAGTCCACCTGGGGAATGGACTGGAAACGTTTCTATTGTTTCCAAATTAAGTGACACAAAGCAAAAATCAAGCTTTTTAACCACCAGTATTTCTGTTCATCCTGCTCCTAAGAAAATTTCGCTGTCTACTTTTCCACATGAGTATAAAATATTTGAGGACGACGACTTTTTCATCAATGATGCTGGAGAAACTCTGATTCTAAAGACAAGTTGGGATCCTGAAAATTCAATCTTTGCATGCAAAATTTCTGCACAACACGGATCAATGCAATTGAAATCGCATATTGGGGACACTGGGAATCTCATTGAAATAAGTGGTACAAAAGTAGAAATTAATCGTAATTTTGACGCCTTGAAATACGTCCCTAATCGGAATTACAACGGCTTAGATTCTATTGAATGCGGATGTGTATTTGAATCTTTGAAAGCAACGAGTAAATTATCTATCATCATCTTTGCAGTAAATGATAAACCCACTTTCATGGTCTCTCCTCAAGAGAAGACAATGCTTGAGGATAGTGCTATAAAATTAGGTTCTTACTATCCCATATTTCATGTTTTAGATCCAGATGCTCACGAGAACAATGGACACATTTTCGCAGAAATTTCAACTTCTCATGGTCAATTTCAACTTCCAGAACAACTTTACCTCGGTGGATTATCCGCAAATCTCACGAATTTTGACCAAACAGTCTCACTGCAAGGTGTTTCATCAAAACTTAATACGGCTTTAAAACAATTAAAAATGATTCCTCCTCAAGACTGGTCAGGAGAAGGAGTTTTAACTCTAAAGTGCAACGACCTAGGTAATCATGGTTATGATAATGTAAGACAAGAGAACTCTTTAGAAGATATTAAAGAAGCAAAATTTTATTTCAGTCCAGTCAACGATCCTCCAGCCATTAGGATAGGAAACAATAATAGAATACAATCGAATGAAGATGTTAACATCACAATGAAGGGATTGGTATCTATCCAAGATGTCGATTGGTTTGATTCAGATCATTACCATTTGAGCTTAAGTATCTCTAACCAATGGAATTCAATGCCTGGATTTTTTTATATAGAAGAATATCCGACAATAGTAGAGCACTTCAGCAGTTTCAATATTGAACAATTTGAAAGAAAAGGCAATTCATCGGGTATTCGTATGAATGGGAACATGAAGAGTTTACAGTTACTTTTAGAGCATTTGGTCTTTGTTCCCGAGAAAAACTGGAATGGATACTGCAAATGCATCAATATTACTCTCATAGATGCACATAATTTGTCAACAACCGCCGAACCTTTACTAATAATTCAACCTGTAAACGATGCACCTTTAATAATAACCTCTTCGAAAAGCTTGGATGTTCTTGAAGATGTTCCATTATTGTTGAGTCAGCGTACCAACATTACAATAGTTGATTACGACTCCATTTTCCAATTCAACCATGAACGTCCTACATTTACAGTAATGATTAAAACTGAATTTGGAGGGGAAATCTATATTTCTACTCCTGTTCATGGTTGCTTTGTATTCAGGCAAACAAAAAATTCAATTGCTTTCAAAGGAACCCTTGAAGTTGTGAATGAAGTAATGAAGAAACTTTACTATGTCAGCTGCGAAAATTGTAATGGTTTTGACAAGATGCATTTTAGTGTCGGTAATGATGGATATATTGAACTCGGAGTGGACCTCACTACTGAGTATGAAATGTTTGTGAATATAACTGCAATGAACGATCCACCATCGATACTGAATCATAATGTGAGGCGAATCCATGATACTAATAAAGCAGTACAGCATTTTGAGCTAGATTCAAGAATCAATATAGTGGATGCTGATAGCAAAGGTGAAATCTTGTCTGTCTTAATCGAGATATATCCATATGATGCAGCAAATATCAGTTTTTCAAGAACTTGCAAATATAGACCAAATACTCCAATTGATCATGATAAAAAGAGCAGTAATATTTTGGAAATATACGAAAATGAGTATTACATCAATGAAGCTATTCAATGCGTAATAATTCAGTCCTGGGGCTTGTATGATGCAAATTTGACTGTACAAATTTTTGCCAAAGATCATCTTGGAGAATCGAGCACTGCTACAAAGGATTTTTTTGTACCAAGAATCCTTGAGAATCCATTATTCTTGCCCTCAACCTCAGGCATTGAAGTGAAAGAGGACGAAAAAGTTAATTTAGGATTTGTCCAAATTTCTGGTATGCAAGAGGTGTCAAAGGATGAATATGATGTAGAAATTTCAAGCGTTGTCAAAAGTGTTCTTGCTGTTCATAACATAACTACATTTGCAAAGAATAGAAGATCGTCTCTTGCGGTTCAGGAAATCTTTTATGATCATAAGTTTCATGAGTCGTTTACCTTTCAACTTATGCTTTCAAAATCTTCTTCTTTCCCTCACGCGTGTGCTTCTGAGCCAATTTCAATTCATGCAGTAGGTAGCAAATCTGAAGAAGTCCGGAATGGAGAAGATGGAAAGGGAACTGGTGAAAGTCTTGAAAGTAAGCTTAATTCGGCAAATTGTGTCAAAGAGTCGAATTTAAAGATAGAAGTACATAGATATGACGAGCAACAATATCATAGATGGCTTGTAACATTTCATGATGCGCCTTTCGATCACAGCCTTCTTACAATATTTAATATTACTGCACCAATAAACTCTACCCACACGGAGAGTGCTCTCATGATAAAGAGTTTAACGTCTTCATCTTTGATAAAAGGATATTTTACATTGAGACTTGGATCATTCGAAACAAAGAATATAAGTGCCTCTGCTTCAGCAGAAGAATTTTCTGTAGCAATATCAGATCTACCAATTGTGTCAACTGTTTCTGTTTCTCGGGTGATTGCAGCTAATGATATACAATCGTTCACATGGCTTGTAACTTTTTATCAAATGCAAAAAGATGTCCCAGACGGAGATATAAGTACCATGACAGTCGAAATGAATAGTCTGGAAGTTGGAGAAAACGATGCTGGAATTTCAGCATCTCAAGTACAAAGTCGTAGGTCTCATCCTGAATTGTGGACTGTCACGTCATGGCTTACTCAAGAGACCAATATCGTTTACAGAATGCGAATAGCTGGGGCAGATATTTCCGGATTTTTTTCAATTGTTTTAGATGGCATTGGAAAAACAAGACCTATAGATATATCCGCATCTGTGTCGACTGATGACGAGATTTTAACAACTGGTATCGATTACACCAATCACACCTGGTACCATGGTAATCCCAATGACCCACATAATGAAAATAGTTTTGAATCATTTCTTATGAGTTTAGAGCATTGGCCAAAGTATACGAGGGTTAAGGTAACACGATCAGAGACCCAAATGAGAAAAGATAAAACTCGAAAAAGAATTACCTGGGATATTACATTTATAAATCCATTACCAACTTTCCCAAAATTGCAAATAGACTACAATGGCACATTGTTTGGTCGCGATTTGAAAATCCATGAGGTTAAAGAAGTCTCACGAAGTCATATAGGTGGATACTTTAGCCTTCATTGGAATGGCATTCAAACACATCAGTTACCATACAATGCAAGTGCAGAATTAATAAAAATTGAGATAGCTAGGTTGATGCAAGGAACTAATGATGAAACCAATATCGAGGTGTGTCGATCAAACTACCTTCAGCAGTATGGTTCGTATAAATGGACGATAGCCCTGCTTTATTCGTCTTCAATTGGTCTGAAAAAGCAGAACTTAGTTGCGATCGGTAGCAACTTAACTGGATCTGGGGTCCAAATTAATTCTACGAAAATAGCTGAAGGTCCTAGTCACGGGAAGTTTTCCTTATCGAATAGCATTGGCAATGGATTGTTTTTTCCATCTGAAGATAAGAAAGGAGATTCAGAAGTAATCAAAATGAGGGGCTCCATAAAAGCCTTGAATAAAGCATTGAGTAATTTGATTTATTTTCCACCGAAAGATTTTTTTGGAAGCAGTATTATGAAATTTACTTTAGTTTCTTCGTCAAGAAATCATAACGGAGAAAATGACCGACAAGAATGCTTAAATGTTAATGTCAACTTTTCAAACGAAGATGATGCCCCCCAATTTCTGTGGAACATGAAAGTGGGAGCTGTAAATTTCAAAAACACGCTTCGAGTCCTTGAGGATAACCCACTTCATTTCGAAACGTATGCCAATAAAGAAGAAAATGGTATTGGATTGCGCATTTTGGATGTTGACAGTGGTATAAGAAATTTGACATTGGAGATTGAAGCTTCAAATGGCTTATTGTGTTTACAATACAATGTACGAATTGACAAGTGCGACTTGCAAAGAGTAATTGTTGCAAAGGGCGATGTTTCTTATCTCAACAGGATTCTTTTGACACTACTATATCGTCCAACAAATAATTGGTGGGGAACTGACAAAGTTAAATTACGTATTATTGATGGTAAAATCAATAATCAGATGATTTTTTTTATCAGAGTTCTTCCCGTAAACGATCCTCCCGCCATTATTTCCAATCATGGAATTGAAGAAATTCAAAGCAATTCTATTTTTGAAAGAGTAGATGAGCTTCAACTAAATGAAGATGAATCGTTAGAAATTAATTTTCTATCTGTCACTGATAACGATGCAATAACAAACACCAAATTCAAAAATGTAGAGGACAATTTTACAATGCTACTTCAAGTATCTAGGGGTACTATCGATGTCGATTTCTCCACAGATGTAATTTCGACCATTGGAGGAAGAATAGAGAGATCTAGAAGTATTGTTGTTCAAGGGAAGATCAGTAAAATTAACTCTATATTGAAGAGTATTATTTATCGGGCAGATAAGAACTTTGTTGGAAAGGATGAATTAGTGGTAACCGTGTCAGATTATGGGTTTTCGTTTGATTGTAAAACTGGAACAGTAATTTCAGCAAGCAATTCGACCTCGAAAATTATTTCAATCAGGACTTTAAGCGTGAATGATACGCCATATATTACTTTACCGAAGTCGACAATAGGCTATTTAGTGGCTTTAGAAGATACTATGGGTATGATTGGGATCCGTAATGAAATGAGAAATACCAGTTATCAGCATGCACAAAATTTTCTGAGCTACGACAAGATACAAATTAATGACGTAGATATGGAACATAAACCAGATGAAAACGATACATTCGACAAGGATGAATTTACTGTGACATTAGAAGTCGAAAATGGAGAAATCATGGTACAAAATCTTGACTCAGAAAGAAGAGATCAAGATCGATTCGACGACATTGTTGTTCTAAATGGAAGTCTCTCAGATCTTAATAATGCCTTGACTACAATTCATTTCATTGGAGATAGAAACTTTAATTCGGAAACACAATCAGATTTTGCTTCTATTTATGTTTCTGTTTCTGATTTCCATGGAAGCTCCTCAAGCTCTACTTTATTCATTTTTATAGCCGCAGTGAATGACAAACCCATTCTGAAAGTTGCGGGCGACACTTTTTCGGTTCCTTTGATGAGAACTAATCAATTATTCCAAAAATTGCAACCCTCAATCCCACTTGTAGTAGCTGAAGATTCTACCATAAAGATTCCAATATCACTGACGGATGTTGATTTGTCAAATGATGAGGATAGAGCCGAGCTAGAAATTTTCTCTTCTTATGGAAGTTTTTTCCTTGATGAAAAAGTTCATTTAAGTCGTTATATTATTGGTAGAAAAGGAGAGTTTTCAAATCCTTTGAAATTTCAATGCTCTATTAATGAGTGCAACAATGCGCTCAAAAATCTCAAGTACCACCCTCATTCTGATTATAATGGTCCGGATGCTATTGTTATTCATGTATCTGACTTAGGTAATTTAGGTTACATCAAACATGAAAATCACACAATGAACATTACAGAAATGGAAAGAAACTCTGCGTTATTTGACACACTCGAGATTGATCTTTTTGTACAACCTATGAGAGATGATCCAATATTAGAGATTGTACCATTTATTCAAGTTCAGGAAGATACACCATTTATTCTGAATCACAGTGCTCAAATTGTACATGTTGATTCTAATGATGATAAATTACTTTTAGCCATAGATTGCATACATGGGACTCTGACAATTACTTCAGTAGATAATATTGTCTTCACAAAAGGAGACGGTAAACTCGATTCATCAATTGAGGGCTCAGGTACCTCTGAAGTATGGAATAAGGCTCTTTCTCATATGTTGTATATTCCGGATTCCAATTGGAATACACACATGCTTGACGATGATTACGTTACGTTCAGTATCTATAATGTCGATTCTGAAGGAGTTGTCACGGAGTCTCCAAATGAATTCAAAATGTTTATTGATGTTTTACCTATAAATGACAAGCCTGAATGGATTATTCCCGGTCGAAATATGATGCTTCAGGATACAGGTGGATATATAGTTGATAGTGTTGATACTTTGGAAGTAGATGAAGATTGCGATCTTGTGATTACATCAATATCCATTCAAGATGCCGATACGATACAAACACATAATGATATTGATACTATTGTCAAAGTAAGCATCAATGCAGCTAATGGAACTTTGCTTCTTTACTCCACATCTGGTCTTTGGTTTCTTGAAGGCAACAACAAGTCTCAGTCAATGACATGGAGAGCAACTCTTGAAAATTCAAACATAGCTCTATCTCGCTTAGTCTATAGAGGAAACCCAAACTTTTTTGGAAGTGACAAGATAGATTTTTTTGTGGAAGATGAAGGAAATGACCGATTTAGTGAGACCTTGGTATCTTACATAGAAATGCCGATATTGGTAAGACCAATTGACGATAGTCCAGTCATTTTTATTTCTAAGCCCCTTTATTATTGCGCAGAAAATACTTGGTGTGAGATAAAAGATGTTTCTCTGATAGATAATGACTCAAATGCTACACTGCATGAACTAGAAATAAAAGTTGAGAAAGGATTTATTTCTTTTGCTGTTACAGAGTATCCAAGTTCAATTGAATTCATCAATGGAGAAGGAAGTTTTGATTCATTTTGCCACTTGAGTGGCCGATTACAGGACTTAAATTTCTTACTTGCAAACCTTGTCTTTATGGGCACTGCTACTGATGTTGAAATAGTTGACTCGATATCTTTTTTTGCTTACAACACCAAAGAAGATATATTGGTTCTTAGTGCGGAAAATGAAATGTATATAGTTGTATCCAATACCATAAATGACCCACCTAAAATAAGGATTAGTGGTGGAGAAGTAGATAGTTCGGATTGTATTTCTCCGTTTCGGATGACTTCAAATTTTGATTCTTTGTCGCATGAAAGTGCTGCTGCAAGAAAAAATATAAAATGTAACAGATTTGTACAATACAAGCAAGTTACTTGCATGGAGCATGAGATATGCACTATACAAGGTATTGAGATCGAAGATCCTGATTCACGCCTTCTTGAGCTTTCACTTCTAGTTCAAAACGGAAAACTAGCTTTGCCAACTTCCGCAACAGGACTTCATCTGAAGACGGGCCGGTCAGTCTGCCCTCAAATTGGTACTAGTAAGGAGAAAAAGATTGTCCTAAGAGGAACAGCAATTCAATTAAATTTAGGTTTGGCATCCTTGCAGTATTTAGGTGATATTGGCTTTGCTGGAGTTGAACAGATAACAATTACGGTTAGAGATAACGAAGAAAGCTCAGCAACCGCGAATCTCTTGCTGCAAGTGCATAGGGTTGACTATTCCCCTTATTTATATTCCCTGCCGAATATGATCGAAGTGATGGAGGACAAATTTACTACTTTTCAAGGCTTACATGTGGGAAGAAACCTGAGCATGATAGAGTATTGTTTTAACACTTACGATGAAGTGCAAACATACTTAAAAAATGCACAATCAATTTTAACTTCTGAAATAGATGGAAAAGTAATTCAACTTCATGTTACGATTTTAGACGGCAAAATAAAATTCTCGTCAACAAATGATTTGAATTTTACTGTTTATGAAACAAATAAGGAACAGCTCAGACAACTTAAATCTAACAACTTATGGTATGGATTGCCAACTAGCATCATTCCTGAAGATGCTATGGTAGGCACATCTAATTCAGAAGTGAGCAGTGGAAAACCTCAACAAAGATGGTGGACAAATGTGACTGTGCAAGGAACAGTCAATGCTATTAATAGGGCACTAAAACATGTAACTTTCATTCCGAACGAAAATTGGAACAGTGAAATAAGCAAAAGACACTCTCAACTGATTGTAGCTATAAGGGACTCAAATACCATTGAAGACAACTTCAAAAGCAGTCAATATTATGAACAAAAAGTTTCAATTCCCATTGTTGTTCATCCTCAAAATGACTCTCCAATATTGAGTACTTCATTTCAACCAAAATTTCCCATAAATGGAATGAATCATTTTCTTATTCGTGAAGATGAAGAAGCTATGATATCAATTATCGTTCATGATGTGGACGATGACATTTTGAACATCAAAATTGAATTGAACAGAGGATTGATCACTTTGGATGAAATACATTATCAAGATCACAGGATCAATGCTTATCTAGTATCTGGAACCTTGAAACATAGTGATTTTATTGAACTGAAGGGAACCTTAGATTCATTGAATTTTGTCATGGCTAATATGACTTTTGTTGGGGATGAACACTACAGTGGAGATGACTGTACATTGACAATTACAGCCACAGATTCTTCTGGGGGAGAAACCCATTCAAAATTAAATGTTTCTATTTCTCCTAAAGACGATGACACCGAATTATGGGTTCCAATAGCTGCTTCTGGTTTAGTGCCAACTATTTACGTGAGGGAAGCCAATAAAGTAAAGATTGGCTATGATTGGATGCCCTATCAATACATGATGAAGAAAATTCCTCACCCAAACGCAAACACAGAGGATAAGAATGAATTCAAAAGACTTGATCATAACCAAGTTTATCTCCTTACCGATGCAGATGAATTATTTGATGCAAATGATGTATATGACGTTGAAATATCGGTCACGAAAGGTCTTTTACATATAGAAGCAGAGAATAATGTGGTGTTTGGAAAGGAAGGAAAGTCAGGGGGGACAATACAAATGTACGGTGCTATTGATGACATAAATGAAATTGGAAAAAATATCTACTTTTCAACGCAAACAGGCAGTAACGGTTGGACTCAGCTTATTATTAAAGTAAAAAGTAGAAGAGACGACTGCAAAATAAAAAACATTGAGAATATAAACAACACTATGATAAATCACGAATGGTGTTCCAGGGTAATAGAGAGTGCCATTGATATTTTTATCGAGCCTATGGAACCTCGTTTTAATATAACGTATAAGGGTATCGAGGAATTGAATGGATTGCCTGTAAATGAAGAGATTGAAATTGGAGGTTTTGTAATTAATATTATTGGCGGGGAAAATTATCCAATAGAAGGAACCAGTCTAAGCGAAGGGACTTCACAACTAGCATTGAAAGCATCGCTTCAAATCAGTGCAGGTGCATTGAGTCTCTCAAGTAGAACGAGACTGTCATTCATCGAAGGTAACGGAAACAAGAATAAGCATATGCTATTCTATGGCACATTACTAGATATCAATAAAGCACTAGAAAATTTGGAATTATCTTGTCCACAATCAGACCGATGCGTTGCGGGTTCCATTTCAAGCATTGAATTAAGAATAAGCAGCGACATAATAACGGGCCTCGAAGAAAAAAGTATTGCCATTAATCTGTTGATGGCTGACGAAAAGGATAATCAAAAATTTGAATAATTGTATAATTTATGTTTTTTTATATATATATTAAATCTAAACTACACGCAACACATAATTCTATACAAAATTTCATTTAGCCCTTATTTGATTGATCACCAATATAATGGATCATTGAAGATTTGATTCGCATCAAATATTCCTGCGACTGTTCCTGCAGAAATAATCTGTGCAATATTATCAAAATGATGCAGTAAAAGAGCCTATAGTAGAAGAAAGGAAAAATATAAAGGATCAGAGACCAATTTCACGGATGCAAATTTGATAAAATATCATTAGGAACAAGCTTACCTCGAAAAATCCATCCCCAGTTACATCTCCTCGAACCTCGTTAGCTTGAATATCAAAGAAGTCATCAGCTTGCTCTAGTTGTAGGTATGAAGCTGGACCAACTGTATCATGTAATTTCCACCAAACAATGTAGCAGTACGAATATTGAGAACAGTTTTCATCACCAGGACATGGTACAGCCCTGTCGTTATTTTGCGCATCGTGGATACAGCAAAACGATGGCTTACATGCTTCAAAACATGAGCGGAAACTTCCCATATCACTATATTTATCGCACATCGCAGGTAAATCATCAGGCGCACATGGAACTCCACTACTTCCAGCACTTGGACAAGCTCCTCTACCAAAGTTGTATCCACCTGGATCTGTTCCTCCATCATCTGTACCAGGACTTTCATTTCCATCGTCTCCATCTCCATTTTCGTCTTCACTGTCTTCTCTGTCGACACTGTGATGATCTATACCAACGATATGGGCATGTGAATGTGTATGTGAATCGCCGCTGTGTTCATGAGTGTGTCTGTGAGTATAGTAGTCGTCATTGTTGTAGAAATCATCATAATACAAATCATCGTAATAGTAGTCGTCATAATGGTAACGGTCGTCATAATAGTAATAATCATCAACGTAGTGATATTTGGCTTTTTTGCTTTTTTTCTTGGACTTGTAGTGCTTATGGTGTTTAGATTTGTATGCTTTTTTTTTAAATGACTTTCTCACACGATGGCGCTGATGCATCGTGTGATCATTATCATGAGAATCATCGCTTCCATGAGATATATGACCTGATCTAGGTTGAGGCACTGGTGCATAGGGTGAGCTTCTGAAATTCATTGTTGGCTGGGGGTCTTCTCTCGCACTATATATATTAGACAATAGGCCGAGCTTACGTCTTTCTGACGTTACATCTGGATCTAAGTTTTCATAGTCCATAGAAGTTGATATCTGATAATTTTCTTTTGCCTTCACCCAGTCAATATCCTCTCCAGCATCCCTGAGTAAAGATATACTGTTCACCATCTCACGTTTCTGATAGAATATATTTCAATTGATAAGAATACATCATATAAGTCAAAAATTCTTTCCTATATCTTTATAGAACTTACCTCTTCATTTTCCATGGAGGAAACATCGAAAAAATTGTCCATCTTTGTTTTCGTATCCGTGTCTTCCACATTCTTTATTGCTTCTAGATTGGTATCCTCGGCAATCCCTGAAACAGTTTCCAGAGTCGCAACTAGGATATGCCCCAATAATAGCGAAGCAACGTTCCGTCTTAGAAACAACATCTTCTTAGGCTTTCGAGATTTCGTATTTGTTGCTAAGTTACTTTTCACAAATAACTTTTTTGTCGAAAGGTTTTTATCACGGATATCCTCCAGTCTCGAATTTCAACTTCCTTTATGCTTTACATAAAATTAGAGCCTCGAAATCAATCACGGGTTCGAAAAAGACATTTTTAGTTTATGTTTATTATGATTGCATCCTTATTTTCATTTAAGTAATAACGGGATTGACCTTTGAAAACATTAAAAAAGTAGTAATTTAGCGCATGCCATAAAAATACTTAACAGATTGGACTATTCTGGGATTTTTATTTATTGTTTGAAAAAAATGTGTTGTTCCTTGAGATAAAAGATCCGACATTACTTAGAATGCTGTACACGGATTACAATGCTATCTGAGGATATATTCATATGAGTCGTATCTGATTCTTCAAACATTTAAATTTAAAATTTTCATGGAAAACAGTCTTTCATAGTGTCACACATGAAAGAATACTTAAGACAAAAGTAGGCTTTTTGGAATAGCTTATTAAAACAGCATCCCACGTAGCTATCTCTAGACGTTTTATTTGTCAAAAAATTGCATTCAACGACCAGATCCATTTTATTGGTTCTTCTTTCAATTTTTATCAAAATGTATCGATTTGAGTTCTGTGTATCACCATAAATGTGAATGTGGAAACACGATTTACTGAGGTAGTATTACTTTTCATAAAAGACAATTATTATAATGTGGAAATAAATATGCTCCATGGACATCCTCTTCACTACCCTCGAAAAAGTTGGCTTGAGTGCAACGAAAAAGTTCAAGGGAAAATTTAAGGATCAAAGAGAAGACTTTTTTTGGGTGAAACATGCCATCTAATAAAATACACATTCAGCCATATGATAAAGTGCATTAGTTTCTGAAACATGATTTTGTAGGAAACATACAAAATATTCATTTCAATAGCAAAGTAATTGAAAAACATAACGGAATAAGTGGTGAATACTTTCTGTATGGTAAAGCACTAACAATTTACAAAAAAAGTCCTCACATTTTTCAATTTTTTCTTATGTATTTAATGAACTACAATTATGCAATGATGGATATAGACATTTGTTCTCATTACCGACTCAAGCAAATGAATTCCAAAAAATAGATAGCGGAAGGAATCAGAATAGTTTGATCACTTCTTCCTCTACAGGACAAATGTCATAAATATGAAGTAATAAGAAGATTCAGATTTGTGATTCAAACCTCGTACAGAGCTGTCAAGAGAGAATTAGAAAGATCTTAAACAAGATTTAATTTCAATAAAATAGACGTTTCAAATATACGAGTTTAGCTTGTAACTTTTGAATCAATTTATTTGTACAAACATGGGCATAAATGCCCTTTCCTTTTCTCCCGAGGTGGTGTGGTGGAATCTATTTCAATGCTATCAGAATTTGAACTCATGAAATCCTGTGAAATAGTTGTATTCATTGTATTCAGGATCTTGTGCAAGAATGTCTCTTTCTCATCCTGAATTTTCCAGGAATTTTCTTCTGAATATTGAACTGTTTTCAGCTCAATATGAAACATAAACTCTCTAACATCATTGCACCCCTTGCTTCATGGTAATTATAATACGTTCTGTACGGTTGTACATACGCTCGTATGAACATGAATTAACGCATGTACGATAATGTAATTAATAAATATCCATTATCGAATGGAAAGATTTGTTCTGCACCGGCGAAAGGATCTTTCTTGTGACCATAGGTACTTGTCTACGTACATCTATCTGTCCTGGTTGATCACACCAAAAGATTCATATTTCTTTCTCCATCACTGACTTGTATAAGATCTATAAAAGCTCCTTTGCTTCATTTTAGGAATCGGTAATTGAAGGAAAGGTATACCATGAGTGATTGTCAAACATTTACTTCTAAGATTTTTTGTGAAGGTAAAACTGCTGTAATCACCGGAGCCAGTAGTGGGATTGGAAAAGGCACAGCCCTTTTCTGTGCTTCCAAATTGATGAAAGTGTACATGTTGGACATTGATGAAAATATGCTGACAGAAGCATTTGAAGAAGTCAAAAACGCATCTCAAAATGCTTTTGTTCAAATAGAGGTTGTAGACGTCGCTGACTTTGATGCCATGCAAGCGGTAGCCAAGAAAATATTTGATAATGGTGGAAATTGCAATTTTTTAATGAACAACGCAGGAATTGGAGGTGGTGGAGGAGGAAGCTCAATGACACCTCTGCATCATATTCATAAAACCGTCGGAGTTAATACGTACGGACCAATTCATGGATGTCAAGCTTTTTTACCTCTGATGAAGCTTCAGGGATCAGATACTAGCTTGATTGTAAACACTGGATCAAAGCAGGGCATTACGATGCCGCCTGGAAACTTGATTTACAATATGAGTAAGGCTGCACTAAAAACCTATACTGAGGGGCTGGAACATGAGTTAAGGACTGAACGAATGAAAAATGATGACTTCAATATATATTGTGCACTTTTGGTTCCAGGTTGGGTTAATACTTCTATAGTGCTGAAAGCTATGCGCAGCGAATCTGAAGAGAGCAGTACTGACTTTGATGTCGACAAAGTTTTTTTTCACGAGAAAAAACCTGCTGACGGTGCTTGGATGCCAAAACAAGTTGTTGACTTCATGATAAAGGAGTTAGATCAAGGCAGATTTTATATCATATGCCCAGATAATGATGTTAACAGGGAAACGGATAACTTAAGAATGACTTGGACTATGCAAGATATCACACTAAATAGACCTCCTCTAAGTAGATGGCATCCAGAATACAAAGACAAATTTACAGCTTTTCATGCAGAAAATAAAAAGTAGATTTTCTCCTACAGCATTATGGCGAATATTTTTTATGAAAATTGAGTGTGGATATAAATTACTCACAAAATAACGAATAGAAAAAGTTTCAGGAAAAAATGTTGTTGAAATAATTCTAAAATATGTTACCACGAAAACAATTTTTTGAACCAAAAGGTCTAATTTGTCTTTCCCTTACAAAGAGTATCCCACATGAAATCATATGCAAGTGCTGTCATGAAAGCACTTTGTTTTGAGTCAGCAGCTCCGCCATGTCCTCCTTCAATGTTTTCGTAGTAGTATACTGGCCAGTCTTTATCTTTTCCTAAATCCTGTAACTTCTTCACCATCTTTCTGGCATGAGCTGGATGAACGCGGTCATCCCGGGTACTAGTGGTAAATAGAATAGGAGGATACTTTTCTACATTAGGATCAATTTGATGGTAAGAAGAATATTTGTACAAGAAATTTTTCCAGTCATCGGTATCGGGATCCCCATATTCTGCCATCCAAGATGCTCCTGCAAGTAAAGTGTGGAATCGCTTCATATCAAGAAGAGGAACTGCGCAATGAATAGCACCAAAAAGATCAGGACGCATAGTGTACATATTTCCCATCAAAAGACCACCGTTTGAACCACCACGAGTAGCTAGTGTTGCTGGTGTACAGATCTTAGTCGCAATTAGATCTTCAGCCACGGCAATGAAATCTTCATAGCTTTTGTTCCTATTTGTTTTCAGTGCAGCCTACAATCAATCAATATGTAATGAATTAATGTAAATACATTTACCAATTTAGAAATAGAGTAATAAAATTGAAAAAATGCTGAGTATTCTTACCTGATGCCATGCTGGACCATATTCACCACCTCCGCGAATACACGCTTCCACATAAGCTCCACCTTTTTCTAACCATGCTGTTCCAACAGAAGCAATATACTTTGGCCCCATAGAAATTTCGAAGCCTCCATAACCGTAGAGGAGGGTGGGAGTATTCCCATCTAAAACGGTGTCTTTTTTGCAAACCATAAAATATGGAACCTTAGTTCCATCTTCACTTACAGCAAATTTTTGTTCAACTTTAAGATCAGACGCATCGAAAACAGATGGCAAAGCCTTGACTTTTTCAATTACATAAGGCTCGTCTTTATCTTCAGCAGAATCAGAACTTGTTTCAATTTTAGATGCATCTGCGAGACAAAGTGTAGATGGTTGTGTGTATCCAGACGTAGTAAACCAGAAATCATCGTTCATGAAGGAGTCACAGCCATCTGCACTTGCAGCCCTAATCTTAGCAGTACTGTCCCCACCCACGAATCGAAGTGGCGATCCATCGTCTTCAATTTTGAAGAATTGGAGTTTTGATTTTACATTGTCCATGATGGATAGGATGAGATAATTCTTTGTAGAAGAATAAGTTTCTAATGCTGTTTCTTCTGTTGGTTCAAAAAGAAGGTGATAGGAACAAGATTTGCTTCCGTTTTCTAAAAATTGATCAGCATCAGTATAAATCACGGAACCACTTTTATATTTTTTTTCACCAGGTACAGGTTCCCAGTCGGACCGTAGAGAAATCAAGATCCATTTACCAACAATATCAATCTCCGCGTCTTCTTGGATGTCTACTTCCACAAAAGGCTTTGGCTCAGGAATTCCTTCACGTAGTGGATCATCAGGAGCAAGTAAATGTTCATATTGAATTTTCCGAGCTTCATACTTTGAGGTGTAAAAAGTAACAGACCGTCCCTGGATCTCATAAATGCCTCCATTACGTTTCCTTTGATCTGTAACATAATTGAAAACGGCAACATCAGTTTTTTCTCCCTCAAAAATGACCTTGGCATCTTCTAATTTTGTACCACGAACCCATTCTTTGATAACTCTAGGATATCCACTATCCGTTAAACTTCCTGGTCCAAAATCTGTACCTACATATACAACATCACGACTTTTGTAAGAGATTCTAGTCTTTGCCTCAGGAAGATTGAATGCCCCATCCTCTTCTTTCACAAATTCATTCATTGATAAATCAAATTCTTTAATAAAAACTGCATCAGCACCACCCCTTGAAAGCTTTAAAAGAGTGCGAGTACATTTTTGACCATCATTTGAGAAGGGATCCCGATAACGAGAAAGAGGTGCAGAGCCTTTCCAAACCCATGAAATCCCATCTTTTTCGGCTTGTTTATCAATATCAAGAACAGTTTCCCACTCAGGATTTTCACTACGATAAGATGTCATTGTTGTTTTTCTCCACAAGCCTTTGGTATTCTTCATTCAAAAAAGTTTGAATTAGGAATTAGTACAACTGAATTGTTTGCAAACAAAAGAATTACAAAAATATGGCTTACCTTTCCATCTTTCCATAGATTGAATAGAACGTCATCTCCATCATCATTATTACCATATTTTCTAACATATGGAATTCGATCATCACTTTCCAATATAGCCAAAACTTTTTCATAAGTTCCAGTTCCACTTGTTTTTGGATCACCCAAGGCTTCAAGACATGCGGAATTTACGGACTTCGCAAAGTTCAATGATTCTTCACTTTCTACTTCTTCTAAGAAGACATAGGGATCTTCTTGGTCAATCGATTCATATGGAAGGACTCGCGTTTTGGAAGTAGTTGCGGCCATGTTTAATAACGTGGAACTTTGTTTTGTGACAAATGTGTTTCTACTATTGTTATTGGAGTTTGCTGGGAACGCAAAGGATTTTCCTACTTTATTGGTACGATGAGGTGAAGAGAATGCTTTTGATCTGGAAAGAGAGAGGAGGAGGAATGATCTTAACGCAGTTGAATACTGCATGACAACTCCAAATTATGGGATTTTAATATCCAAATTATGACGCGTTTGGGGAAAAAAGAAAGATATCGAATTAGCTGTACTTTTTGAGACGTACTCACGACATGGTATAATTGTGTGCAACACGAACTATGCCTTCTGCATAGTTTCTACATCTGATCATGCAAAAAAGAATGATACTACTGAGAGCAACATAAATAACAAAAATATGACGTCAGCAAGTATGTTCTGTTTAGTTCGACATCAGCAGACTTGGTAGTTTCATGATCTTTCATAAGCTTGAAGCTTTCTATATTTTGTTTTGGAGCATGTGATAATCACTCCTCTGTTCAGAAAAAATTGTTACTTTGAATATGCAGAACGTGAAATAAGCAAGGTTACTATAAATGATCTCTTACCCATTTATATTTTTATTTTTATAAATCAATAGATTTAGCATCGCTCCATTTTCATGGAAATGAAATTGTCTTTGCGATTGTGTTCCTGATTTCATGAGACTTTTCCAATGATTGAACTATACATTCTTGATTATTATTCAAAAGCAAACCCCGAAATATAAGCTTTCATAGCTTTGAAAGAATCAGCCTTTCCAATACTTTCGCCAGCAACTCCTGCAACAACCAACAATGGAAGTAAGTGTTCTTCTCTAGCATGAGCATTCCTTGCTCCTGGCAAATTGAACCATTCTTTCAAAATATTATTCCGGTCTTGAGGATTTTTCTTCATAACTTCTACCAACGCTTTATCGAAATCTCGTCCAAAAAATTTTGATGAGGAACGCATCGCTGGTGTCATATTATGAAACGACATTCCAGATCCAATGATAAGAACACCTTCTGTTCGAAGTGGCTGAAGTGCTTCTCCAATCCGTATATGAGTCGTAGGATCAAATGATTTATGAAGAGAAAGAGTGATGACAGGAATGTCAGCGTTGGGGAAAGCTAGCATCAACGGCACGAATACACCATGATCGAAACCCCGTTTCGGATCTAATTCACACGGAATATTACTGCCAGTGAGTAAATCTTTGACTTGATGAGCTAATTTTGGATTTCCAGGGGCTGAGTATTTAAAATTATAGGCTTCTTTGGGAAATCCATAATAGTCAAAGTACATTTCTGGTTGGGAGGCCGATGTCACAAGTATAGAAGGACCCGTCTCGTAGTGGGCACTTATCACAAGAATCGATTTTGGCTTGTTTTCCGATGTAAACGTTTTTCCTAATTTCAAAAGACGAGATCGGACAAGATCATCGTTACTGGCAAATAAAGGCATGGGACCTCCCCCATGATTTACAAAGAAACAGGGCAACATCGTGGACTACAATCTCTCTTTTTTTTACAAGAACTCTATTTTAAACTTCCTGTAAGTAAAGGATCATGATCGATTTATGATCATAAGCCAAATTCAGCTAAATTAGCCCAAAAAGTAGTCCCGTAGTAAGTGTTGAATTGGTACAAGATTGGAAAGCTTTCGGATGAATCTCATTTTTCAGTTTAGGGGCAGTGAGGAGAAGCCTTCGACTTTCTTCTCACGGAACCGTGAAATATCTAAAAATCATGATGTGCCATTTCTTTATCTTTCATATATTTTAAATTAATTAATTCTGTAGCTGCTGATTAACAAATAAATGAATGATTTTGTGTGTGTTTGGCAAAATAATTTATCCTATTTACTATACTCGGTTTATAAATCCTAACTCTAGCCCTAACCCTAGCTCTAACCCTAGCAATTTTTTCCAGCCAGAACGGCACACAAGAGTTTTTTTTCTAATAACGTTTACTTGCCTCATATACACGTAGAAAGTTATAGCAGCTCTTAAACAAGCTTTGGATAAATTTATATTTTTTGGATCGAAACGAACGGTCTCAAAAGCATGTTATCTTCCTATCCAAACTACGTAGATATTGTACGAAGTATATGAAACTTGAGAAACGAGTGCCTTCATCATCTCACTTCTCACTTTGCCTCAGGTGCGTAACGTCTATCGAAGGACTAGATGCATGGATATCCCATCAAAAGCATGCTTAACGATGAGAAATTCATTTCAAGATTAGTTCTATCAGTACTTGGAAATTTTGAACATTGATTTGGAGTCTCTCTTGGGTCTACTTCAATACAATAGCAACCAAAATTTTCGTGTACTTCATATTCCTTTATGATACTCATACTAATTCAAATACCCAAATTTTCTTTTTCGTTTGCAGTCGGAAGTGTTACCTCATCGATTTATCTCTATTTAAAGTCTAGTTTATAAATATGTCCGCTTACACCAAGAAAGACGCCGCCCCCATGGGAATGGAAGAGGAAACCGGAAAGGTCCACCGTATCCGTATCACCCTTACCTCCAGAAACGTAAAGAACCTTGAGAAGGTCTGCTCTGACTTGAAGGAAAAGGCTAAGGATAAGGATCTTTCCGTCAGTGGACCTGTACGTATGCCTACCAAGAAGTTGACCATCACCACTCGTAAAGCACCCAGTGGAGAGGGTACCAACACATGGGACCGTTTCCAAATGAGGATCCATAAGCGTTTGATCGATTTGCACGCTCCCTCTGAAGTTGTTAAGCAAATTACCAGTATCAGCATTGAGCCTGGTGTTGAGGTTGATGTTACCATTAATGAATAAATACTCATAAACACTAAAAAAAATATTTTCAAACTATCAATCAATATGTGTGTATTTCAATTTACTTTGCTAACATTGGATTCCTATGCGTCGTAATATTTCCGAAGCTTCTATGAAAAGGTTAATTGAAGAAAGCAAAATTTGATATATGATGTAACAATCAAGATCAGATAAAAAGAATACTAACAAGTAAATAAATGGAAACGTTTCAGAAAAGTCAATGCACTCAAAATTAATCTCATAGTTTTCCATAAAAAAAAATGGGTTGGAAGAAACCATACATTATTGCTTTTTACTAATATATGCAGAAAAAATATGCATTCCTTGCAAATACATGAAAATGTTTTTAGTTGGACATCGCATATTATACAGATATCACATATCCACAACCTTCCATAATTTTCCGTACTGTGTCAACATCGTTTGAACCATAGCCTAAATCTTGCGCAGCTGTGACAATGGCATTTGCTGCATCCTCCTGGTTTGATCTTGAACCAGTGTATGATATACCTGTGAAAATAATTTTATCTGTATCTCTTCGACCAAATTTATCCCATATCTTCATAGCACATGTGGAAAATATTTGACCATCAAGATGTCCTACACCTACTAGGGAATCTGGATATGAACCCTCGGCATTGGTTATTCGTCCTGGCCAAAATTCATTATGTCCCTAAATCATAATTGTTGAATCATGCGATTGCATCTATGAGATCAATAATTGAATAAATCCTATATCAATAATTTTGAAATTATACTTACATCCCATGCAAATACCCAATTATATTCTGGATCATCTTCCCTCCAGTTATGCTTCGATCGACTATAAGATGCAGCAACGTAATCCCCAAACCCCTTCAGAAATAGAAATTAATATGACGATCTTTCAAATATAAAAATGCTGATATGATGTCCGCTAAAACTTACCTCTGCAAAACCTTCATTTATAGACATGTTGTCCGAAGTTAGCGATTGGTGTATGAAATGAGCTAGCTCATGTATTACTACATCTGCATCTTCCGCGTCATCTACTCCCCCTTCACCAAATCCAAGTCTTTCTTGGAGCTGATCGTAATATGAGTTATCCATCATATTTGCAGCTTACATAAAAAAATGGAAATGTTATGTTAGAATTGTACAAGGCAACGAGAGACAATGATAAATTTGGTTCATCTTACCATGTGCATCAAACTTGATCCCACCTTCGTAGCCTCGTGGAGATATTTCAAATTTTAGATCTTCATGCACATATCGCATGTATGTGTCAATGTGATAATATGCATTCACTGCTTCAAAAAAGTCCTCATCTCGAGAACCTAAATAGTCACACCTTTTGGGACGCGTAAAGGTGCCATCCATTGGGAAATCAAAATCCTCAACTTGCGCATATTTTCCAATCAAATGATACTCGTTATCAATCATAGTTATGCCTTCTAAAGTTACGGTTTGAAGTTGCTCCTGTAATCTTGGACTTGATCTATCTAAATTATCTCGTAATCCACCAATATCTCCATATGATGCTCTTGCAGAGGCCAATGGGTTGGGGTCTTTTCCATAATGAGTTCTTCATCAGTAATGATTTATAGGTTGTTGGTAATGCTATGAAATGATATAAAAAACTCACCGAATACACATGCACGCACATCGACTGTCGTTCGACACGTATTGGAATCTGACCTAAGCATATGCTTGAACACACCAAAAAGTCTTGATTTATGTTGCATCTTTCTTTCTTTTGCTTTAACATTGACCCTCAGGTTTTTTTTTTGCTTTTTACTCAAATGATAAATCTCATTTGATGCAACATGTTTGCCAATAGATATTTTATCCCCGCCTCCCTTTTTTTCAACTATCATATTTTTAATATGAATATTCTCGCCACTGGTTGCATCATAAAGGAATTCCAGTGATTCCACTTTCTCATTAGTCACTGATATTAATATTTTCCACGCCAGAACTTGCATATCTTCCTCAACATACACAACTGTTGAAGTTTTCAAAAAAGTTATGTGTTCCTTTGATACACCTATCTCTCTCAATGCCGTATCCACAACTACTTCCTCTAAAATTTTGGGAAATATTGATGGAATATTTATCTCTGGCTTAAATTCACTGACCACAAAGCTTACGGTATCATTCTTATTCACTGTCACAGCTATTCCACTGTCATAAACTTCTATTCCTTCATGCTTCTGAATATATCGTACAGTAGCTCCAGATGGAGTTTTTCTCGTCTTAAAGTATTCGAGATCATCAGCCGTCGCGACTTTCAGAAGCTTCAAGTAGTTTTCAAAATAAAAATCAGCAATTTTTTTTGGATCATGATCGTCTACCCCTTCCACTTGAAATCCAACTCCATAGATCGCACGAGGAGCTCTCCATTTATTATCTATGCGAATGTTGTGTTTTCGGTGGGATTTGTTATGTACTATATTCTCATCAATGCTCGTTTCAATATGCAATGATCGAACTGAATGGCAAACTAGAAGAAATTGTATGGTTAAGTGCAAAGGGAGATATCTTATCAAAATTGCATGCATTTTGAATCTTTATGAACTCATTGAGTATTTTTGGTTACAATAATGTTAGAACTATTGTCCATGGAAGAATGGCAAAATGATCTTTCCAATTCTCAGATGTAGGACACTGTGGATATATGAGAGGGTATTTAATACATGAAAAGAAACACGATTACTATTTTAACAAATGGGATCTTGTCAGATGAAGGAAACGTTCATGCATTATAACGGCAAAACTTTCTGTTGACAAAGGAATCGATACTTTTCAATAATTAATCTTGTGGACTTTTAATATTGTCTCCGTTGCGAGGTATGTAAGTTTTTATGTAGAATAAGACATTTTCCGTTGAGTAAATTTATCTTTTGCTACTAATTATTATATTTAAGTGTATATACTTGAAAATATTTAAAGAACCTTAGTCCTATAATTCTATTACTTTAACTAGTCACATTTTTTAAGTTAAATTCCATAAATTGATTGTATCATCTTCATTATTGTCTTCTTCTGATGACGTCGAATAGTCATCTAATTCGAAACGCTTGTCGTTTATAAAATCATTTACTGCTAGATATAGATTGGTTTTCTTAATTTTTCTATGATTTTTGCAATTTTCTTGCATCTCAATGTGCTTTTTGAAATTCATTTGAATTCTTTTCTCCATAGATGAGTCTCCTCTGACTAAATGGTTTGGAATTTTCTGATTTAGAATTAAATTAAAGTCCTGCCACCTCAATTCTGATTCCATTATTACACTTGGGCAAAAATCTGTTTTGTCTATTATTATAGCGCTAGATCTTAGATGTGTCTGGCGGTCTTTTTTTGACCTTGAAGCAATATTTGATCTAGTTAGACTAGCTTCTTTATCCTTTCCCAACGAACATTTATTCCAGCTTTCTTTGTCTCCATCAAGTAGTAGAGACTGATCTCCAGATCGGACGAATTCGAAAAGAGATGAAAGCCTTCGTACCTCATCTAGCAGCAATTCTTCTTTGTTGGTATCCTTATCCTTAATATTCGTTGCAATTATTCTATTTTATGCGAAGGGAGAGTATAATTTGGTCAATTTTAAGCTGTATCAGAAGATAAAAACAGGTAACAAATCTCACCTCAATTTCGATCTTGACATAGCCCAATTCATCCGTTCTAGATTTCCACTATTTTCATACGTTACGCGTGCTCTCAATCTTGCAAATTGCTCAAGATTATTATCTTGAAACCCAAATTTAGGTTGCATCTCAAGAATGTGTTTTGTCAATGTTGGTTGAATTTTGCAAACGCAATCTACCGTACTTTGTAATCGGGCTATTTCTTGCTCAGAATTATGAAGAGAAAGTTTCTGCTGATTCAACTCAATGTTCTTCGCTCTAAGATTATCTTGCAATTGTTTTATTTGCCCCTCATTTATATCTATAGATTCACTTAATTCTCTTACCTTGTCTATGCAGCTATTTAATTCTATTTCCATTTTCCAACAATGATCCTTTTGAGCAAGCAAACTTTCCATCATCTCATTGCGACTATAAAACGCATTTATTCTTCCATATTTTGCCTGATGGCGCCACTTCTTGAAAAGCCTATATGCGCACCTTCGGTTCTGACACCTATGATATGAATCCAACAAAATTTTCTGCATTTTTTTATGAAGGATCCTAGAATGAGCCCATTTCTGCCATGGTACAAAGACTAATTTAAGAATGTCGGTATTGTACTTAATCCATCGGGAAAGAGCATATGAAACCATTTGTCTATTTTTCTTAGTCACTTTTTTCCATTTATACAAACTAACTCTCACTGAATTAGAACTTTTCTTAATGAACATGTCCCTAGCCCTACTATATGCTTTTGATAGTTTAGCCCAATTTTGAAATGTTACAGAGAGCACTCTTCTCTCGGCAAAGATATCAACCAGAATTTGATTGTATCTAGTTCTTTTATACCTTCTTGGCTTTCGTTTCCAAATAGCATAATCAAGGCCCATTGCTACAAGAAATGCCCATTTAGACCACGCAGTAAAAATTAATTGCAAATGATATTTTCGGTAATGTTTCTTTGCATTATCCAAGGAACATTTTACGTTTTGGTTTACACATTTCCACGTTACGAAACACATCAAAATGATACGTTTGCTCCTCGCTATTAACATTTCATTTATAGTTGCTTTTATCATCTCTGAGTGTATAATTTGAACAGGAATAATACATTTATCAGATTTGGCATCATTCAATGTCATCAATTTTTCCTGAAGATGTGATCTAGTCTGTTGCATCCTAGCTCTCCTCTTCGATAGCACTCTTTTTCGTGAAAAAGGTCCAAGCGATACAATCAACCACGATTTCATTATCTGACGTTGCCATGAAAGCATATATTTGAAGTAGAGTTCATCAGCTTTTTTTCTGATGAGTTTCTTTTCAAGTAGGGTTTCTAATGCTAACATTGACCATCTTTGGAATATTGATTGTATTTTATTCTGTCTCTTTCGATCCGTAATTAACCGAACCTTTTCCCAGGTTTTGGCTCTTGCAGGAAGAAGTGGTATTACATGTTTTTTAAAGTACTTCTGAAATCGGATGCTACCAATAAACTTTGTATTTTTGTTCTGGATTGTCAAAGAACGCAGGGAGCCAACTATCGGGTCACTGTCTGTATGGAGTATTTCCTTCAGGTTTGAAACGAGATGATGAATCGCTTGGACATCCTTTTCTATTTCTGGAGCATCAGAATTAACGGATACATCCCAATGATCACTTTTCTTCCTATTAGTTTTCATTTTTGAGATGATATCGATAATTTTCGAAAAAATAAACAGGAAGACAAGTAAGCATCCTAAGTCTATATAAAGAAGTCTACGATTTGAAATAAAATTTGAAATAGAATGTTGATACAAGCTGAAGAGATTGATACGAATCACGTCATAAATAAAATCTTCAAATTTAGTTGCATAGCGACCACAGAAATATGATGGACTTTCACAAAGATTGTTTCAGAGCATTGTTTTCCCATGATATGATTCGAGCTTATGCTATTTCCTCACAAAAGTCAGTAGCAAAGGTCAAATCATGAAGCAACATACTTTCATTTTCATATTCCTTTTTAATAGTTCATATCATAAAAGTGATTTTCTAATACTCTTAATTTTGAAACTATATTTATTATATTTGCATAAAAAAGAATTTACTTGTGATGTTATTTATAGTAGAGAGTCATATTAATTATGAATTCAATGGTGATATCGTTAAACATGGTTTTTGCAATCAAACATCATTTGCAAAAATAATCATTCTTGTTTTCATTAAATGATTGGCCTGTATCGATACGAAAATGTTTTGGAGGTCGGGTTACGGTTCAACCAATGCGCCTTGCACAAACAACATAATCAAAGCCAAATCGAATACGTCCTGTGTTTGATTTTTCTGTAAGTTGCTCACTTTCTGCTTCTAATTGATCTAAAACTTCTCTCATACCTTCTTTTAGTTGTTCCGTTTTAAAAAAACGCAGTTTGCTTCTTGCTACTCGTATTTGCCGACAAATTGTTTGATGTGAATACATAATTGGAAACTTCTTTTTTTCGGTAACTTCAAATCCTGTTTTTTCTAGTTGACGAACAATCCACGTGAGGGGATACTCTCTGTAGCACCTGTGTCCAGCCAATAGTATACATGCATCACGAACTTGTGCCACTCTTGTAATCAAACCAGAATTGTCATCTCTCTCATTCGTTCCTGTGACAGAATCGGAAATGGGCTCTAATCCAACAATGTATAAATAACCTCCCGGATTCAAATGATTAGAAAGGCGATCAAAAATTTGATCTTGATAATATGGAGAAAATCCGTCCATAGCTCCAATAAGGTAATCGGCAATTATAGTATCATATTTCTGTCCGTCTAGAAGATAGTGCGATTTTGAAGCACTATCTTTTGTATAGGCTGGTGCATGGCTTGTGCTTGCCCAATTTCCGATCAAAATGTCTCCCTTGTCTTCTATTTTCAATTCTAAAGACTCTTCAAAAACTGTGCGTCGCATATTTTCATCGGCAGTGATTGCAGTATATGAATTGATAGAAAGAGGATTTGTAACCATTTCATTTTCTTCGCTAGTTTCTTGTTCAGTTCCTACTTTTCTAACATGGTGAATAAGTCCGGCGATCCATCGAAGGGAATGAGATCCTGTACCAGCATCAAGTAGACGGCCAAACGGTACTCCCAAGGCAGTTTGCGTATCTTCAATGTAAGTGAAAAGACTATCATATATCCGAGGGGGTGTTTTTGCATTTTTTGCTGAAGATTCGAGCTTGAGTGACATCTTTGGTCGACTATTACTTAAGTCAGTAAAGCGAAAAGCTTGCGATAATCTGATTGTAAGAGAAATAAATAATAAGGAAAAGTCTCTGCCTTTCATTTGACTCTCTCTATCAACAAATGAAAAATGTTAAAAGAAATATAAAAATCTGAGGCCATGAAAGTGGCCAAAATTATTATAGGCTTTTCTACGGAAGCCTTTTTCCCTGAGGGCTTTTTGATTTTTACGATTCTTTTGATAACTTTTTGTGCATCATGTTATCTATAAAACTAACTTGGAAACAAATAAAATACAAAACAATCCAAAACATAAATCATAAGTTGAAATATTCATTGATTTAATTGACAAAATCAAATTATTAGAAGCACACACTGTACTTCTCCGAAATTCAAAATATCAATGAGGTGAATAACGTCCAGTTGTATTTGCTACTGTAGTTCCTAATTTTTCCATCTGGTGCACAAGGTTTTCTAATGAAGATATATTAGATTCTTCCAAAAGTTTCTTTCCATCACTACCATTACGTCCGATGCTATCCACTTGTTTCTCTAATATGCCATTGATCTGGTCTATTTTTCCGTTTAATTTTCCATCCAAAATCAAGGAAACTAAGAGACTTCTTACATCTTCCATTGGAATTCCATTCAAAGCTTTCGAAATATATGCTAAGCTGATTCTAGTATACGGTACGATGACACTTTCTAAAACTTGTGTTCGAATTGTTCGCTTTAGCTCTTCTACATGTTCCCTTATAAACTCATCTGCCATCAATTTTTCTTCATTTCTTCTCAAGATAGCTTCAAATTCTTGTATCTGATTATTCTGAAATGCTTGGACTAAGTTAGTCATTACTTTGATTTCGGGGTCATCTCTATAAGGTCTAGCTTCCTGACTATCGAATGGATTAATTGTAGAAGAATGTAACATTGATGCCATGACAAGAAATTTTAGACATCTAAGTGATGGCCCATTGTCGCCTGCTTTTCCATACTCTTTAAACGCTTGGAAAAAAGCAGTCCCAGCTGCGTGAAACTCACGAGAGGCCATATGCATTTTTCCTCCTAGTTCTTGTATAAGAGCTACTGTTCTAGGATGGGGAATGCCTCCATTTACCCTTTGAACGTAGAAAACAAATAAGATATGGAAGGAAATAAAAAGGAGTGAAAATGCGAGATTTTCCAACTTACTTCATTGCTTTATCAAAAATTTCTCTCAATTTTTTATTATTCTTTTGCTTGGAATAAAGTTGAATTTGTAAAGCATAAACTTCCATCAAATTAGTCGCTGAACTAGGGTGTTGATGAGAGAGAAGATCATTAATAACTCCTTGCAGTTTCTTGGTCTCATTCATTTCATATAGTAACTGACCCAGTTTCAAATTTGTTTTGAACCATAACCTTTCATTTGTAGAGGTACTTCCAGTATCATCCTTTGGACGAAAAAGATCTAAAGTGGATTTATAAACTTCTCGTGCTAAATGTTGGTTTTGTAGCTTATTTTCGCCAGAACTTTGAATAGGAGAAGAAACTTTGTCCAAAATCCCGTTGATACCCTTTTCACACTGATTATTTGTTACTGCACCATTCGCAATACATTCTAGCAGACGTTTGTAATACTTAACGACTGCATCAGGCTTTCCCACACGAATGTGCAGTTTCACCAGCTGTTTCAATGCCTTAAAGGTCCATTCTCCCGGGCATGGTCCCAAGTCTATTTCCATCTGTACCACCTTTTCAAATGCCTCTGCTGCTTCTGAAACAGATTGTTCAGTTAGTCCTTTAGCATCATAATATGCATTTTCTTTTTCGATATTGGGATTATTCTCTCCATCATTACAGTTCTCGTCTTCATCTGTGTAATCAAACTCCTGCGAATCCTGTGATGCGTCATCGTATTCGTAATCGGATTCGTAGTCAGACCTTCATCACGTATATTTTGATGTGTTTATAAAGCAGATATGAAAAGAAACAAAAATTAGAATTTCTTCTTAGCACAGAAATAAATGAAAGACCGCCATGTAAACGCGTTTTGATAGCTCCGTTTTTCAGTACAGCAAAACAGTTGACACGTACATTTTACATCAATCAAATATCAGCAAAAAAGATGGAATGGCTTCAATAATATCTATTGTATAATCAATATCCTTATCGGAAGTGATTAAACGAAAGTTTTGGTGGATGTTTGGATGTATCTGCCGGTGCGAACCTCTAGGAAAGAAGCGATCAGAAAAATGAATTTTCCATTAGGATGTCTGCTGATAAAAAGTCGATCATGTGGAGGTATCATATTCTACCTACGTGAATTAATATCATAATTAAAAGTCGATTTTTATATCTATGATATGGAAATGATATGGAATGATACGAAACATGTGAATGTGCTTCCTACCAACAACAAATAAAATTAGATAATTTGACGATTCTACAAAATGGCGTTAATGTGCAAAGAGCGGCAATAAAAATCAGCTTTCGAATTGATGTGCATATTCGTATGGACTTTTTGTTCTGTTTGTTTGAAAGACTTCTTTGTTCTGAAAAGAACCAAAAATGGAAGTTTTTTTGTTAGGTTTTTAATTCATACTAATTAGAGCGAAACACTTAATTAGAAACAGATGAATGATTAATGAACGGAAAACAGCAGTCTAAACATCGTTATTGTGCTCCATAAAAAATGAACCTGTTGTGCAAAAACACCAAAATAACGAAAACGTCAAAATGTCCGATGGTGTTCTCAAAGATGAATACAACTCACATACTTCCTACAATATCCATTCCATGTCCATCATAACATATCTGAAAACATTGTCACAGAGTTTCCTCGACGCTGCAAATAATGGACTCGCTGGCATCCTTCGTCATTGGAAAATCCTTCTTTTTGGACAACTTCTGAGTTTTTGCCTAGCTGCCAGTGGAGCAACGTCGTCCGAGCTTTTTTTAAGATGCAGTTTGAATGCTCCAACTGCGCAATATAGTATTATGTATTTCATGCTTTCATTTCACGTTATTCCAATTTTTTTCAAAGATGTGCGATGGAAAGGATTCATCCCTGAAATGAAAGAAAATGAAGAGGACGTTAATAGAAAGGCGAATGAATGGAATTTGGAAGCACTTCCAAGAGGTAATGAAACTACAATAAATAGACCAACACCAGATGACGGAAGCAACAGTTTACATTCTACGCAAAGAAACAGAATCCCTTTTCTGAATATACAACTCAAAGGCCCATTACGGCTATACTTTCTTATGGCAGTAATGGATGTGGAAGCGAATTTTTTTACAATATTAGCATTTCGGTATACTTCCCTGACAAGCATTACTCTCCTTGATGCTCTTGCTATTCCAGGTGCAATGATTGCATCAAAATTTCTTTTAAGATGTAAGTATCGTAGAGCTCATCTACTTGGGGCTGGTATTTGTATTGCTGGTACCATCTTGAATGTTTTCTCTGATTACAGACAAGAAGAAGAGGAAATAGAGGTGAGTTGATTCAAGAATATATATATATATATATATATATATGTGTATATTATTTTAAGATGATTATCCCAATTCATGCCGTATTCTAACATAAAAATAGGATGGAGAAGCCGTGATGTATCCATACGAAATCCGAGGGGATTTATTAGCTGCTATTGGAGGAATTTTGTATGGCGTAAATGATGCAGTAGCAGAACTTTTGGTAAAAAAATATGACACTCAAGAATACATTGGCTTTACAGGATTTTTTGGATGTTTAGTCTCAATAGTACAAGTTTATCTTTTTGAAAGGGATGAAGTCATTACCTTCTTCAACGGGTCTTCTGACTGTCAAGAATTAACCATCATCCTCTTCTTAGCATCATTTTCCCTCGCAAATTACATATCGTTTACAGGAATTAGCCGTTTCTTATTGATTTCGGAAGCAGCTTTATTAAATTTATCTCTCTTGACGGGTGATTTTTATGCAGTTTTATTCTCCATATTTGGAGAGCAAATAATACCGCAGCCTTTATTTTTTGTGGCCATGACCGTGATTATTTCTGGTGTATTTCTCTATGAAACAGCGCCAACTCCGATGGTAACGGAAATAAGTACGGATTCCACAACCCTTCGAGAAGGTTCAGATTTTGCATCCACAGATGATAACTTTATCTCCATGAACATGGAAATGACTCGAACTAAGCAAGTAGGATCTGAAAGTGTATTTGCTTAGCTGATAAATTAGGGATGGCAAAGATGCGAATTGCAATCATCTTTTTTGAGAACACACCATTAATAAAAAACATAATAAAAAAAGATATAGACCCTAAATGTTAGTTGTATCATTGATAATGAATAGTTTGTTTGTGACGAAAAATGAGAGCAGTGGTAATGTCTTCAAGTATAAGCAAGTCGATGAACATAATTCAGTAGTTTTGATAAATTGAGAGAGGTGATTACTTTAGGGTTCTAGTTTAAGTTATTTCTTTTTGCTCCAAATAAGGTCTAGCATTTGTTGCTTTTATTCCCTTCAACTCAATGTTATACTTTCCAGATTGGATGGTTTCTTCCAACGTTGGTTTACTCACAATGGGTGATGGAGCCATTTCATATGTGAAAACACCTGACACTACCATCAGCAATGCCAGAAAGAATTTATACGACGGAAAAATCTGTTCCGCAAATATTTGAAAAATGGCGGAATAAAAATCCACAGTCAAGAGGGAAAGATTCAATAAGGCAGCTTCGGATATAATCAAAAAGTAGGAATCTCCCATGAATTTGGAATAACTCGCAATTGCAAAAATAATGGCTAATGTGGAGGAGACTCGGATGTCACAAGTAGATACACCTTGAAAAAAATCCACGACATTCTCTCGTTCAAAGATCATAGTCTGTGGTAGACAAATCAAAACCCCAAAAAATCCAGATAGTCCAAGATATTGCTGTTGATCACTATTTTTTACAATCTGTTCGGACATTGCATGAGAGACACCGATAAATATACCTCCAAGACCTGCACAGATATCTCCTAGTATTTTATTAGGATATTCTCTATCCGAGTCAGTATCTTCAATATCCGACATAATATTGATGCCTATACCAAGTATACATAGAAAGACTCCTATGAAATGAGATATCTGATATTGGGTGTTTAAAATGATTTTGGATGTAATCATAGCTCCTACAACAGCTAGTGACCCGAGAAGAGTAATACTTGTGAATGTGGTATATTTATATGCGAGTATAATTCCAAAGCTAGATTCCACGTCTATGAAAGTCACAATGAAATATTTGTACCATGGAAAACCAAGGGGAATACTCGTGAAGGGAAAGGTATGTTTTTGCTTTGTTTTCGAATTTGCAATAGTATCTGCTTCCTCCTCCGGTAATTCCAGTTCTAAACCACTTCGAGTTGTTCTCCCTTTGACTTTCGTGGATGTGCTTTTGTTTCGTTCGTTTTGATAGTGTTTTAGAACTATGGGGATGCAATGTAAACTTAATAGTAAATACATCAATCCAAGCATCATAGTGGGAGCACTTAATCCACATGTTAAATGTAATTCAGAAGATGTAGCTCCTATTCCTGCCAAGACTAACGCCAATACTTGTCCAAAGATTAGAATTTGCCAATGATTTAAAGTGTTGAGTATTCCATTATCAAAAGCATTTGGTATGGATGCAAGAGAAGCTACAGCATAGGAGGTACAGGTTGATCTTGAATCATTGTCGTCTGATATCGCGACGGAAGTCAATCCAAACAGACTGCTTCTCCTTCGTTGAATCATGATATTACTTTGATTTTCTTCCATCGTTTCTTCCTACGATAGAATTAGAGGTAGAGACGGTGATGGAAGAGTGATTAGGTTGGGTGTATGATGAAGGATTGATTGAAACTTCTGTGCTTCGTTGAATTCAAGTAAAAGCAATGACCAATGTGTTCTATTCAAGTGTCAAGGTCATAAAATAACAAAGGGAATAAAATTATGATGGATAAAATGTCTTTTTAACATAGGAAGTCTACATCCATGCCCTTACACTAAATTTGTTTCCAATAGTATCGTAAATAAAAGATAGGCAGAATAGATACTTAAGAGATCAAGAATTCTATAGGTCTAATTAAATGTTTAATTCATTTATTCATGGATATAGTACGAACATTAAGAATGAAAATTACTTAGGAGCAAGTTACATGTTGTTCGAACATGTTCTATCTTAAAATTATCCAGGGCTTCCAACGTTCTATTTATTTATAACAAATTTAATGAATGACGATTAAGGTCTTGAAGATAAATACCGAAGATATCATGGAAAGCGTCTAAATTGTGTACAAATAGGAGGACTTGGACAAGTTTCACAAAAAGAGAAACAATCGATCTTGGCACGATCCATCTTCCATTCATGAAAAAAGTCACAAAATAAAAGCTTTTCTGATTACCTTTGTTCCACAGGAAAGTGACTATCCGATCTAGTATGGTACATACTTTACCAACAATTTTACGTTTCCTTGTTGCATCCTATTTCCTTCGAGCAACCGAGGCTTTTTTTTATTCTCTTCCATATGATGACAAGTCAACAGTTTTTTCAACGTTCCAAAGAACGACCATCGTTCCTTCTTGGAATAATTTTCATCAAAGAACACCAAAGATCTTGAGGCATCAACATCATTTCAAACGTAGGCCAGAGTTAGCTCTCTATCAAAAATCGAACATACATTTGGACGTTGCCAATGATGAAATGGTGAACGAAAGAAATG
>Ga0209092_10000501_pt1 | contig 38618 bp, 24 predicted proteins | sample FraStrMetagenome_FD_187446 | JGI IMG/M metagenome (GOLD analysis project Ga0209092, IMG submission 187446) | Marine eukaryotic phytoplankton communities from Arctic Ocean - Fram Strait ARC3M Metagenome (SPAdes) (version 2) | ecosystem: Environmental > Aquatic > Marine > Oceanic | place: Fram...
AACTGGATTCATCATGCATATAGTACATGAATAACCTATTTTTCAAAGCAACAATTACTCCTTTCAATTAAAAGTGCGACAATTAACTCAACTATAGCAGATGCCTCATTTTTATTAAGACACGCGCTTGCTATTTTATCTTATTATCCACTTGTAATCCAATTCTGCAAATTCTTGCATTCATTCATCCCTCTTCATATTCTTCTTCTATCTTTATAAACTGAAATCATATGTTCCTTTGTGCGCAATTTTTTTGATAATTTTATACAAGGTACCATGATTAATAGATTAGATATTAATGGCTGCTCCACGTGTTTTTGTAATGGTTTGTTTTTATAATTTTATCTCCTACGCTAATGGAACCTACATTTACTAAGCTCAAAGTCCTGTGCGAGTTTTGATGGTTGGAATTTCTTAATAACTCGAAGAATTAGCATTATACGAATGTTGCAAATGGATGTCTAAGCAGATGTGTCCATAGGTTCAGGAGCATTACCGTCCGCAGCTTCAGTTGCAGGAGTCTCGGGAGCCTCACTCTTTTCCTCCTTTTCTTCTGGCTTAGAAGCTTTAGGCTCTTCTTTAGGCTTAGGCTTAGGCTTTGGTTTATTGAGGATTGGATTTACAACGCTTGCAACTTCTTTGATCATAGCATTAACTTGTGAGGCAGAGAATGCAGGATCACTTTCCATAGAAAGAGATCCTTGTTTATCAAGCATTTCATACATCCAGCTTGATGCTTCATCACATTTTGTATGGCCATTGCTTCTTTCTTCATCTGTAATGTGTGCGTATTTTTCATCCGACTGAGTAAGGTTTAACCAGTTTTTAAACTGCTCTAGGCTTTTTTGAAGATTTGCAACTGCATTTGGACGGGCGTCTGCCTCTCTTTTACGATATTCAATGGGATCACCCATCTTTTTTAACTCGCTAAGTTTTTCGACGTATACAGTTTTTTCTGCATCAAAACCGTCTTCATAGAGCCAGTTTTCCAATTTCTCAAGTAAAGACGAAAACTTGGAAGCATCCTCAGACGTGCAATAAGGTTTGAGCTGATTTTCAGAAATAATCCTATCTCTTGTATCGTAAATATAAGATTCGAGTTCATTACGAGCATCTGCTGTCTCCCTAACAAGTTGATCGATACTTGTCATTTTCTTTTCAGTTTCTACTGCGGTACTAAATTCACTCTGTGTCATTTCCATCGGGCGAGAAACAGAGAATTCTAAGTTAGTTTTTTTCACTTTCTTTTTCTTTTCCTCCTTCTTTTCTTCTTTCTTATCTCCTGCTTCAGCCTCCTTTTCCTTCTCTTCACTTTCTTCTTCTATCACTTCTTCAACAAGCTGAGCAGAACTGAGTGTAATACATCCATGAATGTCAAGTTTCACATTCACCCGAATCTTATTTTCAGCGCCAGCTGGAGCTTTGATGTTTAAACTAGCAATATCCTTTGATGTTGATTCAGAAAGTTGATAAGTTGACGCTGTCTCGTCATATGAAGCAGCCACCTTAAAGTCTCCGTTACGACGAAGAGTGACTCTTCTAACACATGGAAAATTAGAGCCTCGTTCAAACATAATTACCGAGTTTGTGGGCATGGGGTTACCCTCTGCTTGTCCTTCTACTTCAATTCCTTCGGCTTCTTCGTCAGCATCCCAAGCAATCTTGATGGGGAAAGGTTGATATTCAATGATTTCATAGGGTAGTACTTTGAACCTTGGAGAAAGAATTGCACTCTGAAGGGCCGCACCTCTAGCAACAGCTTCGTCAGCATTCATGGTGGTACTTAATCCGTTGTTTATAGCTTTCATATCAAGTCCAAGTACACTTGAAAGAGTTCTCTTTACGCATCCAACACGAGTTCCTCCTCCTACTAACTCTATACTAGCCAAATCACTAGCAGTAAGTTTTGTTTCCTCCAAGGCGCGTTGAATAGGTGCGGCAAGACGGTCCAAAAGTGGTTTACAAATTTCTTCGTATTCTGTAGCTTTCAAGGTAATTCCAAAGTCCAAGTCATCCATAATACATTCCATTTGCATCCTAACTTCTTTAACTCCAGAGGGTGAGAGTGTCTTCTTCGCCTTTTCTGCAGCAGCTAATATTTTGAGAGCTACTTTAGGCTTACTCATGGGTTTCGCACTTAGTTTTCCTTTAAATTTCTCCTCAAATTTACCTGCAAACCATTCTGCAATTTTCAAATCAAATTCGCGACCTCCAAGATCAGCATCAAATTGTGAACTTTTTACAGAAAGTTTTCCTGGTTCAAACGATGCAACGGAAACAGAGTATGAGGTTGCACCTAGATCGATGATCATAACATGTGTTGGTTTGTCTTTGTTTGCGAACTCTTTTCGAATATCCTTGAAAATACCATAGGCAAGGGCAGTAGCTGTAGTTTCAGATATCAACCTTTGTACACTAACACCTGCGACATCACATCCTGTCAAAAATGCACGTTTCTGGGCATCTGTATAGAAAGCGGGTACCGAAACAACCCAATCACCAGGAAAGTATGATTTTAAATCTGGTACATTCTTAGAGCTATCCATTGCAGCAGAATCTGCTGACTTCTTTGCTACAATCTCTCCCATATGCTTTACCATCATTCCTGCAACAACCTCAATCGCAATAATTTTTTCTTCTGAGTTGAAGTTCACTTTTACACCGATAGAAGCTTTGCTATCAGCATGGGGAATAGGTACACATGTATAAGGGGCACGCTCCATTTCTGCTTGTGCACGAGGATCATCAAATGCTAGACCAATAAGACGTTTCATTGATCTGATAGTATTTTTATAGTTTGAAGTCGCTGTTGAAGACGCTTGCTCACCCATCGTGCGGGATTGATCGAAACAAACCATGCATCTGTAAAAGAAGAAAAGAGAAGAATTGAATTATGAGATAATTTCATTCTCTTCAAAAAATTAATTCTTTTGAATGTTTAAATCAAAGAACGGAAAGCATCATCCTCAAGGCACAATGAAATCTAATTCAGAATTCGTATGGACTTTTTTCAGGAAAGGTTCCAAACTAATATGGGGCATCGTAGTACCATTTCCTTGTTTCGACAATTCGCGTTAAAAATTTGAAAACAAATTCACTCACGGATTCAAGCGATTCGAGTTTCCATTTAAAATAACATCAACACCACCTCTTCCAGCGGCTGCGATGACTGCGTTTTGAGCTCCGAAGTCTAATCCAACTACGCTCATTGTCTTTCTTTCGTGGATGACAAAGGAAAAAAGAGTTCAGTTATGAGGTTACGAAAGTGTTCTAAACTATGGAGGAATAGAGTGCTGTGAACATACGGTGTTTACTATGTACGCATTGGTCATTTAAATTATTTGTTTTCGTCTTTTGTATGCAATCCTACTAATACGTGCGCAGAGTTTTCGACGAAACAAAAAGAATGTTTAACAAACCTAGCATAGGGACATGATACGTAATCATAATCGAATGAAAATCTACTGGAATAACGAGTATGAGAATACCTAAACATCCTCATAACCAAGAATAAATAATTTGTCATCGCTGGAGTACCAAAGTAGTCTAACGGTTTTGTCTGAACCAACAACTGCTGTTCTTATCATCGCGGCGCAATAAAGACTACCATACGCTACTGTGAATTTAGTAGGCATGATATGAAGCAGCCGTTACAGCAAAAAGCAACGCGTGTACAAATATTTTTTGCCGAATTGATTTGATTTTCGCTTACATTTTGACCCTCATCTTGGAATCTTTTTTTATTTTGTGATGATGGTAAATAAAATAAGTTTTTTGATTTTTTATTTTGTGATGGATCGGATGCAATGCTGTTATTTTTATTTCTATTCCCTTTCATTCATCCTCATCACAGCATATATGCAAAATATAGAAATAAATATTTTAGGGTAAAAAGGAACAAAATAATCTATACGATTTTCTTCAAAAGTAATCAAAAGGCCAAAGATTGGAATTAAGTACGCCCAGTCCACGGGTTCGCTCAAGCTCTTCATCAGCAGCAGTATGCGCTTCAAAACAATATTAATATAAATCTTAAAAAAGGGTTCGATGGTACATGCCAAGAAAATTTTTCAAAACAGACTGTTCAAAATCTGCATTCATACATCTGTTCCACCAATACGTTTGGGATTTAACAATGGCTATAGCAGATCATGAATTCGGTTTCTCTTTCAATAAAAAGAGAGATAGCGAACAAACAACAATCACTTGTGAGAATATAAAACGGGGTGAGCCAATTGAAATAGCTATTACGAAGGCCACTTTAATGCATATAAGTGAAGACAACTACGCATCCGATATTATACGGAGAAAGGCAGCTTCATGGATGAGAATGACAGAGGAAACAAAGGTAAGGTGGACAGCAAACGAACAACGAATGAGGAATTATTTTCGAAGATGCAGAAGAAACACAAACCCTACATCGCAGAATGCAAATGAAACAATCGAGATTGATTAAGAGCATTCAATAATCCACATGGCAGAAATCAACATATCGGAATTCAAATTACAAAGTATTTGAAGATAGAAACGAGAAGAAATCAAGAATATATTTTTCCGGGACGAACGGTTTTTACTTTTTTTTCATTATCATTTATCAAAGACGGAAACACTCAGGATTACGAAATTATAGATAATTTTTTCCGGGACGAACGGTTTTTTTTTCAATGAACGAAAGACGAATATTCGGGATGACAACGGAATTTACTAGCTGGTGTAAATTGGAAGAGCCTCACGTGGGAATTTGATCGCTGTGATGATATGAACGATAACACAATAGAAAGATGGACACTTTTTTCCTTTTTTTTTGAACACTGATATTAACACTAACCTATTTTTGGGAGAAGTATTAGTTGCCCTCGTGCTTGTGCCACGGCGCCTGACACTATGTAGCACATTCATTTTTGATATGAATCCTAATATGACGAACAAAAATAATATTGCAGCTGTGGGGTCTGTCGCAGAACATTGCCATTAGAACAATTTAAATTAATATCATATACAACAACTGGAAATTCTTAAAAAAACTTCTTTTTTCGAATGGAAAAATCTAACTCTGCAGGATCTGGTATCTTTTACACGCTGTACGATATATCCCCGTAAACCGTTGTCTAACACCAATAAATCCTAATCAATTGAAAACCATAGCGTGACACTTGATCCTTTACACTCACAAATTAGAGACTTCGCCACGCTTACTTTTCTTGGGTTGAAATCATGGCAAAAACTGATACCGGTAGCCAACTCAGTCAATTGCTCTCGATTTCCCTTCAATTTCCCGCATTGATAGAGACTAATGCCATTATACCATACAATCAGGAGAAAGAAGCTGATGCTTCTCAAAACCATCACATCGAAGATGGCATGATCATACCTACATCAAATATCTTAGACGAGTTCAAAAAGAAATGCAGAAGCGAAAAGACTACAGCTTGCGTTTCTTTATTTCTACGTTTTTTGATTGAATATTTTAATCCTGAATTATGGCTCAACAATATTCTCAACTTCTCAAAGAAAAAAATATCCGAATCCTCTGATATCATCCTGCATTATGGCGATGGATTTAAAAGCAAATTCCATTTTACACCACAATCGCAGACGAATCCTACAGAACAAACCCATCTTGATCTCAAATTATATTTGTGCAGTGCATTTCCTGATCGCTTCATGTGTCCGTCCACGGACTTTATTTCACTCTTGACACTGATCAATCAGGAGAATACCAATGTAATGAATCTACGGATTAAAATTATGATCAAACATCAAATTTGGGAGATGTCCAAAAGCCAAGTTGAAGAAAAATTTCGAGATAAACAAATTTCGTATGCCATGAGTTATGGAGGAATGCTGAACCAGGCAACTGAACCCCGAACTGAGTCAAAACGAAAATTAAGTGATATTCATGATGAAATTGAAATTAGACAGGCAAAAAAAACTAAAATTGAGAAACCCAAACAATCCCCTACAAAGAAAACGAAAGCGCCAAAAAGCACGAACACTAGTGGAGACGATACACAAAAAAATAGAGTGAAAAATTCCAGCAATGAAAGTGAGATAAAACCAAATATCACAACCGTGACGAAACACAATGAAAGTCAAATGAATATAATTGAAAAGCAAAAAGAATCGTTACCATCTTTGCAAACAATGGACGATAATAAAAAAAAAGTGATAGAAAATAAAGAAATAAAAACGAAGCTACTTAATGAGAAAAAAACTTCAAGTGAAACAGAAACTCAAAACCAAACCCAAGCAGAAACATCTTTTCAGCAAATTGATGATGTCAAATCTGTGGGATCCTACACATCTCATAGCAGCAACGAAGCTAGTTTAAAACATGGTGCTAATGATGATACAAAAGAAGGAGATATTCCACCAAAAATCCAGATTAAAAAAATTGAATCAGAAGTCCCAAAAGAAAACCAAAAATTAACGTCGAAGATTAAGGAAATGGTGAATTCGGACTCAGGCTCGGACTCAGACTCGGGCTCAGACTCAGATTCAGATTCAGACTCTAGTTCATCTTCTTCATCTTCTTCTAGTTCTGATTCCGATGAGTCAGACGACGAAGAAAATCAACAGCCTTCGAACGTGAAACCAAAAGGAAAAGTCAACTTTGCCTCCATAACCCCCGAGCAAGTGAAACCGGTTTCAAACTCAACAAAGACGTCTCAAGAACAAGAAAAACCCAAGAGCAGCATTAAAAAAAGAACACCCCTTTTGGATCCTAATCGCAAAATTAATATAAATCTTCCCAAGGCACCTGACACCACTAAGACTCCTCGTATGAACGATAGTTTACTATGGAAAGGGGGTGCAGAAGATTCCCCAGCTAACCCTAAAAACAAAATTGACTCCGTAAGTTCTTTGGCAATCTGCTAGGATTCATGATTGTTTTTTCTTTCGTTTTCGTGATACTAATCTAACAATATTTTTACTGAATCATTGAAAGACACCTTTGTCTCCTTTACAAAAGAAAACTCTTGACTCAAGTAACAAAGTCAAGAGAAATGATAATGACAGCGATAGCGACTCATCCTCTTCTTCATCTGAAAGCGACAGCTCAAGTGATTCAGATTCTGAATCGGATTCAGACTCAGACAAGGATCAAGGTCCACCTTCTAAACCCACTTTTGATTCTAAGAATCCAAAAGCTAGCACGAACAATAACCAAGCAAAGAAAAGCAAAAATGTGGAAGCGACTCGTAAAGCAAGTGCCAAAGAGACCAAACCCACCATTGCTAAACCAAATAGCAAAAATGCGAAACCTCCAACTGCAAACGGTTCAAAAAAACCTCCAAAAGCACCAATAGACCAACCAAAGTCGAAAAATGTTAGTAAGGGTTCAAAGAAAAGTACAAAGTCGAGCAACGGAAAGAAAGAAAAATCATCTAAGAAGAAAGCCTCAACACCAACCCAGAATCCAAAATCAAAACCCCACACGAGCAAGGAAGTTTCATTGACGCCCAAGGATTCAAAAGACTTGGAGACAAAACCGAAAAAAGAATTAGTGACGATAGCTCAAAAAATGTCCTTGCCCTACAGCGGAACTAAAGCTGCCATAGCTGAAAGAATTTTTAAAAGTCTTAGCCAATAAACAAAAATCATAATTCATTAAATTTCTTTGTTCTATAAAACCAATATAGAAACCAACTTCCTCAGAATCACAAATCACGTTTGGAAAGTTATGAATATAATAAGTAATAGGTAACTAAAATCACAAACAAATAAAGGACTCATCAAGTTAGATCTTATTCTATATATATCGAGTTATGTTCACTAAAAAATTCCAATAATAACTTTCTTTTTACAACGTAACTTGGTGATGGAAGCTAGTTAAAGAGGCGACAGGTAGCAAATGAAAATCCAAATAGATGCAATATTACTGTGATAGGGGAATACTCGAGATGCAAGTGCAAATTCCGTATCTGGATGCTTTACCGCATGTATGGATGTTTCTCTGACTTTCTCTATAATGTAAGGAATATTCACGTTTGTAAAATGCATTGGAAATCCAAATACCTTTCTTCCCTTGCTTCTCGCGTTAATTCTTTTCATTGCATCCATTTGGGATACAGATTTTCCTTCATATTTTGATAGTTCTAATATATCTAGAATTGTTCTAAGCTTGTTACTTACATCAACTCTTATGCTTGTTGAACCCCTTCTCCATGTACGAATACTTAGTTTTAAAGTATCTATTAGCTTTTCTTGTAACTCGTATGCAAATTGTTCGTCGGGTTTGATGTAATTAAGATTTGATTCTTGTACAGACGGAAGTGTTTTTACTGGAGGTGGATACCAATTAGAGTAGAATGGAATCCATGATTTTCTATTTCTCAAATTTAAATCTGTTTGACTTGGTTTTGTCACGCTCTGGACATTCCCAAAAACGTTCTTCACGGCCAAAACAAAAGAATAAATAACACCAATTAATTTTATTGATCATTATCGTTAGACTATTAACTATTTACTCACCTTTGGAGTCACGATGGAATGAATTGTTTGTAATGGGGATTGAATATCATCCAAAGAAAAACTTTTACCCCTTGTGGCGTCCCACATGGTCACTTCATTAGTGCTTTTCAACCTTTTCATGACATAAACCTGGTTATATTCATGGAATTATACGTATGATTGTAAATTGAGTGTAAGCTGTTATAGAAAGACATGTCATGGATTTACTCACTGTTTTTCCTTCAGGCAATCCGGTACCCAGCACAAGAAACACATCTGTATCAGAGGAGTCCTCATCTTTATCACTCAACCACATGAAATAACTAGCCAAAAGTATCGCTCTCTCTTTATTGTTGCCAATATGATCGTTTAGAAATTGTTGATGAGTGTACCAAGTATCATCAACACTAGCAAAAGCTGCCTCTCTTGAGCGAGAAATGAGACTAACGAAGTGTGCACATTTACTTGCTGAATCACAACCTGGAGGTGGGTTCTGACTTTTCATATATCTACAAATAAACCATCCATAACCATTTTTGTCATCCACAAAAATGTCATAATGTCTCTTGGCTGTATACGGCTTATTGAATCTTTTAAGCCGTTTCTCCCATTTCTTCCCGAACTCAACCAGGTTTCTTGATTCTTTCATTATTACTTTTAATTTGTTTTTATCTTGGGACTGCAACGGTGGATTTGAGGCAACGATTAACTTGATATACGAATTCGATTTTGTTGCATTCTGCTCCAATCTAGATAAATCTAAACTCAACGGAGTGTCAACAATGAAAGATGTGCTTTCTTTAACTTGCGATTTTTCAGCGTTCGAGAAAAGGCCAGTAGATCTATACTTTTCATCATCAGTATCTTGCTTCTTTGTATAACCAAGATGAACAATTGGTGTAATAAGTTGAAATATTCCTTCCATTCGACCATGTTTATATATCGTTCGAATTGGTATATCGCATTGGCCAAGATAACGGCTTTCCTTATGGGTAGTATTTTCATCTCTATAGTAACCACCGATATCTCGAAGATCCATGAATATCTCATCAAAGAGTCGAATTTTTATATTTTGATCTTTGTCGCTGATTACAGGCACTTCAATCGTTTGCTTCCATAAAGGCGAGTTCCCTTGCATGCTTTTACTATTTACTGTTATTTGTCCTAGTTTTATTTGAACATATGAATTCAATACATTCTTATCACTTGCAGTGGTATTGCTTGTCAAATTGATGTTCGTTTTTGAGCTTTCTCTTGCATAGTAAAAGTTAGATGCTTTAGGAGAAACATCAACACGTTCCCCTCCAACATTCAATAAATTTCTTTGTGGAAGATTCGTTGCGCCTACTATAGTTATTAAAACACTTTGTAGTCTTTTATCAGTTGAATCTGCCTGTCTTCTCTTTACATGAGGCTTCAACGACCGTTTCTTTGACGGTAAGATACTCTTAAAAAAATTGAACATAATATTTGATTCTTCCTCAAACTGAAAATACGAAACTTCTTTCACAAAATCTGAATGCAGAAGAGACTCTTTCACAGTTTCTGCCTGTGGGTCAAGGGTGATATTATCGACTTTTACTACCGAAATATTACTTGTTTCTGGTCCAGAAACGACTTCTTTCTGTGTAGACTCCAATTCCTTACCCTGTATTCAGCAAATTGAAAAAAAAATGTTTAAAATTAATGAAATCTGCAGCAGTAATTTAAATTCGATTCTATGCACAATCTCACTATGGAAATTTTCTTTTCATGGAGAATGCTTTGATAAGATTCGTCAAAAATTATGTCAGTTTCTTCCAAGGGAATTGGTGATGCAATGGTTTTGTTATGGTTTCTGAGCCTCAAAAGTTTTAATCGAACCGGTTCTCGTATATTTTGTATTGATGCTAGACTTGCTCCAAAGCGGAAACCAAGACATGAATCTCTTGATTTCTGTTCTTCTGTGGAAAACAGACTTTGTTTTTTTGTGTTAAATTCAACACTTTTGCGGAATACTGAGAAGTTAGTTTTGTCTATAAGCTTGGAAGAATTGAATTCAGAAACACCATTTTTTCTCTCTCGAGATAGTGACCATACTTCTGAAGAAATATTTTTCTCCCCATTTGGAGTTATCATAAGAAAGTCACTTTCTTTGGCGCAGTTGCTTGTGTACTTGTTCCAATGAAATGAAACAGATACAGCTCCTTTTGTAAGATTTGATTGATTTTCAGTGTTCTTTACCGCACTCGCAGCCGTATTCTTGAAACTATACCAAGTGGTGTTATTATGAAATTCTTTTCTTCGTGATTTTTCTTCTGTTGCCCACGTTTCTATAGGAATTGTGACAGTTCTGAAGGATCGCCAATGTTGAAGGTTTAGTAGTATATCCTTCTTTCCGATCTCAATTTGTATGGTTTTAGGTTTCTTTATAACTCTACAACGAAACTTCTGCTCAATAATGACTGAAGATAATGATGGATCTAAGTTTACTGGTTTGGATTTCCCAACTATATTTCCATTCAAAAGTAAACGGACGAAATATCGCTCGAAGATTCTTTTGCCATTATTTCGAGTATTTTTATGTATAAGTTTTTTCTGAACTAATTTGTAACACACGATTTCCTTGCTTTGATTATGAGCACATTTGCTCATAAACTTTTGGATAGTATCCTTTCTGCCCTCTAATTTATCGTTCCAGTATATTTCACAATCTGACTTATTTCGTGAAATATTCCATGGTAAAACTTCTGTGATATTCATGTGGGCTAAGTATGCAAGAGTTACTCTATAATGCAAGTTCTTCGCTGTACCTAAGACTTTACTTTCTCCATCCTTCTTCTTTTTCTCCAGCAAAAGTTTTACTTCTTGTGAAAGATCTAGTTGTTGTGAATTAATTTTTGCAACTGTGAACTGAGATTCATTCCCTTCTCTCAGAGCGACTAAACCTTGCCATTGCTCAACTAAAAGATTTTCCAAGCATTTTAATTCTTGTTGTTGAGAGGTTATAGTGTCTATGGTCCCTGCAACATTTGATAGGGATCTGATACCCCTGTCAATCTTTTCAGAGTTACATGATTCCGAAATAGAAATATTCGAACTTTTCTCTTTATATTTAGCATGTTGATAAAATTCCTGCATAAGATTTATGGCAAGTTTTGTCAAACTGTCCATACAATCCATATATTCTCTGTATACTTCCAAAAGTCTTCCTTGCGAAATTTCTTCTTCATTGAAGCGAGGGTGCCGAAAAAATATAAGATTTTTGACTGTGATATCCAATTCTGTTCTATATTTAAAGTTAGTTGACGAATGTGAAGCTACTTTCTCTGCATACTTTCGTTGAGAAAGAAGATGTTCCGAATTCGGTTTGTATTGTAATTTTATATCGTTGAAGTCGTTACTGAAAGTTGTGTGTCTCAAATCATGTAAGCTATCTCGAGAATAAATACTCTCGATTCCATCTTTATTTTCTTCATTAGCTGAACCCATACTGTTAAGATTGAGCAATTCTCTTTCTCTCTCTCGTTCAATTCTTGAATACAGTCTAGAATTTTTCAAATAATTTTTGTTCTTGAGTTTGTTACCAAAACTTGAAAATAGTTTTGGTATGTACTGCGAATGCTGCTTTGTACTCACTTGATCATGATACATAACGTATTCCTTTGATGAATGAAGAGGTAAGCAAATAGAATTCTGTTCATTTTGTTCGAACAAAGAGTGACGTGAAGATGTAGGCTTTAGAAGATAATTATTTGAATGAGGTCTCTTTTCTACTTTCATTTTCATTTTCATTTTATTTTTGCAAGTTTTTTCGCTCACATTTTTGCTGTTTGATGATGAGGTAGACCCACTTGTAGGTAGCGACTCAATGATTTCCCTTTTTGTACTCAATTCTATTTCAGATGAATGCCCTATCTGTTCTAATGAAAGCCTATTTGTGTCTGTCCTGCTTGATGATTGCACATGTTCCAACAGTTTTTGATCGTTTTTATCTGACATACATTGTGAAGAAGGAGAATTCTTTCCGTGTTCTATTTTTTGTTGCATCTCTACAAGTTGGATACGATGTGAATGTTTGCCTTATATTGATAGATCCCCAAATTCAACAAAATTTTTTTAATTGAGTTCCAAAATTTCGAATGAACAAGCAACTTAAGTAAAATCTTGCTTGGTTAAAAAGACAAAAATTACATGAAATAATTTGAAAATATTCTTGGTGATTAATACTAAAACTAATAAGTATTATTTTGACTCATTTTCAGAGTCCTCATCATTCTCGGTAGGTTTAGTTGCCATTGTTTCTACCATGAAATTGTTGTTAGTATAAACACACATATCTGCAGCGATTTCCATTGCCTTTTTGGCAATTTCTTCAGCATCCAAAGGTTGATCTATAAGGGCCCTTGCTGCAGCTGAGTAGATGGATAAGAAAAATTCAAAATTTGCATTAGAGATGCTCAGAATGAAATGCCAAGAAAGCCAAAACACTTACCTGTTGCATAATGTCCTCCACTTCCAACGGCAAGAATTCCATCATGACTCTCTAAAACATCTCCATTTCCTGTCAACTCAAGTGATACATTTTTATCAGCTACAATAATTGAAGCTTCTAGTCGCCTTAGATATTTGTCCGTTCGCCACCCTTTTGCTAATTCAACGCAACTGCGTGTCAATTGACCAGGATATTCATCCAATTTCCCCTCTAGGCGTTCCAAAAGCGTGAAAGCATCTGCAGTACTCCCAGCAAATCCCACAATGGTCCCTTTTTTCAATTCATCCGTTTCTTCCTCTGGAGCTCCACGAGGAGGTCCACCCGAACTTTTGGGCATGATGCGACGGATTTTTTTGGCATTTGGTTTGACAACGATGTTACCCATGGATACTTGTCCATCACCCATCATGCAAACCTTATCGTCTTTTCGGACACAAATTATAGTGGTTCCATGCCATTGTGGTAATCCTGAAAAATATCTGGTGAGATTTTGTGAAGAAGACAATTTAGAAATAGTCCGCTGAAAAGTTTTAACAGTTGCGTTCATTTTGTCGGCGGTGTCTTGATCCTTTATTAATGCTGTTTCTGATCTTGATTGATGTGCTTCATGCAAAAGAACAAAATTCAAACCCGGACTACACCGACGTGCCCGTTCCGTACTTCTTCTGCTGACTCAATCGAAACTAAATCCTCAGAATACGTATATAGGAGCAAAAATCTGGAATTACTATTCACGGCAAACTCTTCTGTACATCACGTCAAAAAAGAACTTGAAACTCAATAACATTTCTATCCACGTGTAGAATAGACTTCGGAAGAGAAAATATATTCTCAAAAAACTCCTACATTACTTTGGATATATATTAGAGCATAAATGCATCTCTTTCCTCCTGTCTCAATAGTCTTCTTTATTTGCACCAGGCAATTAGGCAGCAGGTCCAATGATTGTAGTGATTGTCATGGTTTTTGTTTATGTTTACTATTTCGTTCAATTTTAAGAAATCAAAAAAGTATTAAACGTGTCAATCGCTGGAGACTTTGACGAAACAATTTCCATATTGATAATCTAAAACCAGAAAATGATCCCACAGTCAATAAAAACACATTTCTATCATTTTTTGGCGCTTATTGATCTTTGAATGATTCAAAATCTTAGGATATGATTCCATAGATGGTCCTGAATAGATATTGTTATATACATGGAGGAATTGTCCCTCATTTTTGACTAATAAATAAATTTGTAAAACCAGAACGAAATAACTGGTTTACTTGTGCTCCAACACTAAAAGTACATCATGCAGAAAACTGAAGATATAAATTTTCGTCATCCACTGGAGAGTGTATGATATTCTACACGATACTTTACATTTTGTGGCACAGTATCAATGTTCCGTATCTTATAAGGCAGCAGAAATTTTTTCTTCTCCTCTACAATATGAATGTAGCGACATATGTAAAGAGATTCCATACATATTATACTGTTGTATGTAAAGGCAGAACGCAAACGTTGCAAAGGTTAGAAACTTCAACTTGTGCATGCTTCAAACATATGTATGTACGATAAAAGGTATACTTCCACGACGCACCAACAATCACACAAATTATTTTTTCATTTAGTTGAACATTTCTTCAGGTCTCATCCCAAGATGGCCTTTTCAAACAAGAGAGGGCGGGGTGCCCTTGAGCTTTGTCTCACATCGACAACACTTTTATTATGCGCTTTAGCACAGGTAAGATATTTGTGGAAGAATATTCTGGAGTCAAAGGCGCTCCAGAATGCGGCACAATAATTACTGCCGGTGTTTTCTCCTTTGATATATCACTTTCATGAAGTATACATCATCGATAATCTTCAAAAGCATAGATTTCATATATGATGATAATCATGAGATAACACTTGAAGCTCTGAAGGTATCTCAGCATTAATTTATTGAAGAATCATGTGCTCACCATTTTTTTCTTCCTTAAAACCTTGTCCTTTTTATGACGATGAATTCATGCACGCCTCTCATTTCATCCACGAAATTGCAATACATATAACACAATCTCAAATACTCCATCACCATCATTATGGATCTTATACAAATGAAAATAGGTTTCTTCATTCACATTTGTCCCTAATACACACAACACACATAACACTAGAATACAACCATCCACATCACTTTATGTCTCTACTGAAGACGCCTCTGCTGAGGCTCGTGCACGTGCTGCTGCTGCAATGGAGGCAGAAGACGGAGTTGCTAATATGGGAATCAAAGCAAATGATGTTGCTAATATGAGTCTAGGTGGACGTCCTTTTCCTCTTTCTATGGTTGTTGGACAAGATGCTATCAAACAAGCTCTTCTTTTGGCTGCTGTAAATGAACGTATGGGTGGAGTAGTTATTTCTGGTGGAAAAGGTACTGCCAAATCTGTTATGGCAAGGGCATTACATCAACTTCTGCCCCCTATCGAGGTTATCAAAGGGTCCGCATTCAACATTGACCCTGAGGGCGAATTTGGTTTGGACGATTTTATTAAGACTGATCTTGATAACGGTGGAGTTCCATTGAGCGAACGTGAGACTGAGATTATTGAAGCCCCTTTCGTACAGGTTCCATTGAATGTTATGGAGGATAGATTGATTGGATCTGCCGATTTGGAAGAGAGTGTAAAAACAGGAAAGACAGTTTTTGCTCCTGGTATCTTGGCAAGAGCACACAGAGGAGTTTTGTATGTCGACGATATCAACCTTCTCGATGAGGAAACTGCCAATATTTTGCTAAATGTTGTAAATGATGGATTTGTAACTGTGGAGAGAGAAGGAATTTCTCTCCGTTATCCTTGTCGTCCTCTTCTCATTGCTACATTCAACCCTGATGAGGGAGAACTTCGTGATCACTTACTTGACAGAATTGCCGTTTCTCTTTCTGCTAATAGCGTTCCTCTTGATGTCGATCAACGTGTAGAAGCTGTTCGTTCAGTTCTTGAATACAGCACTGGTGCAAAGCAAGGATCCGAAACTGCTGAGAAATCGCTGAAGGAAGCCATCGAAAATGAAGATGACCTCAAAACTGCTCTTGTTTTCGCCAGAGAATACATCAAAGACCTCAAGCTAGCTCCATCTCAAATTCAATATCTTTGTGAAGAAGCTATTCGTGCTGGATGTCAAGGTCACCGTGCTGAGATTTTCGCTTCTGAGGTAGCCAGAGCTGCTGCTGCCATTGAAGGAAGGCAAATTAATTCTGAAGATCTTCGTCAAGCTGTTAAATTAGCCATCGCACCACGTGGAACATTTATTCAAACTCCTATGGATGAAGATGAGATGATGCCCCCACCACCACCACCACCTCCTCCTCCTCAAATGGACGATCAAAATGATGAACGCGATGAAGAAGATCAAGAGGAACAGGAAGAACCCGAGGATGAAGACCAAGAGGATCAGGAAGACGAGGAACAAGAAGCCCCTGATGTGCCTGATGTTCCACAGGAATTCATGTTCGATGTAGATTCCACACCTTTAGACCCAGATTTGATTGAATTTTCTACAAGAGAAAGAAGTGGAAAAGGAGGTGGAAGAGGTCTAATTTTCTCACAAGACCGCGGAAGATATATTAAACCCATGCTTCCAAAAGGAAAGGTTGTAAGATTGGCTGGTAAGTGTGAAAGGAATTGAATTATTTTAGCTAAGAAAGATCATTTCTCAATTATTTATCTTTTTTTGAAACGTAGTTGATGCTACTCTTCGTGCGTCTGCACCCTACCAAAAGAGCCGACGTGAACGTGCTGTTGGAACTAAGAAAGAGGCACGTGGAGTTCACATCGAAAACAGTGATGTTAGGATTAAGAAGATGGCCCGTAAAGCAGGTTCACTCATTATCTTTGTTGTAGATGCTTCTGGAAGTATGGCCCTTAACCGTATGAATGCCGCAAAGGGAGCCGCAATGAGTCTTTTGACCGAAGCCTACCAAAGCCGTGATCAAATTTGTTTGATTCCCTTCCAAGGAGAGGCAGCCGATGTTTTGCTCCCCCCTACTAAGAGTATTGCCATGGCTAAGAAGAGATTGGAGCAGATGCCATGTGGAGGAGGTTCCCCTCTAGCCCATGCTCTCCAGGTAAGATTTTCTTGTCTTATGTTTGAACTTCTCTTTTATATGACATTATCTCAATTAATATTTACGTTCCCACCCCCCAGACCGCCACGCTCACTGGATTAAACGCACAAAAATCTGGAGATGTAGGAAAGGTTGTTGTTGTTATGATCTCTGATGGCCGTGCTAATGTTCCACTTTGCAACTCTGTGGGAGAAGAATTTGATCCCGAAGCTGATGAAGATTCCAAAGATGGAAAGCCAAGTAGAAAATACCTCAAAGAGGAAACTTTGGCATGCGCAAAACAAATGGGCGCACTCCCTGGATTCAACCTCCTCTGTGTTGATACTGAGAATAAATTTATTTCCACTGGACTTGCCAAGGATATTGCCAATGCCGCCATGGGTAAATACCACCAATTGCCAAAGGCTGATGGAAGTGCCATTGCCAGTGTAGTAAATCAAGGACTTAACGCAATCAAAAACGAGTAAAGGATACTAGCTATACATGGATAATAATTAATAAATACAAAATCATAAACGCACATTATCCCAATGTTGCATTTCTGTTTTATTCGTTTTATGCCGGCGTGAAACCGCATTAATATGATGCTTTCTTTGTAACCATTGTGGTATTTCTCATCTGAATATCAAATACATACAATTTTTAGTTTGATAACATCGTTGGTAATTTTATAGTAGGCGTGAAAGAACCAGTAAATTGGACATCCCAAATGAATTTTTTACAAGGTTCCAGAATAGAATCATTGATCTAAATATATTTTCCTTTCAAGGTCTAAAATCAATAAGCTTGCTTAGTAACCAAAAGCTATGCAACATCAAAAGGCTATCAAATGTGGAAGCCATTTATTAATTTTCTCATCTTTCCTGAGTATTTCATCAACTCGACCAAAAAAGTACGGTGTGTCAATTGCAAATATTGCAGTAGATGACATTTGATTGAATCTGAAACCGTCATGCAAGAATAAGCCTATTTATATATATATAATTTATTGAATACCTTTGATTGATGGCGTCAAATGATTCTATTATTTTTTATTTCTTAATGAGTAAACACATGGTAAAGCCCCAAGCCAAAATCTTACTCAAGTGGATGGAAAGCCTCATGAAATGTCAATGGCATTTCAATCAAGAAATAACGTAGTTACCAACATCTCTAATTCCTTCGCCTCCTTAGTTGCTTCAATGACAGTCTGACTTTCATGAAACGCAAATGCAATCAACTGATCGGACTCACTGAGCAATCTTGAATTACACAACTTACTTGCAACGTCCAAACTCAAATTATCATTTTGTGGCATTGTTATTAAATCTGTGACATTTTGCATCAGTTCCTGGCTATCTCTTGACTGCAGCTCTAGACTTTGTGGAAGGATAACTGTTAGGAGATCGGGTCGTTCTGCTCGGAGGGCCCCTTTTATAGCTGCAGCGTTGGTACCACCCGCTCCTGATGTGTATACATGGTTCTCAGATAATACTAGCGCATATGATCTAAATGTGATGAAATAATGATTGAAGATCAGTAACGACTAAAGCATGCCATTTATATAAAAGCAACTTTAAAAAAAACAAGTATCGGACTTACAACAATTCAATAATCTGCTGATGAAGATAAGAACAATGTCTCGAACCCAGGATGCAATACTTCTTTGGTCCTTGCTTTTGAATAGCTGCAAGCTCTTGTAGAATCGTAGCCACACTTTTATCTTTTTTCTTTACTTTCATTTGTGGATCGCCTACCAATACTTCCCTCTCAAATATGTCTTTTCTTGTGCCCAACCTTCTACTTGGATCGTATTCACCAAGATCACTGAATCGAACTCCATCGCCTTCATTGTCAAAATTAGAAAATGATTTTTTATTAATTTCATTTTCACCATATTGGTCAAACGCATCATCGGAGGGTAGAGATAGAAGTTTTGAGGAAAATCTACCATTTTGTAACAGTCGTGGCGCACAATTGGTATACCTAGATATACTAATTGATGCATCTGGTTTGATAATGCCAGAACTAGATATCATAAAAGATGAAGTGGATCTTATGTCTGCACTCAAATGTAGACTCAAAATTGCCACAAGGAAGGAGCAAATCATCCTCATCTTGATTGACATCTCTACTATAATAGATTTTCCAGTTGAAATGCAATCTTCGGTTCAATCGACGAACTGGCCTAAATGATTTCTCGTACTTACTTGTTGTCACTGTCGGATTGCGAGTAGGCAAAATTTTTCGATTCAAGGCAGAAAAAAGTGTCGTAGACTTTTGCAATCACTATTTGTTGTACATACTGATGGCCTACGGAGAAATGATACTCATGAACAAGGTATCTTGCAACAAAAAGATATTCCGATCAAAAAGTGAAGTCCTTGCACCAAAATTGCATCAAGAGAGCAAGAGCAACAAAGAGATATGTTTGCTGTCTTTTCACATTTGTTATATTTTCTATGAATCGGTGATACAGAATTTTACAATAAAATCAAAATTAAAAGAAAAAAAATACCGAGAAAGAAATCTCAATAATTGTCATGCGTCTGTTCAGAGAAAGAATAAAAAGGGTAGTTCAGTTACAACAATGGTTTTTTAATTCATTTTTTTTGTAGAAATGATCTTATTGGAAATTTGAACTATCACGCCCTTTCGAGGATATCCCTTTCTATGCATTCACGGCAATATCGAAGGGTTTCGAAGTAATGATGAATATAAATGATGACCAAACAATGCCATTCCGGTATTTTGCTATACTTTGCAGCATGATTCTTACGCGCGATCAACAGGGACACTGCAAATAATAGTTTTTCCAAGAAGTGCCATTACCTGTTTCATGTCACATACGGTGGGATAAATATTTGCTCGTGTTTTCATTTCGTACAAAATCATCCTACCTTTTGCGCTATGCAAATCGATTCTAATTACAGGACATGAGACTTCTTATAGGGAAGCCTGTGTCAACAGCACGCAGATGTAGCTTTTGCTTTTTATTTATCATAGTTGATTTTGGTTTTCATTATTCTTAAGAACCGCATTCGCTCTAAGTAGCATTCAATGTTTGAAATTAAAAGCAACATCATAACATGTAGGTTACTAAGTTACCACAATACACTTAGTCAACACAAAAACAAAAAGATACCGAATTTTCTTTGTGCTCTAAATTTGTGTTCAAGGATTGAAAATGGCAGATCAAAACGCAAACGAAGAAGTCCACAAACAAATAGAAAAATTAAAGGCAAACTTTCTCGCACATGCTGGAAAAGCATTTAAAGAAAGCAAACATGGCATCATTTCACAAAGAGAGAAGGAAGATGAGTTCATGAAAGAAAATTACAATCATAAGTCTTGGCAGCACAGCGTCTTTCATTTTATTGAGAAACATACAGTTGAGTATTTTCTCATGTTTCTTCTTTTTGTCGATATCACCATCGTTATCATTGAGATTTATTTAGAAGCTATTTTTCCGACATGCAGTATCATTGAGAACAACAATATGATCTGTTGTCCAGAAGTAGATCACAACCACCGTTTCCTTGCAACTTCGGAACATGACGTTGCTTGCGATGCATCCATTGAATATATCTGCGACGATCACAATCACGCACTTCACACTACCCACAGTGTTTTATTTGGCTGCTCTGTCGCAATTCTATGCATCTTCGAAGTGGAAAATTTTTTGAAGTTAGCGATTCTAAAGGGCCTCTTCCTAAAAAATTCGTTTTACGTTTTGGATTTGTTTGTCGTGACTCTATCATTAGTTTTAGATATTAGTGCCCATAGCTTGTCAAAGATTGCGACGGAAGTTGCGAGTCTCCTAGTTGTCGCTCGTGTGTGGAGATTTGCTCGAATCGTTCATGGTGTGTATGCGGAACACGTCAAGTCGCAAAAGCATCAGAAAGATAAAACTGTGGAAGCAATGGACGATTTTATTAAGGGGATCGAAGAATTAGTTGAGAAAAATTTTACCGAACCGAAATAATCAGTTGCACCTTGCTAAAATATTTATTGCTTTTGAAATAGCCTATGAGCGTTTTTTAGCAGCATATCATAACACATTCAAAAAAGTTAAAGTGTGCTCGGTGGTGACACAATTAAAATAAAGAATGTTGGGTAGATAAAAAACCTCTAAATTAGGTATTATACGTTTCTAATTTGAACAACCTGACGAATTAGGAAATAACTCGCAAAATGTAGGTATATCTTGGTTCGCATTAATATTACTGTCTTCATTGTTTTCAGTAACTGCATCCCAAAGATTGTTCAAGCTATTTGATATGCCTTGATTGTTTTCATTTTCTGGATTTTCAGTAACTTGTGATTGATCATTTGGATTCTCAGATTCTTCTGATGCTGTGTTACACGATTCACTATTGGGAAATAGACACCCAGTAATTTCAGGGAGAATAGAATTACCAGGACCCTCAGTATCATTGTTTTCATTCGGGTTGCTAGTATCAGTAGGATTATTACCATTATTAGCATTATTGTCCTCATTCGGGTTGCTAGTATCAGTAGGATTATTTCCATTGTTTGAGTCGGGCCCATTTAGGATGTCCGGGTCTGTGTTTTCAGAACCATTGTTTCCAAACGGAATACATATAGACCAATTTGGAAATAGACAGTTCCCGTCAGGATTATTTGGATTATCTGGACCTTGTGGGTTGCCTGTTGGATTGCACAACTGGGACTCCGGAAATAGACATCCCGTTACATCTGGAACAATTTCATTCGCGACTTGTTTCAAGGACGCTAAACTTGCCTGAGTCAATGCATTGGATAATATATCTCCAGAACTGTCGAAAACTGCTGCAATTGCTCCTGCAGCTGCGCCAATCATATCAGCTTCTATGAGTCTGATAAAGTCTATTTGCTCTATCGCTTCATCGGTAAGGGAATTCAATAATGCTTCTGTTTGCAAATATCTTTTCTTCCTTGGTGACAAAAGAAGGAGCATCTGATAAAACGGATTGGTTTTATCATTTAGGACTTCATACCATTGTTTAAGACTCTCCATTCCAACAGAATAAGTTAAAAGGCCAACCAACCTGTGATCCTCGTCTATTGCGTTTTCAGAATTTTTGAGGTCCTCAAACTCTTCGTTCAAAATAATTAGAATGTTCTCTGGATTTTCATGTAACTCAGCCATTGAAATTGTATCGAAGAGCTTTTTCAATGAAGTTAATACTTGAGGGTCAAAGTCTTCAGGTAATAGATTCATTGACACATGTTCATATCCACTAGATACATTTCCTTGTGGTCCAAGAGTAATACTTGTGGTTAGCTCGGCCATATTTTTGTTGCATTGAAGACTATCCAATTTACAGAAATGTTCCATCATTATTAGAGAGATGAATTGTAGGTATTCTCTACCGTTGGCGGGTTGTTTCTTAGCCAATTGCTCCTGAAGGTCATGAATGATTTGAGAATGACCATGCCCAACATCTTCAGGCAGTGCTAAAGCTAATTTCTGTGGGGCAAATTTCGTTATCTCTCCATGCGAAAATTTTGCAAAACATGCAAAAACAAAAATGAATAGCTGCTGTTTAAATGCTTCTTTTGTCATTTTTGATACGGAAACTTTGTTTTTTAATTTGTGAGCATCCATTTTGTTTTTCATGTAGACAGCAGATACACCTTTGGCATAACGGATATGTCCCCTAATTGGCGCTCCTAAAATGAGTCCCGTAGGACTTAAACACGTAAATCATGAATTGGGTCCTGCTACAGTGCAATTCCAATTTTGTCACGTAAAAAAATGGTATTGTTCTACTCTACTTAAATCATGACTTAATTTTTAGGTTTTTTGAAGTGAAAACAGAACGGTTTTAGTCCGTTCACACTAATGGTCGGTTCTGTAAAAGAGTATCTCTTAGATCGATGATCCAACAAATAGAATCACTTTGTTCTATGAATTTCATTCGTATCATCGAATAGGATTCATCTGATATGTGTTCCGCCTCACTTTTTTTTTGTCATTGCTTTGAGCCATAAAGTTGTACAAATTTGACATACATCAATAATTACTCAATACCCTTATTTTGTTTTATTATTTTGTATCCGCAATGATTACATTGATCCTATGAAGAACAGTTCCAGTCGTTTCCATATCTAATTGTACTAGTTCTTGTTTTTTAACTTTGCGCAAAGAGAGAGTATCACGCGGTTATAAACACATTTAGTTCTAAAGCAATTCAAGATGCAGGTGCTTTTCTTAATACCTAAATTCCTATCCAACCTGTTGCTATGATTTTTTCTCAAATAAAAGCTTTACTCAGACGAGGGGGAAGTACCCAAGAACTTCACGGTTTCAGCGAGAACAATCTACTTTGCTTTTCCAATATTTGCTCATCTTTTGAAAACACCTCCTCCTCCTCCACCTGTAATGAAAAGAGTGTATCAGATCGAAATACAACAACAAAAAGTATAGAAAAGATTCAGTCAGTCGATAAATTCAATCTGCTATGTATCAAAAACACGTTGTCGGTGCTTATGGACATAATTGGTAATGTTACCACAGTTTTAACAGACGTCTGGCTATCGAAGAAGTAAGCACAGCGACTAACACGACCGGGTGCTAACTCAAATATATCGATTCTTTACTCACCTTTTGCTGCGTTCCATTGTTAGAATGAATGCTGTTTGCCTTTGACGAGATATGCTTCAAATCTATGTGTGTCAAGACAACTATGTTTGGATCTCCTTGACCATACGTTCGAGGTCACTGCTTTTGGGACGCCATTGCTACTCATCTTATTTGAAACAGCACTATCTGTCGTCAGCAATGTATCATTTATACTATCAATAAGGAATATTGACAAACATTGCTTTCGATAGGTTTCTCTCGATAGCATGTGGTACATGTCATTCATTTCATCTACCAACTGCAGCGCATTCGTCAAAGAAATTGACATGTCTTCTCGTTCAATAGTTTTCAAGATACTTTGATCACGAGTTCCAAAGAGGAAATAAGAACATTCTTGATAGTGTTGCTGTGCATCATTGAGCTGCCTTCCAATCATTTGTAAGGATTCCGAAAGATCTGAAATTAGTTTTCTCAATGCAGCTACCATTTTCTCATGTTGAAGTAAGTCATGTGAAAGAGCCAATTGAATATCCTCCAGATTCAAAAATCCTGTGCTTTCCCGAAATGATCTATGCGTTGATGAATCCATCTTATTTGAAGTCGTGAGCTTTCTTATCAGTTTCATTTCTGTTGGAACTCTTGCCCTGATATTTTCTATAGAAGACACGACATTCACAAGCTGATCATCAAAATGAATCCAGTGATTTTGTATAGTTTTACAAATGGAATGAAATTGGCCCCATATTTCTTTTTCTATTTTCAGAATCGATGCCATGTTTTGATTATTTATGAAATCTTCTTTAGATTCACGAGGTGGCGATCTGATGGAAGATAACGTATCTTGCTTCCTACCTTTTCGGCCTTTCTTCTTTTTTTGACCAACCTGCGTAGTGACCGTTGCCTTGGTGGAGGTCGAAGGATTGTCCTCAATTGACTGTCCATTACTACCAAGCATAAATGCTTCATAGGCTCGTAACATTTCCTCCTCCGTCATGGAGGAATCGTCCATTGCAACTCAATTTATATATATAGAACACGACAACAGTTGAATTTGATTTGTAGCTTAAGATGTTCTTGTGAAACTTGATTCAAAAATTGACTTAGCTAAAATACATTAACTTCCAGTAATAAAATGACACGTAAACAGTACTTCCGATTAGGCCTGACGTTCAGCGATTTTTTTGGCGAAGTATTCCTTTTGTTGTTGTTCTTGATGAGAAGCAATTTGTTCAGGTTTCTCTTGACTGAATAGATCGTGGCCTGCTTTTGTTTCTTTGTAAATTACTGGAATAGAACAGACTCCTAATAGGAAAGATGTTCCAACAAATACTTGTACGTTCTTTCCACCTGGTACTTTTTTGACTAAAATGTTGCAAAGAAATGATGTTAAGCACCTATAAGAGACATGGAATAGGCGGACAGAAAGTTCATGCCGACTTACTCAATGAAAAGAATCCGGGAAAAGCCATATTACTTCAGGGGTAACCAAATTCAAATACCCGAATGCTCGATTTTTGTTCCAATGGCGTAACAGACACAAGCTAGAAAAGATGATGTTTGAGAGAATGAGCAATTGCTGACTCTTCTGAATTTGTGGTCGTGATTCATATGTATCGAATATACTAGAAACTACGTAGCAAGAAACTGTGGTGGCTACATCATTATTTATTAATTAGTTGATTTAATACAAAAAACGATCACAAATTATGATATATTTTGTTTTAGTTTGTTCATTATGTTCTATTTCAGCACGAGTGTAGTTAGACTAAAGAAAGGTTATATATATATAGTTCTGCACAATTTTGTGAAGGCTATGGGAACAGATTGTATAAAAAAGGTCGTGAAATAAGATCTATGCTCGTTTGAAAATGCGTCAATATGATTATTTTCATTAAAATGGGATTCTTTACTTTTTCGGAACAACAATTTGTCCATTTGTATATCTTTCTATCAAAGGAATTAAACGACCATGATCTGTTTGTTGTTGCACCCATCCAAGATAATGCTGAGCAACAAAAAATCCCATTGCCACAGACTCCGCTACGTCAGTCTTAAACTTACCCTTGTGCTGCTTCATATCTCCATACCTACTTACAATTTGGCGCGCAATCAAACGAGCCGCTTCTTTGCAGGATCTAGAATTTGATTGCTCTTTCGGTAGAAGAAGATGTGATCTCCACTCTTCTGGTCGAATATTAAGAACTTGAATAGAAGCAAAATGATTTTCACTGGCGTTACTCCATGCGTCAAAATACTCTCCATATCCTCCTTCTATTGCAAGATAGGTTATTCTTTTGATTTCTTCATTGTCATTCTGTGAATTTTGGTTCATTAAGTTTTCCCATTTGACAAGTAGTTCAGGCGCTAAATTCCTTAAATCATCGCCATCGTTAAAGGCTAATTGTTCATACCAAACAAGCTTTCCACTTTCGTCATAAAGCGATGCACCACATTTTAAACCTAAATCAATTGCTAGGAGCATTTGTGTGTAACTAGTTTCAATGCCATTCTGTTTTACCTCTTCATCCAGAGTAGAAACTCTATTTTCTACGTCAAGTTCAGATAAGGGCTCAACAAAAGATGAAAATGATTTATTCGGCTTCGAAACGGATGAAGTTTTCATCATTTTTCCAGATGATGAACCGTATTGAACATCTTCTCCATGATCGACGGGTACATCAACAACTAATGCTCCATGAACCAAACGTTTCGCTCTTCCAGGATTAGCATTCGCAGCATTCATAACTACAGTTTCTCTTCTATTTTTAAAGTTTTGAGTCCCTCCGCGTTGTATGACCTTTCCTGTTCCAAATGTAACTCGTTTATGGCCTCTTCCCTCATGAATATGCCCACAAAGCCATAATTTTGGTGGATCTCCTTCCATACTTTCCACAGCCCTTCGAAGGACGGGATTTCCTGCCCTCCGACCAGACGTGCATTTGTCTAAGACTCCTCGAGGCGGTTCATGAGATGCAAGTACGTCGCACCAAGACGGAAAGAGATTCTTGTTCTTAGTTGTTTTTATGGAGGAAGAGGAGTCTTTTCTTTGCCTCCTTGAGACACGTTTTCGAGACCTTGAGAAGCCACCGTAAGGGACTATTGCCAATTTTATTGTTTTTTTTGATGTGTTTGTGTATACATCGTTCATTGGTATTGCTTCTGAATCATCGACACTGCTAACTTCAATTGTTGTGGGATCAATAACATATGTGGCTTTCGATAGAGGAAATTCTACATCTAGAGGATCATGATTACCCCTAACGACAATCTTAGTCGCATGTGGTTGTTCTGATAACCAAGCATCAAACTTTTCCAATGCTCTTTTTCGAGGTTCTTTCGGTCCATCAATAGCAAAATCACCCAAATGTAACAACACATCTCCATGAGGAATGTTATTTTCTTCTGAAATAAGTTCCATAGTATCATCTTCTTCATGATTCGTTGTGATCCATGGTTCCAAGTGATTATCTACAGTTAACGATTTTTCACACCCATGGGTGTCAGATACTACAACAAAACGAACATTTGAGGTGTCTGCACCAGTATCACCCCCTTTGGATTCTTGTCCCATCTGATCTTTCTTAATCTCACCGACTTTGCTTAAAGTTGTTGAAATAACCTTGGCTGGAGCAGATTTTTTAGAGTATGATTTCTGAGACATTTTGATTTCTCCAACTTCTTTTTTAGACAAGTATTCTTTTCCTTCTTCGCCTGAAATTTTGTCCAGACTGGATGAGCTCACGCTAATCTTGGCGTCTTTTTTATGGATCTCTCTAAACATTGAGTTGACGTAATATGCATGTGCTGCAGAAGGACTCATCTTTGATGCCCGAACCATGTTTGCTATTTTACTCAATTTCGAAGAGTCTTTTTTCCCATTGATGACAGTATCTATTTCCGTATGACCTTTGCTTTCTGTGGTGTTGATTATTGCATTCAAGTTTATGATGGAATCTTGTTTATTTAATTTTTCATCTTCCAACTCTCGACGAAGACGTTCAGCCAATATAATCCTATCTCCTGTGACTTCCTTTCGTCCGTTGGACTTTCGAAGAAGTTCCCATTTATCTAGTAATATACGTTGGTGTTCGGAATCAAGCCTGCCGTTGGAAAGAATTGAAGTGGCATCTTTTAGCGTCGATGGTCCTATTTGACCTAATTTTGCACGAATCTTATTGGCTTCTTTTTGTAATTTCTTTCTTTTTTCTGCCATTGTCGAGAGGGAAGAACAAAATTGAGAAATACATGAGAAAAAAGTGTTGAGCAGTATTAGTGTATTTGAACCAATCAGTAACATAACTTACTGGGTGATACCTTTTTCTTGGTTTTATAATTTCGTAGCTGAGATTCGGCGTTTATTAATCTTGCACCTAAATGAACTTCCAATTCCATGTGTTTCATTATTTCTGATGTGCCTTTTGATTCTATATCATTTTTTTGATTGATCTCAGTTTCCTCCCCTCTATTTGAATCGTTTACAGAATTAGTTGGTACTGATGATACATGATCTCCCACTGAGTCAATTTCATATTCATCAACCACCCGTTCTAGATCGTCCAAGAAAGATATTGGATTAATCAAAGTCAATCTTCTTGATGATGCTCGTTTACACCTCATCATGAGTTCATTATCAGCAGTAATTACGACTAGTGATTCACATTTCAGAATATTTTCAAAAAATGGTATATCACGTACTAAAACATCATCAGCCTTTAAGCTAGATCCTGCGAAAATGACTGACAAACCTTGCTGTGATAAATGGTATCCACTGGGGATGGAACCATGATCGACGACTAATGAAGTTCTTTGATCTAAACCATAATGATTTGCCCAGATTGAGGTAGATTGAAGTAAATCAGCATGTGATAGAGCAAACCCTGATTTTCCTCGAACGTTCTCGACTTAGCATTATTTCACAAAAGAGAGGTAAGTTGACATCGATAAGAAACAAATCTCTCCTTATGAGTTCGATTAGGAAGCTCAAACATTCGTCTAGGTACGATTCAAGATAATCATATATAAAACTCACCATCAATTAAAATGGCTGAAGATTTTGACACTTCTGAATGAAATTTGTTCTTTGTTATTTCTTTTTGTTTTGGTGTGCTTCGAGTTCTGAAATTTGGTGCGTTCACCAAGCCATCGGAACTTATCAGAATGAGAGTCAGAAGAAATCCTGTTCTCTCGAATAAAAAGTGTAAAAATTTCAGCATTTTAGCCTAATTTATTGCTTTATGATTGTACCCGAGCCTTTGTGATGGTTGTTGGGAAATAAAGAACAATCAATAGTTTGTGGCTGTGATCTTGTACAGCGGTATATCTAGAGGTATATCTAGAGGTATATCTAGAGGTATATCTATTATTTGATGCCTCATTTTTTCCTCCGATAATAAATACGTCAGATTATTACTTTACCAAGATTCTTCTTCTTCTCATCAACGGCGGTGATACATCATAGATTGAGATTTCTATTTTACTAAGAAAATATTCCCGAGATTAAGATGTCACCTACCGTACTTCCTTTTCCGGGTTCTGAATTGTACGGTACTTGAAGACGTTCATTCTACTTCGCATGACGTATTTATTCAGTTCATTAATTATTGACTCAATTATTATACTTTCACTTTTTGGGAAAAAAATAACTCTCTGCTCTGTGGTCTGATGGTTTTGATCATCATCATGATAGTAGTTTCAGCGCGTGACTTGAAACCTTAAAAGTACTGGTGCTACTAGAAATTATCTGGCTTTTTAGGACATTATTATCCGGATCCTTTTATCTTCGAAAATGCAATTCCCAAGTTAGGACGAATCTTGAAGGAGATATGTTGGACACTCTTTTCCACAATGTTGCATAGGGGTATAACTTTCTTAATCACTTAGAGGTACGGCAACCAATATTAATACCTTGCACTCATTCAGCAGGATATGAACAAAGCCCCTTAATTTCACGCTTTTCTCAAGTGAATTGTATTCGGTCTCAAAGAATGCTTGGGCTTTATTGTGTGTATTGGAAAGTTTAAATTTCGTCATTGCAATGTTTCGTCTGAAAAGAATAGGCAAAGAGACTAAAAGCTTATAATTTTTTATTGGGTATTATTATTGTACAACCTTTTCCTGAAAGATAACGTGTTAAAAAAAGGAGTAATTTCATTTAAAGAACTAGAACTTCCAAGTTTGTCTCAAGATAGGATTTGTAATGGGAATATATCAAACGTTATGAACCAAATTTTATGTTAAATATTATTTTTTGGTCAATACCGCATTACTTGCCATTTATTATCTTTTGAATATTTATGTTGGAAAAAATATTTCGCATTACATGTTATTACTTCTTATTTTACAATTTCCATTTTTACAGCATAAAGTATTTTACTTGCAATGTTAGAACACGTCCACTTTCACTTGTAAAAACTTGTTCTTATAATGCAACATGTAATATCGCATACTTTTATTGAAGTCAAGACCTTTACTAGTTTTTGTCATACAAATCATCGTTTATTCTACAGTAAAAAACGATCAAGCTTTTAAATAAATCTTAATTATTTATATTAGAACAAGACATCTTCGTTGTGTGTGTCTATAGTGCGGTTGAGTTTGTCTTACATTTATTGCATATATCATATTCGACCACAATTGGATAGATTAATCGGATTTTAGTGAATATCGTAAATGCGGGTCTTAGTTGATTAAGAATATTATAAAAGCGACATAAAAGTGATAACACAAGCTGGTCATGATACAACCATCTGTTCGATGTGATGCAGTGCACCATTCAAAAATCCTGTTTTCAGCTCTTCAGTAACAGCATTTTCACCAAACCACATGCTCAAGAAGGCCTTCTGAAAATCACTACTTAGTATTGTTCCTTTTTCATCGCCCTCAAAAATTAATACTGTTCTATCTTCTATTATCTGAACTGTAATTGTGCCCCCACTTGATATAGGATATGTGAGTAAATCGATAAACCTAGCAATGTCACTATCATACCCTTCGTATCTATACGATATACTATGGGACGTTTGCATCTCCCATGCTTTTCTCACTTGTTTCTTTCCGAATTCTCTCAGAAATGTAAACTCAAATTGAAGAGGACAATCGTTCCCTCGCTTTTCTAAAACTTCTTCTTCAGTTTTCAAGGGAAGACGGCTATAAAATCCTGCAACGTAAAGCTTGTAATGAATGCCTAAAAGTGATAAAGATCGAATACCCTGACCATTCCGTTTCAGCTCTACACCATTTACAAAACGGGTGTCTGGAAAATGAACTCCTCCCTCCATCAAGATTGATCCACTCACTACCGAATGAAACACAGCAGCAATTGATGAAAAGAAGAAAAGCCTTGTCTTTAACATTGTGTCAACAATGAAGGTGTCAGTTCCAAATTAATGAACGAATTCAACCTCGTTTATCTCTCGTATTGGTCTTTATTTTTATCGCGGTTCTCATACAGCAGGTACCGTATGCATAAAAGCAGCTAGGCTAATCTTCTATCTATTGTATGTGTCTTCAACAACATGCACATATGTTAAATCCTTTTTAAGTGTAATATGTTTGAGCATGACATTTGTCTATGGATATCAAACAGATGTTTATATACAAAAATTAATTAAGGCTTTTTGTGCTTATCCGCGTTTCGATTTAGATGCTTTATTAGGAACTTTTCCCTATCAAGAGATTTTTGTTGTTTAAATAAATGTCTAAAAGTTTGTGTTTATATGAGTTTCCTTTCTAATCTTGTCCCTTAAATAATTCTAAACAAACCTTTTTAAAATGTTTTTTTACTTCAACATACGAAAGAGAATAGTGGATCCAAGATTTTTCTTTTGTCGTCTGCTGCTGCTGAAACGAAACAAAAGCGACGCCAAAGTTCTCTCCGCTGTGGTATCCTTAACCAACCTCCAAATAGCATCAACATAAACTCAATCATGTTATAAGATTGTTACCCTTCACTTTTGAGAAACTTTCTTTTTTTTTCTTTTTTCGGACCAAACATTCAAGCGAGAAAAGTATTCCATAATCTGCATTTTATTAATTTCTTTATATTATTTTATGTTAAACTCAATGAAGCTGTTGATATCATGCCTTGCTGACTCAAGCACTTACAAAAAGTATAAAATGAATCATTCTTTTAGTTGCATATTTGCATGAAAAGGAAAGCACCCTTGGAGTTAATTCCGAGTTTGATTTATTAAACCGAATTTGGTTCATATGAGTCAATGCTAAAGCATTATATTCTAGTCACGATGAAATCTCTTAATGGAAAGAAGCAGATGGATTACAAATTGTAAAAAGTAAAAAAATGGGAAAATTTATAAGCAAAGAATTTACTGTCGCTTTCCATTTTATGACGGAATAAACTGAGAATTGAAGATAACTTGTTTTCAAAGCGAAATTTATGAACGAGACTTCAGCTATTAATGGATATTTGGTAGGATATTCAGATTCTTTGTTTGACAAATATTAACACGTCCAGATTAAAAGAATATCCAAGGGATGACAAAAATGACCATTTGTCCAAAAGAAGCACTGTAATTTACTGTTTAAATTTCAGTTACTTCTAGGATTTTCTTCAATTTTCTGTTGAAATATAATTACTAAATTGGATGCGTGCATGATCTCTCGAAAGAATTGGAATTGGTTTCAATGTTCACATTAATGTACAAACGATCTATCCATTCAATGAAAAAGATTTTTTTTCATTTGTTTGATCGAAAAAATCTAAATTGGTTGTCTGTCTCAAAGTTAGATAAGTTTAGTTTAGTTTAGTTCGAAGATATTTTTTGAATAGGGTTCAGTGCCTACACCTAGGTAGATGTGCAACAGCTTCCCTATATGTCATCAATTCAGATCAGATTTATACTTGCGACCACGAGTGGAAGCCGTCAAAGTTAGATAAGTAAAATGTTGAATGCTCATCATGAATTCGAAAGTGATCGGAATGTGTCGTTTCAAGAGAATGATGATGCAAAAATCCAGTTTGTTGTGATTGGACAAAATGATGACCCTTCGATTTTTTCTTGAAATTAATGAACTCAAGTAGACTTCGCACATGACAAATATATATACCTATCCTGCTGTTACGAATCTTTGTTCCGGAAGATCAAGAACAAGACTGAATCTACGTCATATAGCTATTGCTGACCATGTAGATTATCTCGAATTAGTATGATAGTTAAAGTGCGCTTTGCATAAGTCATTAATGAAAAAAAAGTCCTTATTTGCGTACCATGCTTGAATCATTTCAAGTTTATATAGCAAAGCATGCTCCTGGATTGTTGCACTGCAGGACGCAAGAGTACAACAAACACGTGGAAACGTACTTAAGATATATTTGTCATACATTGCAAGTAAGTTTTAGCGTAAAAACATCATTTTCTTAGAAGCATTATTGATTTCGGAGTTCTTACAGAGGAAATATTTGTGTCTCGATGAGAATAGATCGTGCCATCAAACATGGGTTCTCATTGCGCTTGAGCTTTGCGCACGTACATACGTACTCTGGGCGAAAAAGCTAAGAAAAATAATAAAAATCATCTTCTTTCACTCTTTCGAAGTTGTGGCCATAGAAGAGAAGACGCCTGTTGTGTCTTAGTCTCCTGACGTACGGAAAATTAGCACTGTTCCATTCATAAAATTAAGAATAGGATCGAAGTACATCTGGAACTTCACCAAATTTACTTTCATATTATGGAACAACAAGTAGTAGCTCAGATATCGAAAATGACAAATAGTATCAAAGGTCCGCAAACGGAAAATACTTCAAGTGCAATCGATAGGAAAGAGATGTTCTCGTTGGATACAGGATATCTCCTCCTTGCCGAAGCAGCAGAAGCAGCCTCCAAGGCAGAAGAGATCACCCGTCGATATGCTGCAAAATGTAACCTAGATCAAACATCGAAACCAGAAAATGATGAAACAACAATCTCAAGTCGACCAAAATACGTATATCACGATTATTCCTCTGTCCCAGATACCATCGGCTATGTTCGCAAAAAGACAGGGGGGGTAACACAACCATTTCCAGAAAAGCTCATGGAAATGCTGACAAGAGAAGAGGGGACGATGATTTCTCCTGTAGTGTCCTGGCTTTGTCATGGACGTGCCTTTATTGTATTAAAACCGAAGGAATTTACAAAAACCATCATGCCAAAATATTTCAAGCAAACCAAGTTGACTTCGTTTCAACGACAATTGAATCTTTATGGTTTTCGCCGTATTACTCAAGGACCTGATTCCGGTGCCTACTTTCATGAAATGTTCTTGAGGGGGAAGCCTCAGTTGTGTATGAAAATGTATAGACAAAAAGTGAAGGGGACAGGCCATAAGCAACCCACCGATGTTCAATCAGAACCCAACTTTTATGCTCGTAAGTCTTTTCTTTCAATTGTGCAACCTTGTTATGTTTTAGATCTATACTTTTCACTCATGATATTGATTGATTGATTTATTACACAGTGATTTTTATGCCGTCCCCTATGAAAACTGACAAGATGATGACAACAGAAGTAGAGCCTATGCAAACAGTATGCTTTTTGCCAAGTCCTGTAAATTCACAAAAGAACCCTCAAGTAGTGCCCGTATGCATTAGCCCTACCAATACATTGCATAATGCAGCAAATCTGCTTCAAGGCATCGCAAATCGAGTAGTTACAGGGTCTACACCATTTTCACTTGGAGCTACTCCATCCCAATCCTATAATCCAAAAGAGATCTCTCTGAGCACAAATGATAATGATAAAAGCAACCAAAGATACGATTCCTATTCTCTTCAAAAGCGTATTATTGGAGATCCAACAACTGTCCCACAAGATTCGAATCTATCTAGTCAACCACAACAACAACAATATATGAGCGGTCTTGACATTCTTAAAAATTCCGCAATGCTGATGCCCTCATTACCCTCATTGACACAATTCCAAGAAACTATAGTATCACCGTCTTCGACTCCACGAAGTACTACCGTTCCACAGCAACAAACCAATCATGATGATAAACGTAATGCGACCTTCTTGCGAAATGAATTGACAAGAAAAGTTACCATGGATTTTTTTTCACACGATGAAAAAAATCGTCTTCACGCTCATGGTGGATCAAGCGTCAGAACGGCACAGTAGATAGCGTCTACAAGAGTTTAATTGATTATTTTTTATCATTATTGGATAGAACACCCGTTCTAGAGACCTAGATGAGACAGTACATTTTTTCGGTACATGGGAAGAGACTTGCAAATAATTCTTTTTTGTAAAAAATTGATTGGAAGGAAGGATTGAAATAATTTTGCTTGTAGATTATATACTTTCTTCCCCACTTGAAATGCTTTCGCACACTTTCATAATTTTAATGTAAAAACACACTTGTTATTTATCTATTTTTCTTCATTTGTATTATTTCTTTCTATTATGGTTATACATATATATAAATACATAGATTCAATTTTGAAGATTGGTTGGATTTTACTATTCTCATCGGTGTGCAAAATGAATCTTTGATGCATTCATTTTTAGAAAGGAATAGAAATGACAAACTTGATGATAGGAAGAAGTATCATTGACCAAGCTTGTAAGTTTGCACTAAAGATAACTCTCTTGACACAATAAGGCTATAATTAATACTGCTGCTAAACTGCTGTAGTCATTCTTGTTATTTTTTAATGTGAAAAAGATTTTGTAGGAACTGAAACTTCCGTAGATAACAATCATAACCTTGATACCCATGCTACAGGAGGAACAAATGAAAATGAAAAAAAAAGTTGGTAATTCCAAAGTATTCCTGCGATGTTCGAGGGAGCGAACAAGGAAAACAATATTCTCTAGGTAGCTTGTCTCATCAATCCAACAAAGTCCATTTTTGTTGTATCCAATGATAAAATACAATAAAATCATACATATACATACATAAAAATAAATATCAAATGGCTTCTTCCAAGAGCACCCATTCTCCACAATATTCAGTCTCCAACATTCGATCCAAAGCATGGTCTGGATCTATACCCATCATTCTTAGCTTAGCACCCACATCTCTCTCATCTCCCATCATGCCACCATCTCAACATGTGTTATTATCTCGTATGTCATATTTACACGTAGGTCTTCGAGAAGATGTTCTTCGCTTGTACAAATATGCTCCAGCATTGACGATATTAAAAGGGATGGCCAACATGTCAATGGCTAGTACTGCCGCATTCGAAAAAAAGACGAAAGAAAAAGAAAACAGAAACATCACGGACGAAATTACAAAAGAAAAAGGTGGCAATGATCATAATACGAGTAGTATTATGAATGCCACAGATGACCCATTTCGTCATAAGGATCATGCTGAGATTCCAATTTGTTGGTTTGAAGATGAAGTTACAGGTATAGCCTTACGATGGCATTTGTTTGCAGGTGTTTTATATGATTTACTCAAATATCGTCATTTGGCAAAGCATTCGAATATAAACAGTAGCCAAAATGAAGATATCAATGATAATGCCATCCCATGGAGAATTCGAATTCATTTCACGTCATACCCATCCTCCATTTTATCCCTGGAACACTACGCATCATCATCTTCCACTTCCAATACTACAAATACTGTATCCTCCCCATCATTAGATGCTACTGCCAATGTTGATTTTCATATACCTAAATCTGTCCCTTTATTCAAAATCATTCAGCAGGCTTTTTCGAATTCTTTAAAACAATCCCTATTTCTTCAACATGGATCCTCCAAAGTAGCCATGTCCATGTCGAAATTCTCTCACGTGAAATTATGGGAGGCCATTATGAGAAATAAATGTGATGATTTTTGGGAGGTGAGTCTTGATTTGATGCAGACCAATCTTCCCTATCCTACTCCTAGTCCTCCTACGAAAGATAGTGATGGTAGTACTAGTAGTAGTGCTCATGAGACGAATGATTCGAATGCGGAGGGTGGAAAAGGAGAGGAAGAGAAAGCATTGATTCATATACCAGTTCGTCTATTAATGGATGGAAAGCCATATATGCAACGACCTTGTAAACTACAATCCCTTCAAGAAGAATTCATACATCATTGTAATGGGGAACATCCGGAATATTCCTCGGTATGTTCTTATTTTACACTGGGGAGATTATTGTCTACCTGGTTACCGTCCTATTTTGAAACCATTACTATTTCAAAGGATAGTGACAACGACGATAATGATGGTATCGTTTCTATCCAATACAAACTAAAGTCAGGAAATACTTTTCAAAATCTGGAATGGGATATTCAAGGCATTCGTCCAGCATTATCAACTCCTATTGTAGATTTATGGCTTGCATTATGTCATCCTGACCATTTCTTGTATATTACCGTCTCTACTTTGGCTTGATTTGATTTTGAATCCTAAATAATGATAAGTAACACTTCTCATTGCTAACAATCATAAGAAAATATTTAAAATCCAGATTTATTATTGGAATCCATACCAAGATAGATATTTTATCAGCTAAACTAAAAGGAAGGCTCTGCTGTAATAACAATTGTTTCTCCAGTCACAGGATGAGGAACTTCCAAATGTTTGGCATGTAAACACATACATTGGTTTGTCTTGTCTACTTTGTCATTAATATCTCGTTGAAGTTCTAATCCAGCACGTTGAGTGAATGAGAATACATCTTCCTCCAAACCTCCATTCGGTGAAGCTTCACCCATAATCCCATACGCAGGATCACCAATGATTGGATGGCCTATGGCAGCTAAATGGACTCGTAGTTGATGTGTCCTTCCTGTAATGGGTTTCAATTTGATTCGGGTTGCTGGAAATTGATCATGGTATTTTTCATAACAATTCATGAATTCAAAGTAGGTCGTACTTGGTTTTGGTTTTTTCTTGATTATTTTTTTCCATCCATTATTCTTTAAATCATTTACAACATTTAATGCCTCTACTTCACTTTGAGGTGTAGCTACTCTCATAAATGGAGGAAATCTATGATCACGTTGAAGTGCCAGATCAATCGTTCCACAATTGTACTTAATGTCATCATTATCGACATCATTATCAGAGGATTGGGAAGGAAGAAATTCCATTTGACCACATAATAATGCTTCATATGTTTTATCCACATTTCGATCTCGGAAGGATTTTTGTAAGGTTTTCAATGCTTGTATTGTACGCGCAAACACAACAATGCCACTTGTGTCCATATCCAATCGATGGACAATCATCTTATCCACCGTCATGATATCTTTATCATCTCCTGTGGGGCCGTATTCATCGTAGACTAATTGTACCATGGATGGTTTATTATTCACACCTGGGACACATAAGACTCCTGAGGGTTTATTCACTGCAATCATATATTCATCAACATACATTACATGTAAATGTTTTTCTTTCGTTAAGATTGTTCCTGCTCGATTGGCTGCTTTCATTTTTCTCATTTGACGTTCATATTGTAATACTGATTCAGGGATTGTATAAGAAGAAGATTGTGTACTGGAATTTGGGTTGGGTGGTGATTCATACTTTTGTCGTTTATAGTTTAGTGCAGCATTACTCTTTTGTTCGGATTTACTATTGTCAATATTGTCATGACTGTCAATTTCATGTTTGTTTCGTTCTCGTATTTGTTCATAGGCTGTAGTATAATCAGGATTTAAACTAATTACGACGCTCCTGGATTCTTCATCAAATATTTTATTGATCAATGGAGGTAATGATATTGACTTTGACGTAGCTTGATTGGTTGCCATTCTGCTTTGCAATGGGATATTACCACTACCGTTAGTGATGGATTGATCCTCCCGAATGTTGCTACTGGCGGTGCTCATTTTGTATATTTGATAAGTTCTGAAGTTTGATACTGGTAATTGCTTATTCTTCAATGCAAGTGATAATTTATAAGCTTGACTTGATGCTATATTTGATAGACTTTTTTGAATTAGCATCTGTGGAGTTATTCGATTTTTGGAACCACTCACATTTGTTGTTCCTAGCGACGAAATTGCGACGAAATGATGGTTTTTTTGTGACTGGAGGAAGAGCAATGAAATGAAGAATGTCCAGAGTATTTACCGT
>Ga0209092_10000502_pt1 | contig 38614 bp, 34 predicted proteins | sample FraStrMetagenome_FD_187446 | JGI IMG/M metagenome (GOLD analysis project Ga0209092, IMG submission 187446) | Marine eukaryotic phytoplankton communities from Arctic Ocean - Fram Strait ARC3M Metagenome (SPAdes) (version 2) | ecosystem: Environmental > Aquatic > Marine > Oceanic | place: Fram...
AGTTGAATTTGTTGATGATGAATCAGTTGACTTGGAAGTGAAGACATCAAGGGTAGAGAAACAAAGTTTAGAGAAAGAAGTGTCTTCTTGTTTGAAACACCAGTTATTTAACAGTGGGGGTATTGTTTCACTAGACCAATTATTAGAGGCAGAAGGAAAACTGAAAGACATAACTGAAGAGAACAAAATTTTAGAGAATATTTGCAGAGAAAAAAAGAAAGAATGGAGAAGGAACACACTATAGAAAAATCCTTACCTACCAAAAAGAGTGATTCATTTCTCAATCGTATTCTAGCACTTGATTTTGATAAAAATTCAGATGAAGAATCTCTTGTTATTGATCCTGATGATTTCAGTGGAGATAAAGATGCACAACCAAGTTTACCTGGCGATGTGGAAAGTCCTTCAACAACAACAAGAGTCTTTCACGCGGAAGTAAAGGTATAAATATGCCAAGAATGACTAGTACCATGAAACCAATTTGCAAACACAATTGTTGCAAATTTACTTTGTATGTTGCCTTTGATGGTATTAGATTTTTTGTATCTCCAGGAGGATCTAACATGCACTGCCATCATCCAAGATTGAATGAAGAAGAAATTTCTTTTCCGTCTAAACTCTTAACTCCAGAGGATAAGGGTATTGTTCAGGATTTTGGGAAAACCCATGCAAATTATGCAATCGCTGCTAATTTAATAGAAGCTCGTACTGGCAAGACTCTATCTTGTCACAAGTTACAATGGTTAAGTGGTCTATGTGATAGATTAAACAAAATTGATGGAATAAAATGTATTGATTCAACAACAAAAATGACACGTTACCTGGAGAAAAATAAGTATGAGTATATGCAACTTGTTCATAATGAAACCAATTCGAAAATTGTGAATCAGGTAAACCTGATGGACAAGTATGCTCATGAAGTGCAATTACCCAACAACAAAAAAACATCATTTGTATCTGAAAGTAGGATCCCAGACATAAAGTTCATCATATCATCATGGCACCACAGAATCACCAAAACCAAGATAAGATCAAATCCAAGAATTCAACAGGCATACCTCTCAGAAGGGGTAAGAGTTCTTATTCAGAATGGAAATCTACAAGAAATACAGTGGATGCAAAAGGCATTATCGGCCATACCAAAACAAACCAGGAAAATATGAATAGGTTCTATGAAACTAGAGATATAAACCATTCAACCTTACTGGTAACGGAGGTGATTTGCACTCAGGTGTCTCCAATCAAAAAGATGTTACAGGAAATGGACTCTGTTTCCAGTGCAAGCAAAGAAGAATCTATATCAAGTGTTTCAACACATGACGACACAACTTCAATAAACGAACATAGATATAACAAAAATACCATTCACCATCTTGAATATCTGATATAAGAGGTGATTTGTAGCCATTGGCAACAGAAACCATTTTATCCACCACTAGATTAGATGAATGCATCAGATCTTTATCTTGCAATATTGACAATAATTATTGTTTGAAATCAAACACAGAGACCTTGATGGATTCCGTTGCAGTATTTTTGAGCTGTTGTATAGTTGGTACTAAACAATGTAACTTGGTCATTACTTTCAAACAATGACTGAATCCGAGGAAGATGAAAAATGTTTCTTTCATGTTTTCCAAAGCATACCCTCCATACAATTGCCATTTCTGCATTGTCTTTTGTGTCGTAATAAGCAACATAATCCTTTTTGTTACTTGCATGGGTATCAAACCCACATGTGTAGAGAGCATCACATTTACTTGATAAGTAATAATGCATGTTACTACCACACACAAAGGCTGAATAAATAAATCTATCTGATTTACTCATCTGTACAAATTGAATAAGCTTGGGAGGGTGTTTCTGCTTCCTTTTTGGGGGTACAATTTGAGCTATTTCCTTAACAAGTTTTTTACTATCAATTTCTTTTTTACATCCTTGAAACCAAGTACTATTGAAGCATAAATTTTTGACCTCAGACGGAAGTGAATTGTATTGATTGAAAAAAGATCTAAGAACTCTTTCCTGAATATCATCGTAATCCTCTTGGGTCTTCTCCAATAGTTCTTTAAACTTTTGTTCTTGTACAGGTTGTGGATTATGGACTACAATCTTAGGACGCTTACTAACAGGTTCAATTTGAGCTAATTTTGCATTGTCTTTTGGTAACTTTACCACCAATAGTTTGGGTGAATTTATCAAAATTGAGATCCAAAACATTCACCAAATTTTCAACAACTGTTCCAGATTTACTGTAATGAATATGCTTGATTTTCAAATCAGTTTTGATAAATATTGCCTGAGAGGTATAAAATAGATCAGGGTATGTGATTGTGTTTTTTCTCTCTGTGAAATACCTTTTTTATAACTGTCTTCGTCCCAATCTAACAATGGATTCTTGATATCGCAAAAGAATTCACATGCCACATTTTCTATAATTCTAGTACTACCACCAAACCTTTCTTCCGCTATTTCCTTATATAATGCCTCAACTGTTTTGTAGCCAAGACTGTATTTGGATTGAATTCTTTTGGCTGTTTGTAGGATTATGTAGGTTCTGGTGTGTTTTTGTATTAATTAGGTGTTGTTGATCGGTGACTTTTCAAAGAAGTATAATAAAAGAACAAAGTAAAGTATTTGACTTACAGAAATTGGTAGGATATGACAAACAAGAATTATACACAAGAAGGAGTAGCATTCTTCAAAAAAAATTCTTTGAAACATAGAAAATCTAAAAATGAGAATTTATGTGAGTACCAAAAACATAATTAGAAAATATAACATGTGTATCAAATGCAAGCCTCACCAATTCAATTGTAAAAGATCCCAAATTGGAATCCAAACGAATCAAAAATCAATAATTCAATGTCAAAAAATTGAATACACGTGGAAAACAGTTCTAAAGTCTAAAGGCAAAAAGGGTTTGAAGAATGATTTGCAGCTGATGAAGGTCCTTATGAAAGAAAAAGGAACTACCCATGGTAAGATGGTTAAAGAGGTCATTGTTGGTGTAAAAGCTGCACAAAACAAGCATAGTTTCATTACCAAGCCATTGACTTGGAATAGGCTCTCTTGATATACAAGGCAAACTGAGCATGTATCAAAAGAATACATTCAACAAGGTTTGTATTTGGGTCTACAAGAAGCTCAGAAAGTTATTGACAGGTCAACTCTGGACACAACAAAGATTTTTTGAGCACTGAGTGTGTCTTGTGATTACTACAATCCAGTACATGTGGATGAAGTTTTTTTTTCAATGCGTTGTTGATGATGAAAACAGTTGTAATGAGATTGAAAGTCCAATCATTCAGCACTTATGTTTTCTGTCCTTTGGTAAAGCAATTGCAATTCATAATGGAGATGTGCTTCTCTTTAATCCAACAGTATACCATTGCTTGTCCAAAAAGGAGAGCTTCTTCATGAACTCAAATGTGTTTGAAAATTATTCTATCTCAACTCCAAAATTGTTGGTCTGAATGATAAGTGGTAAATAATAAAATAAGTGCCTCTTTATATGTCAACTTAATTTAATGTGTGAAATGTTAATATCTAAATTGCTAAGCTTTTAAACCTATCCAAAACTTCAGCTGTTCAGGCTTCTGTTAGAGCCTTATACATACCACTTTCATTAAGTTGTGCTAAATGCTCACACAACTTAGTATCTGTTTCCCATGGGCTCAATCACATTTATTGAATGAAGCAGCTATACATATGTTCTTGATATCTTCACAAGCTTTCTCCACAAAAGATATAGTAACCTTGTCACCTGCTTTAAACTTATTTGTTTTTTTGTCATTTTAAAAAACCAAGTTCACATGCTCATGATATTGTTCCTGAATTAAACTTTTAAGTGGTGCATTCATGTGATGGAGCATTGTCATAAATGAGACCAGTTCTTTGTCCTTTAAACTTACCTAGTAAATATTTAGTCATCCAATGTTTGGAGTAAAAAGTACTGAGGTTTTAGAATAGGTTTGCCACTTTTTCATGAGTGCTTTCCCAAATTGTCCTTTGAATATAACAAAGAGTGGCAACATTTGCAAGGAAATCATCTCCATTGACACCATAAGTGTATAACCTTCTTTTTCATTAAATTTTATTGATGCACCCACCCATTCAGCACCCTTTGGTGCAACAACAGTTGATGAAGACTCATGAAATCGGAGAAACGTTTCATCAGCACAAATTACAACCAAAGCATCTTCATCCTTGAATTTCTTTCGAGTTCTTAGAGCTGCTGAAACAACATGTGCTCTCCAATCAAGAGGGATACTTTGTGACACAATAGACTTTCGAACACAAAAGTTGAAATATTCTAGTGTTCTAGTTATGAAATTGGACAAATTGTCTGCATATTCAATTTTTGATAGGAATTTCTGATGAAAGTCACCATTTATGTATTTCTTTTGTAGAAATAATTGTATCAAGTCTCCATCACCACCTTTATCCAACATTCAATATCCCTGTGATTTCCTATTTTCCAGACCTTGTACATCCACAATCTAAACTAACACCAAGACAATTAACAACACACTTCAATCATATATTTTCTGATTCTATATCAAATATATATTGATGGGAGAATATAGTTTTTTCCTGTATCAAGTCTCCATCACCACCTTAATCCAATAGTCAATATCTCTATAAATTGGCTCTTTTTTCAATCAAATACATCAACGATCTAGAATAACACCAAGACAATTTACGACACCATTCAATCATACATTTTCTAATTCTATATGAAATATATGATGATGGGAGAATATAGTTCTTTCCTGTATCAAGTCTCCATCATCACTCTTATCTTCTATTTTCATCTGTATTTTAATCAAATGATATTTTATCTATGTACTTTTTTGTCCCTCTCTTGTTATGCTTTAGTTGAGTTTTTATTTTTTTCCAAATGTGTTTGAGAGATTTTTGCCTTACTGCTCTACATTTTGTGTTTGATATGTGTTATTGTTATTATAAGACACTTCTTTCTTCATTTATAAGAAGGAAAGATAGTTATTGACAATAGAAAAACAATTGCATGAAGATCATCATATGGTAGTATGATGATTGTATTGATTAGCTATATCATTTCATACTTTTTCTTTCATTATCATTTTTGAAAAATTACAATAACTCCTTCAATAAATATATTTAAACAATAACAAGTGTTGTAGCACAATGTCAATCCTGTTGGGAATTGATCCTTTGACCACACTCAGCAAAACTTTTCCATGCACCAAATTCAAATTCTAATACATGAATTTATCTCAATACATTCCTACATACGTGAACTTATTCAAATGATGTGATGGAACCATCTTAATTTTTGCAGTGCAAAACGTTAGAAAATATGCTTTCGCTAAATGAAACAGGATACATAGAACGGTATTTTAAGCATTTACCTAAGTAATTCAGATACACTTGCAGACTTAGGAACTTCATGATAATTGCATTTCGAGAATATTTTTTCCAACCGAGATTTCTGCATTTTAGTTAACTACACTTACAAGAATTTCATCAAAAAAATCGCTGCAAGTATGATCCTACCTACGGTACTCTATTTTTGCAGATACAAATATTCCAACTCCGCCAACAATCAAGCAACAAACCCTAACCCTAACCCTAAACCTAACCCCAACCTAACCGAATGACATATTATTTATGGACTACAATTTTCTTGACATCTACAATATCTTCTATCTAGAACTAGAAAAGTTCATGCAGTAGAGTAAAAGGTGGCCTTATTCAAATATAGATTCATGTTCTGATAGATCTTATCTAATGAACAGGAATAGGTGCAGCAAAAATAATGTTGATGTAACAATATGCATCATATCTATTTTATTGAAATAAATAGTTATATGACTCAATCATCAATCAAATAATAGAAAATACAATTCGAAGATAAAAACTTTATTTCGTTGCTCGAGTTCCCAATCTCCCTGGATTTTGACTGGGATAATAAGGTTTGGGAGCAGGTACTCTGGCGACTCCCCGACCAGCACCTCGGATCACACCACCTCCCGGTCTAGGAATGCCCAATTTCAATGCAGAAGGTCTAGGAACACCTTCAATTCTTCCTCCCGCGGATATACCCACTGTGTTTCGTTTTGCATTTGCTGCTCTCATAACTTCCGCGGATGGTCGCATGGGCACAAATCCAGGTCTTAATTTAGGAGCTGATGCACTTGCACCTGGAGCTGCCATTGGTCGAATGGGTCCAGTGAAAGACGAATTAGTAGAATTGGTATTGATACTTGCATTTCCACGTTTTGGTGCTCTTGCCCAGTTCACAAAACAAGGGGCACCTCCAAGTTGTTTTCTATCCATTCCCAGTATTGCTAATTCGGTGGATGATTTAGAAGTATATTCTACAAAAACAGACTGTCTGTCTTTGGCAAAGCGAATGGATTTAATTTCACCATAACTATAAAATTTATCACGGATGTCATTTTCAGTCATTGAGTTTACATTTGCTGTATCACCAAAGCGGCAATATACTGTTGTTCCCATGAGAGTTGAACTTTCTCCATTCGCCAAGGCCTCTGCTCGTCGCTGTTCTGCCCGTTCTTTTGCCCTACGAAGCATTCCATCTGCTACAGGATCATTTGTACCATAAAATCGATCTTTGGTGCTTTGCTTTGCTAATGGATCATTTCTATCTTTTGGCAATTCATGTCGAAATGGACAGTTGGCTCCACGGTTACATTCACCTCTGGCAAAAAAGGTACACAATTTTGCCAAGTTACGTTCATACCGTGGTTCCATACGAGCCATTTTTTGAAGTTTCATCACAGCTTCAGTTGGGATACAAGTATTATTATGAGTCCCATTCTCAATCGCTCTGGCTTGACTCTGTGTAAACCATGATAAATTCGCATCTGACTGTGGAGGAGCCGCAACCGTCGTACTGCTACTACTTCCCCCACTTTCACGAATCACCTTATCTCGTAATTTGACAGGAAGACCGAATTGCAAATCATAGATACACACTTGACATACGTTTTTCGTTCTAGCACAGTTCTGACAGATTTCTACCTTTTTCCAACGACCTTTGGTACCGGCCTGCCACGCAAATACAGTGAAGGGTATTTCGCAAATTTGACACTTTTTTCCATGAGGTTCTTTTGTCATTCGGATGTAAGGATTATCTCCTAGACATGTTTCACATACTAAAGGAAAATCTGTGCCCTTATTTTCCCATGTTTGCTTGTTATCGTCGCGTTTTATAGATGTCATAAGCGTGTTATTTTGCCTCTTGTGTTTGTGTAAATTTTGAATGGAACGGGGTGGTTTACAAGAGAGCCGTCTGTCGTTGCATTCACGGGATTGATATTTTGATTGAATCAACTGCTGCTAGCAGTAGGAAGTGTACGGAAATTACAATTGTATGCAATATTAATACATCAACTGATTTCTCAACATCACCAAGCCTTCGTAGCTCAGCTGGTTAGAGCGTGGGTCTAATAAACCCAAGGTCGTGGGTTCGATCCCCACCGAGGGTACTTTTTGCATCAATGACCTGGGACACAGCAGTAGCTCTGGCGAATATTTTTGCTTACTTTTTGCTTCGAAAGCGATAAGAAAGAACTTACATTTTTTGTTAGAAAACCTTACACTGTGAGAAGCATCCTCTGAGTTACTGTTCATTCCGAGCTTTTTCATGGTAAACTTAAAAAGAAAGGATTTATGGATATATATTTTGATTGTGATGGATAAGATACTTGTATGTCAAGGCTCAACTTCAGCACCAAATAATCCCACTGTTCCATTCGCACAAAAATCAACTCCGACACCAAACCAAGAACAAGATTACGAGAATGAGGTAACCATAGATGGTGCTATCAATGAAAAACCTAGAATATATCAAACAAATGACTCAATCCCAAATAGGCCATCTACCACATCGTCTCGATCCAGATCCAGTTTTGACGCTACCCAACATTTATCTCATCATCTTCATGCGCTTGTAGGCCTTGATCGATATCCAAACTATTTATCTCGGTGGTCATTGCAAGATATTCATTCATTAGAAAAATCCATGCTAAAACAATTGCAAAAAGTGAAGGATCAAAAACACTCCATTGAACAACAACGACAATTTTTGACAGAATTGATTGATGATGTTTTGGAACATGATAAAAACAGCGAAGAAGATTATTTGGATTTACAATCTTTATTGAATGTTCCCATGTCCTGGGATCAGATTCGTGAGGAGATGCTGGATCCACATGCATCACAAGTAATTTTTAATTCGAAATGGTTTTCCAAAACAAAAAATATCCCCACTGTAAATCAAGTTATCCATGGGGAAATAGATATACATTTGGATGATTTTTTACTGGAATCTTGGATGGATCAAGAAATGTTTGATATTTATTCGTTTCCATTGTTGTCCAAAAATGTAGGTGAAAAAGAAAGTCATGCAAAGATTCTTGTGTTTTTTTTATTGTGATGGAACTCACACCTTGCTTTCATTACTTTTGTACGATACAGTTTTGCAAACGAATTCAATCGTTTGTTCAAAAAGTTCAATACCAAATTCAAACCAACCCCAAATGGAAAAATAATACCTATATATCACCCGGCTCAAAACGACAACGGCCAATGGATTTGGATACAGTGGGATTGGGATGGATCAACACCGTCATATTTCAACTCATTATACGACCAATATCTAGACATTTATTTACAGGCACGGAAATTCATGGAGAATTAGATTGGAGACAAGGGTATGTTGCCAGTTATGCTCCCAAAACCTCCAAGACTTCTTCCAATAGTCGCCTTGTTCCACACACAGATGATTCTGAAGTTACCTTGAATTTATGTTTAGGAGATGTATTTACTGGTGGAAATGTCCAATTCAGTGGATTGCGTGGTACAGATGAGGAAGGTGCTGTCCTTGGAGAATTCGAACCAATTGTCGGTACGGCACTGCTGCATGCCGGGCGTCATTTGCATGAAGTTACTGAGGTGACGAGTGGAAATCGATTTGTTCTAATTGTTTGGGCTAGGTCTTGGGGTGGTACGAGGGCGTCTTCGTGTCCTTGCTGTTGGTTAAATCGGCGAATATCTGAAGATGGCGATGTCGCAGGCGACGGAAGAAGAGGATGCATTTTTGCACAGAAATGGAATTGAGTGTGAAATTGATGTCTGCTTGTAAATGATCGTATCTATTAAATTTAATTTGAGTTAAAAAGTCACTTCCGAGTTTTATACTCAATTTATTTACATATTATTCTGGCTCAACTTTCGTTTCACATTATGGAAAGCTTTCCAGATCAAAGTAACGAGGAGCTAATTCAAAATACTATAAGAACGGCTGGTATATAATGTTTTGTTATCAAAGTGAACTTTTCAAAGAATACTTACTGTATCTGGTCATCTTTCACTGTCAAATAGTATCAGTTGATTTACATATATGATGGAATAGACAGGAATCATCAAAGCTATGAAGATAAAACTGCACTTTATTTATTAAAATATTTTTGAATAAGCTCGGTTCAAAGGTTACTTGTTTGTTCTTCACTTTTTTCGATTGAATATTAAATACCGAAAGAAGACACCGGAGGGCGATATCCAATACTTTGTATTCGTAGTTTGTTTCCATTGACGCTAATGAAAATGGAAACAATCTTTCATTCTTTCGAATAATCATACTTGGTTTTCTTCCGGTCTTCTATGGGTAATCTTTTCAAAAGAACATTGAATCGAAGGCCTTATTGACATGGAACTCATGGTTCAAGGCTCCGTCTAAAAAGAAAGAAACAACATATAATTGCACCTCATTATTTTTAAAGGTTGAAAAGGAGTCAAATCTCTAGGCAAAAGTAAAAGCCATAACGATTCGTTACATATCCATGTGTTCAATACGTTCATATGTTTATACCACAATGCTCCGATGAAACTATGAACAGATCCTACTATTATTGACTTGGGTAATAGCCATTTAATATCAACAATTATTCTGTTATTGGTTTGGTTGATGTGTGCAATATCCATAAGTTTAATCTTTTTTCTATATATATCAATGTATTGCTTCTGGCATAGTTCCGCAGATCCAGTGCAAAATCATAGGTGGTTCCATGAGTCTCTTTATTTGCCATCCTCGTATGTCAGCGACTACAGGGTAAACGTATTCGAAAAAATAATAAAAATGACCAACAAGTATTCCTACAAGATCCACTGTGATGGAATTTCCTATGAGAATAGAAAATGTCAGCATGACCCAAGGGAGATAAGGAGCTTTGAAAGAAAACACTCCGAGAAAACTCATTCGTGCGTCCTCGTTTCTTCTCCCCTGAAGTAAATGATGATTATGGAAGACGATGAAATATATAAGAATTCCATGTTCTTGTATATATATTTATTCATTTTGCAATGATGACATGAGGACTTACCCATACATATAACATCATGAAGGTCAATGCATTGCCTAAGAAATTCACACCCAGGAAAGGAGCTACAATTGTCATCATTGCGATTCCAAAGAAAAGCATCCAAATAAAGTGGGCAGTCCTACCCCGAAAGTCTCCCTCCTCCAGCATACGACAATATCGCACCAAAAAATACATATGAAAGAGGAAATCCACAGAAAACAAGCCAAAGAATAAAAAGGTGGTAATTATTCTCCATACTTGACCCTGTACGAATATGAGGTTGAAATTGAAATAAAGGCTAAAAGGTGAAATGATGTCCACGGCGCATGCAGCGGTTGTTAGAAAAGCGGAAGTGAGATAGACTCTTGATACGACTGGTATTTCCATATACCAGGACATTAAGTCAAATCCACCATCTCCTAGATTGACATCCATATTGATTTTGGCAGTACAGCTACGTTGAAAAATGAAATGACTTGATATTGGTGGCTAGAAATTGATATGTGGGTTGGAGATGCAGTTGATGTAAATGAAAGAAGGTCTATGTTGCTTGATATTTTGAAAGAGGGACTTTATACAAGGAAAGTAGTTCGATGCTGGTAGACGGTTTATGTCCAAGAAGAGTGTTTGTGGTCTTTTTCAATGTTGATTGTTGACCGTATTAGTATTGATGTCTTGATGAAAAAATATTCACAACTTTCGTTGTATTTTGTTCTCAGGTATTGTTGAGTTATGCCTTGAAGATCATTCGGCAATCAATAGAGGATTACTTTGTTGACAACAATCAGGAACGATTGGAAATTGATTATAGGATGATATCCCATACGCATTAGTTAGAGAAATACGGAGAAAGAATTAGCTGGCATCAGCAGTTTTGGTATTTTTTTATCTGCTGCTGCTGAAGCATTAGACCTAGATTTCATACACGTGGCTTCGTATTGAGAAGCAGTTTTGTAAAGCCCGACTAAAAAATTTTTTCAAACAACTTTTTCTGAATATTCGAAATTATCAATTAGGGAAATACAAAAGCTCTCAAGATACCGTCACTTGATTTTTTCATGACATCATCAATCTACATTATTTAGACAAGCTCAAGTTACTTAGATTTTTGAATATAGCATGATGTGATAAATGCAAAATAAATAGTCATCTATGCATAGGTATTAAAAAACCCGTCCTCCAACTTATTGATAATCCCCCGATTGGAACAAAGTCAAACGACCATGGACGAAGAGAGCCGAGCCAAACGTACAAAAGCATTAGAAGAAAAGAAACGACGTCTCGAAGAACTCAAAAAGAGACGTCAAGCCGCCGCTGCTGCTGCTGTTACACCTAAAACTACCTCTAGCACTTCCACAGGAACGAGTACTGGAAATTTAGATGACTACATTGATGGATTATTGAATAATCCTATCCCGACTGTACCTGGAGTTTCGGTACCTCCTAAGAAAGAAGTAGTTCCTGAAACCACATTCGCAACAGCTGAACCTACAGTAGCAGTTGCCACAAGTGTAGCAGCTACGACTTTTACTGCATCTGTCAGTTCCACTGCTGCACCAGCAGTAGCCTCAGTAACACCCGTGAAAAAAGTAGAGACATTTACAGCAGGTACACAAACGGAAGAAAATGATTTTCCACCGGAACTGGTAGACGAATCTGAAAAAGACGACAAAGAATCTGGTAATGACATTATGGAAGAAAGTTCTGATACAAATGACGCTGAAACAGACGAACAAAAAACACCACCTATCCAAATTTTATCACCAGAAGAAAAAGAAAAAGCCATCTCGTCCGATCCATTTGGATCCTTTTTTATCAATGCTTCTAAAAAAGTAGAACGTCTCCTTGGTGCTCCTGTATTAGCAGACCTGTTGGTGGATGCCGAATATGATGATCGTAACGGGATGGATATTGATAATGATATCAAAAATCAAGATAATGGTACAAAATCAAAAAATAAGATTGCTGAAAGTGATGCTTCATACGGTCTTGTCTCAGGTAGACATGTCTATGAATGTGCTAAATGGACACAAAATCGGGATATTACCAGTATGGATTGGAGCCCCACACATAAAGAACTCATTGTCACTGGATATCACATGCCAGGTGCTACTTCCTCTATAAATTATTATGATAAAGCTACATCAGCTGGAGCTGCAGCCACTCGAAGCACGGGTAGTAAATCTTTTCCTAAAATTCCTTCTGCTAGTCTAGTACCAAAACCTGGAGAAACTCAGCAAGCAGATGGTTTGGCTCTTGTATGGAATCTATCCATGACTCAACGTCCTGAACATATCTTTACTTGTGGAAGTCCTATTTTGCATACTAAATTTCATCCCACTGAATCACATTTGTTAGTGGGTGGAACACATAGTGGTCAATTGGTGGTGTGGGATAGAAGAATGGGAAGATTACCTGTGCAGAGAAGTTCATTGTCAACTGTTGCCAATAAATTAAAGGGTCATTCACATCCCATTTGCTCCCTGGAAGTTGCTGAAGGAGGGGTGAGTTTCTTTACTTTCTTTAATCTTGAAATTCTCTTGCTTTCTCTAATTCACCATTCCTTGTGCCAAAAAAACAATGCCATAATCTAGTCTGGTCTTGTAACGGCTGATACGAATGGAAAAGTGAACTTTTGGTCTCTGGCCAACCTCCGTGATCCAGCTGAATCCATCAACCTACCCAACAGTAATATTTCCGCACTCGCTGTAGCTCCGGAAACCAACACACTTCTTGTTGGAGATGAAATAGGTGGTATTCAATCCATTTTACCCTCCAACATGAATTCTGCTGCTGCTACTTCTGGGACATCCTCAGGTCGTAATACCTCTAGCTCTGGACGTCGGACCGTGAAACGACTCAATGGAGGACATGAAGACCGAAACGGGCATTTTGGTATGATCACTGGAATATCCACCAAAGTCCTACCTACTCGGCATAGTCACCACTCCGCCACCTCTAGGTCTGTTTCACGTGGCTTCCTTACTGGATCGCAAGGACTTGTCTTAACTTGTGGTGTGGACTGGTCTACTAAATTATGGGCACCTGCCTATAAAGAAGAACCTATTTTGAGTTTTTTCAGTCATTGCTATGATTATATGGCAGATGTCCAATGGAGTCCTACCAACTCAGCTATATTTGCAACTGCCTCCTGTAAAGGTACGCTAGGGCTTTGGAATTTAGCGAATGATTTAGATGAACCAATGACTGGACCGGAAGGTATTCCTATAGAGGTCGATATGGACATGTCGACCTCCTCACGTGGTGGTTTAAATAAACTTAAATGGTCATCCGATGGAAGACGTATTGCTGTAGCATCATCTGATCGCCTTCACATTTTAGGTATGACAGATGAGGTATCCAAACCTAAACCAGATGATGAGACAAAGATGATAAACAATTTGACATCACGTGGATTCCTTGATGAATTATAAACATAAATAGATCTTTCTCGACTTGGACTTTATGAGCTCCTCAGTAGTATGCTTATTTTTCTTGACTCGAAAAGTTTCACTGTTACTGTATTATTTTTGAAAGGATGTTATCCAAATGCGTTAAAAAAAGTGGCGCATTTCGTACTAGTAAAACAAGAAATTTGTTATCCGATGGGAACGAAAAAAGTTCATATTGTGCTTCTTGCGCTCGATGGCACACTGTAGTAGCGACAATATCCGACTTTTCAATCAAAAGTATTGCATTGTATATCAGAAGTCAATTACATCCGGAAGTGTTCGGGAATGAAACTGACGTTCAGCTCACGTTGAAAATATTCTTCAAGATGTAGAATGACCCATAGAAAGAGAATTCTTATGAGTTAGTAAATGAAGCACTTTTGGAATTCTAGGTAAATAGATTTCATGATGGGCAATGCAAAAGTTTATCTTGGTATTAGTTTCATAGTTATTTTATCTGGTTAGTTGTAGATATGTAGCCATCTACTTTTTAGCGCTCTAGCCGTCTTTCTTCAAAAATCAACAAAATTTTGCGTGTTCTCTAAATTCTATGTGTACGGTACTTGTAATTTTTTCAAAGAAAGTTAACATGAAAAAGTGAGTTAGTCAAACTGGATTAAGAACTGGTTTTGTCAATCGTTTATGAGAAAGCAAAATCAGTCATGATAATTTTGCAATTAATTGTCCTCTTCATTGTTTCTTTCCCTTTTTCTTTTTTGACACTTCTTCCCAGTTGCCTTCTTCGGTATTTTTCTTTATTTGGTTTGATGCTGCTGCCATTTCCTCTTCCTCTTTCTGTAGAAGTCGTGCATAAGCAGCATCGTCATTTTCTGTGTTTGGGACAGCATCAATATGTTCATTGTCCATTTTGTTATCTGTTTTTGCTTCTTCCTTTTCCTCTTGCGTAACCAAAGAGGATGTGGGTTCTGCTCCAAGTTCTGCTTCAGTGTCATTTGTTTCCAAGACAGCTACTTTGTCCTCAACTTCATTGCTGCTTATGATCTCCTTTACACCATCTACGGAAGGCTTAAGGTCGACTTCCTTTTCTTCATTACTTGAAGATGAAGTCTCACTCTTGCTTGGAGTATCATTTTCAAGTGAGATTTTTTCTTTAGCAGTATCGTTTTGCGGAGATTTTGTTTTCTTAATTGGTGGACCACCGACGACTGTCCATTCTCCAGAATCGTCAGGCTTCTCATCATGCTCAAACTCAAGGGATGGAATTTGATCTTCGTTGTAATTGTTATTGACATCTTCAGTTGAGGAAGATCCATCTGTAGAAACACTGTCGGGTGTGTTGGTATCTTCATGATTTTTTCTACTACTATTTCTATTATTTTTCTTAGTTTTCTTTTTCTTTGATTTCTTAGACACTCCATGTGACTCATGGATTATTTCCTCTGCAACGTGGGTACTAGAATTGCTAGATGCTTTCTTTACCTTCTTTTGTACAATGGTTTTCTTAGCAGTACCCGTATTAATCTTTACAGGTACTTTGTTTGGACTTTCGTTACCGATCGAGACAAATTCAGTACCGGTGTCAGAAGAAGTAAGAAATTTCTTTGCAGGACTTGCTTTCGCACCCCTATTTTTCGTGCCCTGTCCACGTTTTTTCCCCTTCCTAGATCCGATGCCTGGTCTTTTCCCAATGTGATCTTTTTTCTTAGACACTTTAACACTCTTAGATCCCTTCAAGAGTGTAGGAATTTTTTGACCCAAGTTGAAATAGTGATATGCTATTCCAACTACTGCACAAAGAATTACAATCCATTGTCCCACAGGAATTTCAAGATCATCAGGGCCCTCTGAACTGGATACCCCCTTGCTCCAGCTGGATTTTGAAGAATATGAATTATCATCGTAGTGTTTCCTCCGATGACCTTTTTTTTCTTCGCTCCTAGAAGCTTTAGCCCTGTCCCCCGTTTTTGCATCATCACTTGCCTGACCCCGACTCCTGCTGGAGTCTTTATATTTGATGTTATTGTCCCCGTCATATGCGGAACCATCCACATACGTTTCCCTTCCACTAGTATCATCACCATAATTTTGATAGTAATCAATATCATCATAATCTTGCGAGGAAGATGATCTCTTCCTTTTCGTTCTACCATTGGCCTTTTGAGGAATCTCCTTCTTTACTGGAGGAGGTGTCGTCTTCTTTGCCCCTCCGTTTACTTTTATGTCAAGAGAAGATCCCCCTGAGTGTGAGTATGAGAGTATCCTGGCAGATTTACCAGTCAGAAGGTGATCCACCAAATTTTTAGAATGCCCAGTTCCTGTGTCTGAGGCTCGAGCGGATCCATTTGTGTTATCAGAGCCTTGAGCGCTTTCTGTTTTTGATTGTGTTTGGACAAGTCTCATTTTTGATAAAGTCTTTGTTGATACCTGAAAAGGAAAAGTTTGTGGTTATTCGTGAAGCTTTTGCTGAAACGAATTAATGAAGGACAATTAAACAGGTGGAAATAGATTTTGCCTTTTAAAGATCTTCTAAAATGTACGTGAGTTCCTAGCCCATCATTACCATCTGTGTACAACGCACGAGATTAATCAGACTTTTTAGCTGAGCGAGCGAGAAGCCCAGATTGATTCATCAATTATACAACGTAAGCATTTGGTATTACGCTCACGTAATCAATCAAACATTTTTGTTTTTTGTTCGTCAACAAAAAATTGAAGTTGTTTCGACATCCTCTGTCAAGCACATAAAATATGAATTTAAATAGAGTAGCTAAAGAAATAAACTACTCATTTCAATCTCTAAGTGTAAAATTTTCTACATAGAAAGACAAATATCATTATAGACTCTTAAGATGAAAGTTCTGCATTTACGTTTGTTGATCTGCTCTAAATTGATATAGGAGGGCTATAACCTGATACAAAAAACGTACGCATGACATCTCATGATATGTTTCTCTCAGCAGACCCAAAAGGCAATGCCTACGTAATTTTATACCTGAATTAAATATGAGAGGCTCAAAACCAATCAAAGATCATTATGACGTATAGTGCATCACCTTTTATTTTCGTAAAAAAATATTATTATATTATTATATTATTATTATTATTATACATGAATCACCATACCATACGATAACTCTTTGTTCGGTTCAAACATGACGATGAGCCTCATTTCGTGAGGACATTACACTTTGTTGTGAATGCATTTAGACCAAGATAAAAAATGATGTAGGAGCCCAAAATGAGATATTAACGCCACATAATGAAGCGGAAATGACTACTGCGAAAATTTACTGCTGTACTTAGTTTTCATTGTAACCTATGTTCCATGATGGGCGGTATTGTGTCGATTGATTGATTAGACATCACAAAGTGCATTACTCAAGCTTCGTTTTCAATGCTTCTTGATATTTTTTTGACATCAGTATATATTCTTATTTAGATATATATGGAATTTGAGAGAATGCAAACTGCTTAAATTCACTTTCATAATCTCAAGGTAGTCTACCCATGAACATCAAAGCACATTCCACTCTCAATCGAAAATACAATGTTCAAAGAAGTACAAACAATAGCCTTAAAAATTGAATCAGCTATTGTCATATGAACTCCATATCCAGAACCAAATCCTCAAGAGCAATGTTTTTCGATTTCTTTGATGAAGTTCCTTTCTGTTTTGCAAATGTAAAAATTATTATCTCTCTGATCAGATACAGTCATGGCAACGAAGACCTAGGCGATTGATATTGTAATTGCAATATTTTTCCAAACCAAATTGAAGTATAGAAGTATACCGTTTTTGTATCTGGTTACCTGCAGTATCGAAGAGATATGCTACTTGCATGTTTCTTGGACCGACTGCAATAACTCCATTTCCAATTTCTACGTTCTCACTAAACACTGCATCGTTCCTAAGATCGCTAGGTCCCAAAGAATAATTTATTGCCTTTATAATCAAACAAAACGGCTTCACCCCTCATAATACTATCCGTTGTAAAGTTGTGGATTTCCAGCATGCTATTCGTAATTGGTACTGCTTCAGTGAATTTAGTTACACACGTTCCATCAATTCAAAAAAATAAAAGGATCCTCAATGTGTGAACGCGTATAATCTATATATGCGTCAAACAAATCAGTAGGAGCTAAATCAAGAGCCTGAAGAGCTTCATAAACATGTACCGCCCCGGAATATGTTGCTCCTCCTACACTGAATGGAGCACTAATAACTGTGACTGTATTCGAAGCACACAGAGAATTTCCTTGTCTACCTGGAGCTTAATTGTCTGGAAGATAGATCATATCTGGTTCGCCAGGAGTTGGCGAAAATGATTGTAGATTTGAGGGAGTGAAAGAAGACATGAAAGAAGGATAGACGGAAGGAGCTACTGTTAGAATGTTAGAACAAGTAATGGAAGTACATTCTTTGACGGACAGTAGAAAGGATGAATGAAGGGTATGAACTTCAAAAGATTAAACGACAAAAGTTGATGGATCAAGTTTCTTCTTGGATCAGCTTCCACAAGTTGCTCCAAAACCGATGGAATTCTGCATTTCCTGCCGTAATTTAAAGTAATCAAATATAGCCCTGCAATGTCTGCGATTTGACTAGGAATCGTAAATGTCAATTTGTTGGAAGCAAAATTGATTGATTGTAATGACTGAATGTTCCCAAGTTCAATTGGCATGTGTCCACTTATTTCAATACTATTCAAGTCAAAAATCTAAAGAGAGACCCTGTTTCCAAACAATGTTGGAATTATACAACACTTTACATTCCCGCCGAACAAGAGAGACTGTAATGAATCCAAGTCCTAGGCTTCTGTTGGCATCGTTCGTGTAACTTTATTGGAACCGAAATTCATTTCCGTCAATCCATTTAAAACTCCAATCACAGTAAGGACATTTCTCGTGAAAGCTTTATTAGCTAAATTGAACACATTCATATTGTTTAATAACCTTATCCCAGTTAAAATCATTGCTGAGAAAGCGTTGTTTGCAAAGTTCATATTCATCAGTCTGCTATGGTCGAAAAGTTGCAAAGGAATAGCTCCTTCGAAAATGTTTCGGTTGAACGATTTTATCAAATCTCACATTATCATCCATTTCAGAACCGTCACGTACATAGGATTCTTAAACATTTGCATTGTTGATATCAGGGATTAGTAACTACATTTCTACATCATGAAATCACAATATTGTCGACTAAGCTCCTTGTTCAGAATTATAGTTTGTAGATGAAAAGGCGCATATTAGAGACCCGGTGCATCTCGTGTTTATTGGGATCAAAATTCAGATGTGTCTGATATTTTTATGTCAAATTATCAATAAACGAATGTGTTTTCTCAATATCCCTTCTTCAAAAGTCTTTTGAATGCTTTATGGCTTAAATTGACCTTAAGTTCTTGTGACTTTTATTCTTTTAATTATTAATCAGAACATAGCAAAAAGCTATTTAGGTAGGTTTTTGTACCCTCTTTCTGTTAGGGTGAGAACTGCGCTTTATGAAATGGGTATTACATTTGAACCTTTGCTTTGCATTCTCTAGCGTTTTCATATTCTCAGCTTTTATTTTATTTATTTCATAAAGTAAAACATGTAAAATTTCAAGCATTATTTTAGATCCATAAATAATTGGGGTATCGATGAGCTAAACCTTGAAAAATTCGAATTGAACATTCTTTGGGTATTGATTACATGAACAATTGGGCCATTAATAAAATTTGAAGTTTTCTAAAATGATAGCATGGTCAAGTAATAAAGGCAATCTAGAATCATGAGTATTCATTGAACTTTGAAACATCAAATAATTTAGGCATGTGCATAATCTCTATCATGTTTAGATGGAATAGACATTGGCACTCTAACATTATCTTTTGTTTGCTCTCGTAGAAGACGTTGCGGAGTACTGTAGCCCATAACACGATCGAAATCTTCGAAAACAGGATCAATAGGAAATGGCCATGTGTGATAACCGGCTACACCAAAAATATCTTTTAACAATAATGGTTTTTCGTCTGCAAGGCCCATTGTATTATTTGCTTTCTTTTTCAATCTATCAATTGTCCCTATCCCGCTTATTATTCCGTATGTTACATTCATAATCATTGAAGAAGTGAATAAAAGAGTTGCGATGCAAATAAAAGTCATGACACGAACCAACTGTATTAGGACGTTCGAGAACTGGCACGATTCATCAGAACACAGAAAGTAATTCCAACCGAATATTAAGAGTGCTAAAGCCGAACCTAACCATGTATAGAATAGAAATAATATGAAATGTTTCATATTTCCTGCTCCGATACTAATATCAAGTTTTAACACAAGTTTGTAAAAATGAGATAAGTTAAAAAGTAGAAATTTCAACATGAAGTGATGAATGTGATAAAGTACGCACCAATTATTCATCCAAGGACAATGATGATCCATTCTAGAAACACAACGATTGCATACTCGACAGTGATGAGAGAAAGGTGGTTTAAATGTTTGACATTGACTAGGAAAGTATAATTTAAAGATGAGAAAAGGGAAACGGGATAAGAACATGAAATCAATATGAAATACTTTGAATCTAGATAAATAGTACATATCCTACCTGCACATTGGATGACACATCTGATCATTATTCATGGATTCGACTGGAACAGCTGATTCTGGTATAGTTCCAGGATCTGTAAATGATGTCTTCATATGACAAGATAGAGACATCATCGATATTGTAAAATAAACCATCACCAGTTCAGGTGCTAAATGATCTGTCTGAGCTAATAAAATAACCGTCAAGGACGAATACACTTTTGGGAAAAAAGAATAAAATAAGTAAAGAAAAACATGTTTGCCATAATGTATACGGAACAGTTAAGAGCTCACCAATCAATATCATTACAGTAACAGAAAGGATAGTTCCAGGTGGATCTTCTCTATTCATCCAAATACCATCATTTTCGCTAGTCCCGAAGGTACAAGACCAACTTTCATCATTAAAATCGTCCTTGTAATATTCAACCAAAGTAGATGCCAGAGACCCGGATTGTGATCTTAATGTAGTATCGCCAGTTGCTGATGGTGTGTATTCACCTTTGTAGCTATTACGTCGTAGAGATAGTGATGAAACAAAGGAAGAAACATTGCCGAGAAATCGATTGAAAAAACTTCGACCATGGTCTTTCTTATCATCATCTTCCGGAGGGGGTGGTGGATTGAATGATGTAGCACTAACAAAATAAGTTTCTTCTATTGGAAGCTGATTCTACCGCAGGAAAATATTGTAAATGAAGTCCCTGAGAAGATGAGTTGAACAGCGTTATAAATTGGGAAGAGATCTTCCTAGAAAAGCAAAAATAAGTATTACAAATGTACTCACTTCTATCGTCATGGAATTATTTCCTATACCTCGTCTTCTCGCTCCTCCATTATTCATATGATTATCCCTATCATTCATGAAAGGTTGCATTTCTGAGGTCTCGTCCATCATGGTTGCCAATTTAGAATCATTGGAGTTTCATTTATTCCTGAATCAAAAGTTTGTAGTGTCTTTGTCGGATTGCCTCCATATGTTGCTGTAGAATTGTAGTCATTGCATGTGTAAAAGTATTTAAATGTTCTAAGTGACTTCTGCTTTTACGTTGAACGTTAAATTCGTTCCAGTAAAAGCTAAAGGGGTTTTAAATAAAGTATTACCGTACGGTCACGACACAATTGAAAGTGGTTATGTTTGATCAGCACAAAAAATGGAAAGACTTATGATGACGTCAATATGATGCAAGCAACATTTGGCAAATCTTTTTCCGACATACATTTTTATTGATAAAAACGATATTTTTTTGAATAGTATTTGTTTTATTTATTTAGATGAATTGAAATTACAATGATTATTTATTATTATTTTTGGCTCGAACACGAGTGCTTAGACTCTCAACACAGCAGTTTCAAAAATCATCTATAGTGGGACCATATTTTTAGAAGTCATTGATCTTCTGGAGACATTAAAATCAGGAAATCAGTATAAGTAAGATTATAGTGAAGCAAGCTTAAGATGGATGACATTTTACTAAATTCGGATTCAGATTCAGATGATGAGTCTTCCAATCTTGAAGGAAAGGACACAGCTGTTTCTACGGTGGAACAAGCAGCCGCAGAGGCAGCAGCTAAACTGAAAAAAGAACAAGAGATGAGGGAACAACATGAACTGCAAATGAAACGCCTTCAAATTCAAAAACAGCAACAACAGCAACAACAGCAGCGGCAGCAGCAGCAGCAGCAACTTTTGGCGCAGCAAAAAGAAAAGGAGAGACAAGCTGCACTTGCAGAAGCCAATCGGAAAGCGGCCCTAAATAATAGAATAAACCCTTCTCCTTACAATCCTTCAAACAACCCTATTCAAACATCAGCTCCAACGCGTAACACGAATGCTCCCCGTATGCAAACCAACAATCCTTCCATGTCTTCAAATCCAAATGCCAAAATTGCATCCTACGGAATACGCACGCCTGCTTTGCCAAACCAGCCTCAAAATACACGACAAACTCATACGCAGCCACTCATGAAAAATACTCAGAATTCTCAAATGGCTTCTCTATCCAATATGGACTTCGAGCCAACACCTCTAAAAAACCTGATTAGACCTGCTGTACAAGTCAAGCGACCACCACCTACTACCTCGCGTACATCTAACCCAAACGTTCGTCCCACCCAACCACACAATCAACGCGCTTACACTACAAATACTAATCAACCAAATCAACAGCATCGAAGCCGTCCAATTTCTTCCTCCACTTCTTCCTCTGTTCAACATCAAGTTTCATCATCTCAATCATCCCCTTTCAAATCTGAAAAGGAGCGTTTTCTCATGTTTACAAAAGTCCTCATGAAATATCTAGAACAAAAAAATAAAGCAATGCATGCCAGGGCCAAAGCTGTCATACGTGATTGTGCTGAGAAAAATAAACAGGGGGATCCCAATTACGCTTCACTTACCAGAGCTATGCAGAAAGGTCTCTATGAAACGGTAGGAAAAGAATATTGGCAAAAGGCAAATGATTATTTGATTCACTTTATGAAACAAAATAAAAGAAAAAAGATAAATGCTCAGCAGCAGCAACAGCAACAAATGCAACAACGCCGCACTAACCCACCACAACAGCTTCCTTCCAATGCAATACAACCTACTCCCATAAGTTCTTATCCATCTAGTAGCAGATCGATGCAAAATCCCTCTATGCAACCAAACTCTTCAGCTCAACGTTCCAGAGCACCCCTTCCACATATAGAAACGAATCAAAACAAACAATATCAACCATCAGTTAATATGATGACAAAAAAGCAACCTAAACAAACCATTGTCAAGAAAGCAATTAAAATAAAACCACAAATTCCTGCAAAAGTAAACAAGGAGCAAATTGAACATGCCAACAAAATTTTATCTGGTATGACGCCTGCACAACATAAAGCCCATCTTGCAGCAAGAAATGCTGCTTTAGGATCTGCGACTGCGGCAGCTTCTGTTCCATCTACAACCTCCAAAAAAACGTCTACCATTCCCAATCAATCTCCATATGCTAATCATCCAGGTATGATGAAAAATACAAATCCAACCAACCTGCCTAAAAACGTTGCTGCTGTTTCCATTGCACCGAAAGGAGTTGTTCACAGTAGATCTAATAGTCTCTCTCCTAACGCAAACATAACAGCAGCCGCAAGATCAAAAAAAGTAGATTCAAATAAATCCAAATCAAAGAAGAATGCTGGTCTGGACGATGCTAAGGCTAAAAATGCAGGAATAATGGCTGCTTCCATCAAAGCGAATTCACTTGGGGTGGGAATCAATTACACACTGCCTGGAGGTGCAAATTCTATTTTGGCAAAAGGAATGCTGGACCCACTAAAAGAATATGAAGAATTGATGGAGCAACTAGATCATGCTAGTTTGTTTGACTGGAATGCTGCTATCACTCTGGTTCCAAAAGAAATTTTGATGGAAGAGCAGAAAACTTTATTGTACGGTCAAAAATTAGTACCGGATTGGAGTAAAATGAAGAACGTTGTAGATCCAGCTACTGTTGAATCAACTAACAAGATCCCTTTTGGCTACAAAACACCCGCTTCAAGTGTTTCTCATACTATGAATCATTGGCAAAAACGATGCAAAGGCTGGGGAAGAGAAAATATTGTTTCTCCTGCAACAGCCTGGGCGTCTTTACGTTTGCTTGAAGAGGAGGAGAATCAAAGAGTTGAAACTGAACAAACTTTATTATTACCCCCTTCAGAGGCTCCTGATACTACAACTTCCTCCGAAGTTCCTATCACTCCACCTGTTACTATGTTATCATCAGGATCTTCATCTGTATCACCTTATTCATGGTTGAATGAAGAAAAAGCAGAAGAAGACCCCGCTCTCGCATTAATTAGTGAAGCAACACAAACCTTCCTAAAATCCCTCCTAGAAGGCGCTGTTAGTACAGCCCGCCAACGACAGAATATTGACGGCACTCGTCTTTGGTATGCACAGCATTCATCCAGTAAGTATCCTCTAAACCTACGTTTAGGGTGCGATGTAAAACGTCAAGTAGCATTGACCCAAGGAAATGCAGCAAAGACTTCACAAAGATTAGAAGAAGCTCTGTCTAGATCAACACCTAAATTCTATGAGCATACAAAAGAAGACGATGAGAAGATGCAGTATTTATCTACCTCCATGTATGATTTATCCAAGCACCCAATGAAGTTAGAAAATGCGTCAAAGCAGGCAGAGTATGATGCTAAACGCAGTTTTGTAATCTATGGCGGAAAAGAAAGCCGTGATCCTCCGTTTGGGCGTGCACCTGCAAAGAAGTGTAAATTAATGGCGAAAGATTTCAAACTGTCTATGGCAAAAGCCTCCTTTCCTTGGAAAATGAAGAGTGTCACAGCTTCTGCATTCATGTGATGTACTTAAGTGAAGGTATCATATTGAACGCATAAGTCAATGCCTTGGTTGCATTTAGTAACAATATGAAACAACCAATGTATGTGCATTCATTAAAGTCAATAATATTTCTTTTCAAGAGCTTCTTTATCATTTACGTCATACATTTTCGAACAAATCATACATAATTTGATCTGATTTGAGATTATTAATACAATTGTATGCATATTGATTACAAATGAATTACGGTTCCTGATACACCCAATAATTTTAAATGCCGGTCTGCCCTTGTCAATTTACTTTTCATTTTTTGCTCGTGCCATTTACGTCTCTCTTCATCCTCCCATGTCTGATTCCATATAACACCTGAATCTTTTAGATCTACTAATTTAGCACTTGCTGTATTAGGTGGAAGAATTGATTGGAGTATTCCAATACATGAAGTTTCTTCTACTCCTGCTACTCCAGGACTTTATAGGAAGAGTACATAAAATCAAGATTTAATCATTGCAAAAAAGAATAACATCACGTTTTTTATGAACCCAAAGTGACAAATTGATTAATTTCATATTACGTACCTTCCATCTTCACTGGGAACCAAACCTTCTGCAACCAATGGAAATCCTGATAAACTTAATTTTCTTAGATTCCATACAGCAGCAGTATTCCAAGGAGTCGTACGACCGTTCAATGCTATTGTGATCCCATTCTCAGTTTTATCTAATTCTTTCTCTCCGATTTCACCTGAAGAAGCTTTATGGTCATGACCTTGCAATCTCGCACCAACAACTAAAGTATTAGAGTCTATATGAGAGCAAAGAGACTCCACAGCAGTAACGGTGAGTTGAGTTTCCGCAGAAATAAAGAGTAAAAGTGGAGAGGATACTTCAAGAGTTGAAATTGCTGCCCATGAAACCAAAGCATTCAAAGCTGGAATAAAATTTCCCCATGGTGATACTTTCACAATTTCAATCTGAACTGTATTCTCTTCTTCTGGAGATTGCTGATGATGTGCATATTCAATGGCTGCTAGAATAGCTTGTGCCAAATCATATCCTTTGATTTTTTCTTCTACATCAATCGCAATGCTTGCCAGGACTTTTCTATTCTTGTTGGAAGATTGAGTTTGATTGCAAAATGTAAGGAATGAGTTGATACTTTGATTTAACTTTGATTGAGCTGGAGGTGTAGCGGCCTTCCCTAAATGGATTCGTGTCGCTATAGCTAAAACAGATGACATTTTGAGTAGTATCTTAGTTGATGAAATTCAAATAAACTTGTGTGACTATTTCAAAGGGTTGTATCACAAACAGGAGTGTCTCAGAATGATATTCTGAAACGGTATCGTACGACTAGAAAATGAGAGTGACGTTTTTTCTTTTTCTCGTTTTTTATTTATGTTAAAAAAATGTTTTTTTTAAATTTTATTGTGAGTTGCTGAATTTCTTCATTGCTCTCTTGATAAGCATTTCTTCATGTAAATTAGAAAATCTTGCAGTATCTGACCCTAATGTAATTTATATAAGTGGTATGAATACTTTCTCTTTGTCCGACAAAGCGTTTCTAAAAGCAATATTTCCTGTTTTCTTTGTTTTATATTTATGTTATTCTCTAATGCGTCGTTTGATTCTTGTCATTTTTTTACCTTGAATGAAGGAAAAATATTAATTTTGCTAATTTTTTTCGTCTTATACAGAATGGCTACTATTCAATTGCTTTAATTTTCCCACAAGACGTTCTCTCAATTCAGGCACTTTACTAACGACATGCTCGTCATAGGGTCTAGTCTCATAGTCAATATGAACGAAGCAGCGCTCCACTTCTTCTCTTCCCTCAATTTCATATTGCAGCTCCATTCCCAAATCATGTGATTCAAAAAGCAAAGTATCTTTTGGTAATACAACTTCCAGTTCCACAAGAAATTTAGGTCCGAAGTGATATGCTCTACATACATCTACTTCCATACGCTCGTCAAAATTTTTAGCAACGTTGTATAGTTCTTGGATAAACTCTTCTGGAGCTGCTTTACCTGTCAACTGCTCGATTTGTTCTTGTCCAGTGGTATACCAACTATGAATAATATATAGTGAGATAAAAATGGCACCTACAGGATCTACCCACCAAAGATTGACGGATGTCATTGTAGCCAATAAAGCTACGGCTGCAATTGCATTAGAGAAAGCATCGTTTCTATGATCTTGAGATAAAGCCTCTAATGTTGAATCATGTACAAACTTCATTTTATCTTGTTCTTTTTGGGCTGATTCGCATAAAGCCAGCAATGCAAACTTGATGAGAACAATGAAAAGCATTCCCCAGAAACTAAGCATATTCTGATTTTGATGGATTTGCACAATAGATCCTCTCGTGACAAATAATTCCTCTAAACTCTCTTTCAAAACTTCAAAACTTGCCATCCCCATCAGGGCTGCACAAGTCAATACACCTACCGGTTCTAGTCTGGCAGCTCCAGCAGGATATAATGCAGAACTTCTTTTTACTTTGTTCGAATGGTTTTCAGTACTTTCAAGGACTTTCTGTGAGACGACATCCAATGCTGAATCGATCAATGCCGCTAATACTGACAATGAGAATGTTCTTGCATATGCATATATTTTGGTAATGAGGATGGCCACATTTACATATAGAGATGCTTTTATTGCAAATGCTCTCGAAGGTGTACTCCTCTTATCATTCGAGTCGCTATCACAATTTTTTTTGTTAAATTCTTGTAGTGATTCGAAATAGATTGAGGATTGCTGTGACAGAACATCTTGTTCTTGGGAAGTTGATGACTCCCTAGAATTTTGAACATTGGTGTCATTTCTCAATAGGCTATTTCCCTCCAATTGTTCTTCCTTGCTTGTACTCCCATAAGCAGATTTCATTGCCAAACGATGAAAGAAAAGAACTCTCTAAAGTATGGTCTTCTTATTGAACTTTTTATTGTGTTATTATTTATATGAACACAAAAAGAGATTCATGTTCGGAGTTTTAATTTTTCGTAAGTGAAGATAGATAAATGAAGGGTTGGATATAACGTCTTTTTACAATCACTTACTCGATCAAAATGTTTCTGAACGCAAGTGTTCATTCTTTTCACCCATGAAAAGTCTTCACGACCGTCGCTATATAACTGTATTGATTGATTAGGACCATACATTTTATGAAAAATATTCTTTATTGTTGATTCGTTACGTCATGTAAGAAACAAAGCATCAAACCTCATACTAAACAACAAATATTGATACGCCTGCTCGAAGGGAAGACTCTCTTCATCTTGACCAAAATATGGCAATCCAATCCTTACGTACTCCTACTATCGATATGAATCGCTTTTAAAGTGATGTCTTTTTGACAACTTATGACGACTATTTATTTCTTGTCGTTGAATTATCTTTACTTTGAAATGAGATCATCTCGTCCCGTACGTATCAAATCCAAAAATTATTATTTATATCTTGTCAAACGTTTTCACTAAAATATACTGCTGTATCCTTTCAGCTGATTGAAGCGTTCCACAAATTGCACCAACCAATATACAACATGAGCTTTCTCCGCAATACAATGCTAGCCTTCCTGTCATCTGGTTCTAGGCATCAAACAAGTCACTTACTTAATCTCACTCCTACTGTAGCTAGAAACCTCCCAAGCCTAAAAACCATCGGCACCAGCTCCACACGTTTATTTTCTTCTGGCCCCCCAACTCAATATGTTCTTTTTTACAATTACATACCTGATGTGCTAGAAAAACGCCCCCCTCATCGAGACCTACACTTATCTCTAGCATCTGATTTGGCAAAGGATGGCAAATGTTTATCTGGCGGTCCAACAACTCCTCTTAAAGCAGATGTTCCTGATGGAGCCGTCTTTGTTTTTTCTGATGAGGAAAGTGCAAATTTCTTTGTGAAAGAAGATCCATATGTCAAGCATGGCATTGTAACCGATTGGTCAATCAAAGAATGGACTGTTGCTGTTCAAAGTTGAAATGGTCTGATTTTACAAATGAAGTCAACGAAAGAATTAAAATTGTACATGTGATTCTAACAACATCCATATTACATTCTCATTCATTAATAAGATGATTTATTGATTTAATGTGTTTATTATTGTGCTGAGAATACTTTAATGAGATTATTTTTATGTTATTCGAGGGTTGCCGTTTTCGAAAAAATGAGACAGATGTCATGTGTATGTGTTTCTGTTTTGTCACCGTAATTTTTTGAATTCAGTGATTTCTTCTTCTTATATCGATACATTCACGGGAGTTGATGTTGGATTTACTTGATGCTTGGGACATTCAATCACAAGCAATGAGTTAAGCCTAAGGTAATGTAGTCTTCAACGGTGATTACTAGGTCTTAATTCTAAAGAATGAGAAATCTCATTCTTTTGACTTATTTCTATTATTTATTACTACGTCTTTGTACGTAGGATCATACGTTGTTTTGTTTTGTTTTCGTTTTTAACGTTCGAAACTCGTTTATATAAGCCCGTTTCATTGCTGTGACATTCATCGCCAAATCGAACCTTCCTTTGAGATTCGTATTCTGTAACACGCTCCTTGTTGTCATGCAACGCAACTGAGGGCTCAATCACCTGAATCATTTCTTTTTGTTTCGGTTTTGATTCTTGTGATTGTTTATTTTTGCTGAGTGTTGATCCTTGAACAATACTTTCAGCTCTTTCGATTTCCAAATCATCTAGGTTTTCAAAATGCTAACTGGTTGATACTAGTCCATGACCACGTTTCTCATCTTCCCGAAAAAAGAACCCTGTAAAGGCTTCGTAAAAAAATCAGCCAACATCATTCCAGTTGGGCAGTATTCAATTTCAAAGTTTTCTTTCTTGAGACAATCTACAATCCAGAAATATCAGATGCTAATGTGATGAGACTGTTGTCCAGCAGATTTTCTACCATTTTTAAGAAGTTTATGGTACTTTCATTGTCCTGTAAAATTTTCTTTGCTTTGGTTTCATATCCTTGTTCTCTTAAGAAATGGACAAGCCACAGAGATAAGGCAAGTATTCGCTTGCGCCTGCTGAACTTTTACTATTTATTTTCTGTTTGCTGCTTCCACTGTGCATAATGTAGTATGTCCGGCATCAGCAGCATATACATACATCTCTGTAAAACTTCTAACAGAGAGAATTCTGGAGTCATTGAGGATACCATAGATAAATTTCAGCAGTTGCTTAAGTTTCTTCCAATCATGGACATTTGGTGCTTTTAATCTTCATCCATATCTATTTTTTGGTTTTCCATTGCAATGTCAGAGGCTATAGATGTGTAACTTTTCTGATCATCAAATACATAACACAATGTTTTTGAGAAGGAGATGGAGGTAAGATTGTGCCTTATGCATGGAAATGGATTAGATAAACTAATACAAAAGTTGAAAGGATGATAATTATGAGCTTATTTTAATTGACTATTTGAAATTCATAAGTTAACATACAGAACACAGTAAACACATATTGGAAACTACAAAGTTTCCACAGCAAGGGCAGCCACCATCTGTTGGCCAGACAGATGACAGACACCATCTGAGGGTCAGACAGATGGCAGACAGATGACAGGCATCTGTTGGATGTCACTCAATACACATGAATCAGCTGCAAGCTTGGCTTTAGCAGCTGCCTTCCTTGCGAAGAGGAAGGCTTTGATGATTTTGTTTTCATAGTCACTATATGTGTACTCATGTATAACTGTTAAATTTGAAGCAAGCTTTTAAATCTAACTATTAAAGTTGTAGCTATGCTTTTAATTGGACAATCACATCTAATTGTATACTAATTTAGCTGAATCATAAACTGTATATTGTAATTGCTTGTAGTACTGAGTGTCTCATTCTTGCCTTGAAGATCTATTATTTTTTCATCTCCAATGATACTTTCCGGTACTTTGGATTCCGCTTCAAGTTTTATCCTACAAAGATCCTCCACATCAATGATGTCAAAATTCAATGAGTCGTCATAAAGATTGCTAACTACTTCATATCGTAATACATCATTTCCTTCTGTTCTAAATTCTTGTGTTCTTCACAGTAGGTTTCTGACTTTTCTTTTTCAATCGCTTCCAATGAAAATGTGCCTGATGAGGAGTTTACATTTGGATATAGATGTTTAACATAAGTTGATAAAGATTTCATAGTAGGCTATGTGTGTGTTATTATTTATATTCTTAATAAAAGTGTACGCAATGCGTCTCGTAAAAGAATAATTTGACAAATATCCAAAAAAGATAAAGATTTCATAAATGAAATTGCTTTTTTGTCCTTGTCAGGTCTATATATTACTATGCATTTGCCTGGGTTTCTCCAATGCTCATCTATGGAGCCACAGATTTTTTCCCCATCTCTTTTATCTCTTGTACTAGGAACACTTTTCCTGATGGAAGCGCCTGTATTTTTTATCTTCATATCTAAGCTAATAACTTGTGTGCATGATACTCTCTAAATCTGAGATAGAAATGCGCAACGTGTGTTCAGCATGTATCTATGTTTTTAACCTTGTTGCTTTCCTTCATGTGAACATTATAGTCTGATATTAGGCGGAATTTAACTCCCATGGGGTATGATTTTTTTTGGGATAGTATGCACAGGAACCTTTTGACTTGTTGGGTGACTTCATTGAAGGAGCACTCAACATGCACCATTGCATGAAACCTTTTGTTTAAAGGAACATGTTTTAAGTTTAGCCTATATAATTTTATATCTTTGTTTAAGTGTAGTTTGATGAGCCATGCAAGGAGAGGGTATGCTCACATTTAAATTAAGTACATGTTTAGATGGAGCAAAAAAGTGTTTAACACACAGTTTCACCCTATTAGGCAAAATTTCTCCTCAAAGCTGTATAAATCTGAATGATCATGATATATACCCAGATGTGTCTCCCAATCAACTTGCTCATTTTGTGCAGAAACATTACTCTAAAAAAAGGACTCCTTTTATGGGCATTCAGCAGTATTAAAACCATTTCATGAAAGGGGCATTTTGCCCGCAATGTCAAGGGGGGTGCACCCATAGCCGATATAGTGTGAAACATTCCCGATTTTCACTAAAGTTGGGTCAATCGAATCTACTCTACGTCAAATCCTACGGTTGATAGTAAGTAGGGAAATCCACCAGGTTCTACATGATTGTTCTAATGATTCCGGATATGAATCCATCATGAACCATCACCTTTTTCTTATCATCGTCCCACAGCAATATTATATGATGAATTTGTGATGGATTGATTTGTTGATTGGTCCACTCGATCCTACAATGGCTTTACGTATTTTTCATATGTTGAAGATATGTTGAATATTTTTTTGGATAATTGCAGCAAATTCAAATCGAGCGTTGAAGATATACATCTAATCTAATTCTCACTCTCCAAAAGGCAGACAGCAGAAAGTAACTTGAGAAATATACATCTTTTGGCTTTTGATAAAGGACTAGCGATAACATATTCATTTATGATTGAATTTGGATAAAGAAAATCAGCTTTACAAACGAGGTCTATGAAAATGAACAGATTATTATTGTTGACATTTATACTAACAATAGCATTCACGACTGCTAATGCCAATAACGCCATTCACACAAGCGCCATATTCAGAAGAAGAGAATTAATCCCAAATTCCACCTCATCAAGAAGTTCTTTTCCTTTCTTGCAATTTTCTTCTTCAAATTGCCATAGAGTAAAATGCAATTCATTGACAAATCTTTCACAGTTATCATTTCTTAACTTGAGAGGAGGTGCAACTTCTCAATCATCAAATGGAGAATCCATCCAAAATACGAGCGAGACATCTAATAATAATACGAAAATTGATTCATTGGCGAAAGAAGCAGATGAGAAAACAATGTCTGAGCTTCAGAAAGATGAAGAAATACCACACGTGTCACAGACAAAAAATGATGATGCACAGAATGATCCAGAGCTGGATCCAGTGACGAATTTCGAATCGCCAGAGGAAGATCCTATTCATAACGAAGCTATGGAGGAAACAAATATTTTTGAGGCAGATTCTACCACCGATACAGAGGCTGATACAGAGGCTGATACAGAAGTTGACTCTTATGCAGAAGGAAACAATGTTGTAAACGACACTAGTGAAATTATCATTACTACAACAACTGTTCCAACTGAAATGAATGTGACATCCTCCATACCAGTCCCTGTATCGATGTCTTCTACTTTACCAATGTTAACAAAGGCTGAGATAGATTCTCTTCGTGAAGAAGCTTCTGATTTACGTGCTGAAGGAAAGAAATTACACGACGAAGGTGATTTGGAACAGGCCGCGACTTTATTTGATCGAGCTGCATCTATTTTGAGTAAAATTTATAACAATTTATCATCGTCCTCTAATGAAGACACCAGAAGAGACATCGCTGATGAAGATTTCATGGATGAAATAGCCCAAGAAGCTGCTACATGTAGACTTCATCAGGCACTCTGTGCTTTGAAAAATAAGGAATACCAGACTTGTGTAGATGCTTGTTCATCTCTTTTGCTGGATGAGGATGATGAAAAAGTTATCAGTAGCTCTGGAACTAGCAATAGCGATGTCACAGAATCCATCATTACTACTCTGGCCAAATCTACATCAAACCCACCTTTGTCAGCTGCTGTTCGTGCCAGAGCACATCATAGACGTGCAAAAGCACGCTTAGGACTAGATGATTATGACAGGGCTTTGGAAGATGCTCGGACTGCTGCATTTTTGGGCGATAGGGGTGCTGTGGCCCTATATGGGCGTCTTATGCGTGAAAGAGGAAGTGGATATGGACCTGGAATGGATGGGGATATGATGGGAAACCCAAGTGATACATTGGGAAGCCTTTTTGGTAATACAGGAAATGGAGGCATAGGAGATAATCCATTTGCACAGCTTCAATCATTGATGGGATCTTCTTCGGATGGAGATTCCTCTTCTCCCTTTGGCGGTGGATTATTATCGGGTAATTCGCCTTTTGGTGGTCTAGGAGGATTAGGACCGCTTGCTTCTATGCTAAATCCAAACTCATCTTCGAAAAATAATGATAAAGATTCTAATTCTATAGTGCAAAGTGTATTGAGTACAGTGACGGACAAAATACAGTCGGAAGAAACTCAAACAAAGATCTGTTCCTTTCTTAATTCTGCAACGGAATCTCAAATATCCACCTTTGCATCAATGGCCAATGTACCATTGACGAGTAAACAAATTTCTCAAATTGTGAAATTTTCCAATTCCATGACAGTATCAAAGATGCAAAAGTCCGTAAATCTGACAAAACGTGGTATATCTGCATTTAAAATGATTCGCAAGGTTTCAAAAATAATTGGAAAATATAAGTTTGTTCTGGTGTACTTGATGGTTCTCCAATGGGTGAAGAGTGCATTGAATCGACCTATTGTGGTAAAATTGAAGAAGAAATGATAGACTTGTCATATGTCGAACGCTTGAATTTATTTGATAAATTTATTAAAATTATTTCTATTGATGAACTTGGTATAATATACATATATATTTCATTTTTAGCACAATATCAGTAGACTGTAACAATAGAAGTCTAGTTCCACAAATTCTTCACTCTCAATACATATGAGTTTCATGACTACATTGGATTAATCATGGGCCCACCAGAACTATTAACCCCTAATGGGAAAGGACCCCTCATATCTGGATCAATACCCTGATATTCCATAGTTTCTCTGTCACCATTAAAATCAGGAGAGCGTCGATCGATACGTTCCATGATATCACCCGTAAATTCATCCAATACTTCATCAAAGTCACTCAATTCATCCTTATCTGAAACATTGACGGATATGATTTCTGGCATTCGTGCATTTAACCACATAGCCGCCCTACCCAGGACTGTTTCACGACGATGCCAGAATTTTCCACTCAATTGGAGTGTCACCTCAGGACCACAAAGTTCTTTGAATTCTATCTCTCCAGTGATTCCAATCGATGCTATAACAATATTCAAAAATGATTATAGATTAGACATGTCACACAATATGGAAGAGTTTTAAAACGAAAAAAAAAAAAAAAGATAGTTGTGGGATCTCACTTGGCCTTTCATGTTTTCCAAACATTTGTTTTCCATACTCAGAATCAATGAGTTCTTGCAAACACATTTCGATATTATCTTCATCCAAATGCATGACGTCAACAACAGCATCCGATCTCCAATCGTCATAAACATTGAAAAGACTTGATTTAGATGGGGGATATTTGGTCGGAAAAAAAGTATTTTGAAGGGGACATTGAATACTGAATGTATGGTGGACGATGGGTAGTGGAAGAAGGTGGAAGGAATGTGCTTTCGAAATAAGATGGGTCAATGAGAAAGGGATAAACAAAATTGATTTTATGGTGATGAGTGGATGAGATTCAGGCATCATAATCGAAACCAATGATGGTGGATAAGTGGCGCGGCGACTTTGACAACGTCTAATGGCTAGACGAATATAATCTATGATGAACTGTGATAACGTATTACTCTACGAAAAGATGAAGATGCACTTATGTTTCTGCTACTACGTCATCTTTCGTAATCTTCCATATTTTTGAGATTTTAGAAAGTCATTCTGACAATCATCATCACTATGTCAATCCCTACATCATCATCATCATCATCATCATCATCATCATCATCATCATCATCATCATCATCATCATCATCATTTGAATCAAATTCGATTTCTTCTCTTTCGAAAGAGGAGCTGCTCTCATTAATTCTAGTTGGTGCGATTTGGGGAATCACAAATCCTTTCTTACGAAAAGGTTCCATTACTAATAATGACACTAATGTTGATAACAACTCCACGACTGTATCATCACAAACCAAACCCAACCAAAATACAATACAAAAACAAACCAAGATCATGACATTTTTGAAACAAATCCTCCAAGTCTCTATTTGGCTACCATATTTATTGAATCAATTAGGATCTATACTATTTTATAAATTACTTTCCACTTCTGATTTGTCTATCGTCGTTCCTATATGCAATGCAATGGCACTTATTGTTTCCGCTATTGTGGGATATTATGGTCGTCCTTTTGGAGTGGGAGAACAAATGGATCAGCCTAAAAAAGCTTCCTTTGGTGTTTTGCTGGTAGTTATGGGCGTCGCGTTGTGTATGCAGGACAAACACCAACGAGATTCTCTTAAGGAACAACAAAATGTTATTTCCAATATTGGAAAAGATGAATTATAGTTCTAGATTTTGATTGCACTTGCACCAAAAATCTTATATTTATATTTTTACTTTAGGATTTCTATCTTTGTCTATGAGGCAGTATATAATTTCTATTGTATTGCTTCTTTTTGTATTTTATATGTAACATGTAATAGTGCGTCCTTCTTCATCTATTCCGCTTTGTGGCTTGAGCATAAATGGCCTGTATATCACGTATGAAATTCGCTGCAGAACTTAAACCAATTCTCTTTGCTACCATCATAGGTATAAGAGGAGAAAACATTTGAGTTACTGTTGTAAATTCTGCTCGACAACAATTCTCATCTTCCACATCATCGTCTATATAACGTATCAAATTGACACCTAGTAGCATTTCACTTCGCGATGTTTTTTCATTCTTCTTCCCATTTTTCGTATCTTCATCTTCCATGACAGCCCTTGTAATCACTATAAAACCCCGTATCTCCCTCGGAATATCATCCTTCAAATGATTTAATTCTCTCGCATACAACAAGGATATCAATTCAATCGGATGCTTCACAAACGGAGCCTTACTCAAACTACGAATTATCTTCATTTCTCCAAGAATCACCCCTCCATCAAAAATACTTTGACTTTCTAATCCTGCTTGAAATACAAATGAATCCGTCCTTCCTAAACTCATCTTATTGTATTCTTTCACACGACTACTGTCTAATAATAATTCCAAGAGTTTTCGAGGAGAAGTTTGAACGATTCCACGTGCCTTCACAACAGGTAAATCTGATCCATATTGTTTGTGAGTGAATTTATTGGACCATACAAGAATCTCTTTCCCATGAGCTTCCATCCAATCGTTATCTTTCATATTGGTATTATTATTATTATTTGGATGATTCTTAGATCGTTTGGATAAGATTTTCTTTGTCTCTTCCATGGGTTTCCATTCTCCAATAACATGATTATCAGATCCATCCAGACTACATGATAGACTTAATCGAACAAGACTTTCAATGATTAGAGGAGTATCTACGCTATCCAAATGAAAAAAATCAAATGTAGATAGATTCGAATCGACTGTTATTTCTGGTAAAGTTTTGGGTGTTTTAAAATTTTTGATGGTGGACGATTTGTCTAAATCATTTACTCGAATAAAGGAATTACTTTTGGCTTTGGAAAATGAATTATGTATGGTTTGTGGGGCGGTAATACTGACGAGTAAAGGATGAAAGAAAGGCATCTGTTTGTTGAGTATATCCATCAATACTAAATCAAATTTCATAGGAATAAACTTACATTTCGATTGGGGGACCATCATGCTCACTCTCCATACTAAAGAGAGATCTCGAACTTTTACCTTTTTTGATCTTTTTGTCATTACTAGATTTGAACAAACCAAATTGTTTTTTCTTTTTTTGTTTCTTGACACTGTCCGATTTATTCGAACGCTCATGGGCAATCGATGCTTCTTTCTTTTCTTCATCTCGAACAATGACTAGCCTTTTCTTGCCTTCTTTCAAGGCCCCTAAATGTTTCATAACCAGTTTTTGCAGTGAGGTTGTATGCTTATCTAATTCGATCATTTGTTTCTCAAGTTCATCATTTCCATTCTTGCTATTAGAATTGAATTGAAGGACTAGGTCGTCCAATTTGGCTTGTTCTGATTTCAACATTTCCAAATCAGAAGATATGGAATTAATTTGGGCATCCAGGTCGGGCACACCGGTAGGGGAAGAAAGTGCCGAGCCATTCTTTGATTTTTTGTGTCTTGATTTCAAACCCTGGCGAAGTTTTTTGATGGGTGATTTGGGATTTTTGTTGGAAGTTTTTTTTTTTCGTCTAGAATCATGTGAGTGCATTGAGTGGTTCTCGGGGAGAGGAACTTCTAAAGGAATTTCGTCGTCAAGTTTAGTAATGACTCTATGAGGAATAGTTGTAACAGCTGGATCGTTTTCCTTTTTTGGATTTGTTCTTGTAGGACCTGGGGACAAAGAAGGATGAGAAATATCTGTTTCCATCGAACTTGAAGTGTACGGTAGAAAAGATAGTCCTAGAAGACTAGGAAAAGGGAATGGTAATGGGACACCGTTTTCATCATTTTCGACGATTCGATCGACATTCTCCATCGCGAATTTGCTATAGTACTTTATGTACTCTTTAAAAATCTTTTAATCGGCTTGCTCAACACAGAAAATGAGCTTAAACATCAAATTAAAATAATGCCTAATATTATATCTTCATTCCTCAGGCTACAGGAGCTAAATTTGAAAAGCATAAGATTCTATATAATTTTCCTCAACGCTAAATATTTAGAAGAACAATTATGTAAGTTAGGCTTTGTCTTTTTTAAATAAAATATTCTTTTTTTTTGTTCATAAGCCCATCTATGCCCTTGAGGTTTCGTAAATGATCGGATGCAGAATACGAATGACGTCATGTTCCGAACATTATCCTAACCGACAATAATTTACCGTACGTAGCTACATCATCTCATAATTCAAATCGAAATGAATTTTAGCGCCAATTCAAATTAAAAGTATTACAGATTTATTCGAAAGAAGCGCGTTCCCAGTTCACTTATGGCTCAGGAGATTGTGATCAATTGGCTTCAGGTGGCCAACACTCAGATGCGAATAAGTCAAATCAAGTGAAAAACATTCCTAATAACGTTACTGCGTTAGCTTGTGGTGGTAAGTATGTGTGGCACAAATTCACTATACTAGTACTACCTGAACTATTATTTATTATCTTTTCTTGTTCAT
>Ga0209092_10000503_pt1 | contig 38576 bp, 34 predicted proteins | sample FraStrMetagenome_FD_187446 | JGI IMG/M metagenome (GOLD analysis project Ga0209092, IMG submission 187446) | Marine eukaryotic phytoplankton communities from Arctic Ocean - Fram Strait ARC3M Metagenome (SPAdes) (version 2) | ecosystem: Environmental > Aquatic > Marine > Oceanic | place: Fram...
TCAGGTGAGCGCTATGGAACCAATGCTTGCAAAAGTCGTGGCCGTGGGCGCATTCGGACTGTGCAATCTCATTTTCGTGGTGCGGAAAGCACAGGTCGATGCCGCCGCCGTGTAGATCAATGGTTTCGCCGCCGAAGGCTGCGTCGACCATGGCGCTACACTCTAGGTGCCAACCAGGGCGTCCCTCGCCCCACGGGCTGGTCCAGTAGTTGCCTTTATCTTCGGCTTTGCGGCCTTTCCAGAGGGCAAAGTCGGTCACGGACTCGCGGTCATACTCATCGGCGTCGTTGACTTCGCCTGCGGAGTTTTCCACCTGAGTCTTCAATTCGCGCTGCTTGAGGCGAGAGAGGCGACCGTAGTCTTCGAAGGAGTTGACGCGAAAATAGACTGAGCCGTCATCGGTCGCGTAGGCATGGCCTTTTTCGATGAGCGTTTCAACTAGGGCGATTTGTTGTGGAATGTGCGCCACGGCACTTGGTTCGATACTCGGTGGGCGCATGTTGAGCAGCTCACAGTCGGTGTGGAATTTGGCGGTCCATTTGGCGGTGAATTCGCCCAAGGAAAGGCCTGCTTCGATCGAGCGACGAATCGTCTTGTCGTCGACGTCGGTGATATTACGCACGTGTTTCACCGCAATACCGTCGGCTTCCGCGACGCGGCGTAACACGTCCTGAATCAAAAAGGTGCGAAAGTTGCCGATATGCGCCGGGCCATACACGGTGGGGCCGCAGCAGTAGAATCGTAGCGCTTGGTCACTTAAGGGAGCGAGTGCTTTGATGGATCGGCTGAGGGTGTCGTAAAGTTGAACGGACATTTGATAAAGTGTGAAGGTGGAAAAGTGTGAAGTTTGGAAAGTGGCACGAAGCGCGAGTCGCGCGTAGATAATCTGCGAGGTCTGCCGAGCTGACCCCGAAGGGCGGAGTGAACTGGGTGCCCTTTGGGCAAGTGAAGCAACAAACTGAAAAAGTAAAAGGGCAGAGTGACGGGGGAAAACTGATGTGTGAAGTTTGAAATGAGGATAAAACAGTTCGGCTTGAAATGAGTGAAGGAGTCGTCATGGTGCTGCGTATGACTGCTTCTTCTGACTTCCGCTTGGACCTAATACATCGCCCACGTCGTATGCGCCGTACTGCTGCCTTACGTGCTTTGGCAAATGAAACGGAGTTGCAAGTGCATCATTTAATTCAGCCGATTTTCGTGATTGATGGCGACGGTGCTGCGGAGCCGATCGAGTCGATGCCCGGTATTTCGCGTCTGACGATTGCGCTATTGATCGCGGAATGCCGTGAGCTGGCCACGTTGGGGATACCAGCGGTAGCACTGTTTCCGAAGTTGGACGATTCGTTGAAGACCGACGATGGGCGTGAGGCCTTGAACCCTGGCACGTTGGTGCTGCGGGCGATTCGGGCGATTAAGGCAGAGCTGCCGCAGATGGCGGTGATCACCGACCTCGCGCTCGATCCGTATACGGTGCATGGCCACGATGGATTGTTCGATGTGCAGGCGGGCGATTTGGTCAATGATGCCACGGTCGAAATTCTTGCTGAGATGGCAGTGCTCGCTGCTGAGGCGGGCGCCGATTTTGTAGCTCCCTCGGATATGATGGATGGTCGTGTCGGTGCGATCCGCGCGGCTCTGGATGATAATCGCTTTGAGAAGACCAATATCATGGCCTACTCAGCGAAGTTTGCATCAGCCTTTTATGGTCCGTTCCGTGATGCGGTGGGCAGCGCTAGTAGCGCTGGCACCCAGCATTTGGATAAGCGTACGTATCAGCTGAATCCCGGTAATCGTCGCGAGGCGTTGATTGAGGTGGCTTTGGATGAAGAGGAAGGTGCGGATGTGCTGATGGTCAAGCCTGCAGGGCCGTATTTGGACATCATCCGCGAAGTACGGGAGTCGACGGAGTTGCCACTCGCTGCCTATCAGGTTTCCGGTGAATATGCACAACTCCAGGCGGCTGCGGAACGGGGCTGGCTCGATCTGGAGCGTTGCCGAGATGAGTCGCTGCTGGCGATTCGTCGGGCTGGGGCTGATATGATCCTGACTTATTTTGCGCGGGCGTATGCCGAGAGCGTCGCTGTGAGGTAAACGTGAAGAAGTGTTAGGGAAAGGAGGGAGGGCGACTCGCCCTCGTTTTCTTTGATTTTCGCGGACGCGTGTGGCTGCGGATGTGCCGTGGGCGGGTCGCCCACGTTTTCTTTGAGGTTCGAGTGCGCGCGTGGCCGAGGGGTGCCGTGGGCGGGTCGCCCACACTCCTTTAGTGCATGTTAGCCTTTGCGGCTCTTGTGCTTGCTTGCAAACTGCTGGCGACGAGCGAGTTCGCGCATGTCGATGGCTGGATCGTCGTCTTCGAATATTTCTTGGCCAATAATGTGTTCGATGACGTCTTCCATCGTGATGACGCCGGAGATGGTGCCAAACTCATCGACTGCGATGCCGAGTTGTTGATGTTTCTTGAGGAAGATCTGCAGGGCATCATCGACTGTCGCGTTGTCAGGGATGTAAATAGCTTCGCTGGCCATCGAAGCAATCGTTCGATCGTCTTGGTCTTTCGCCTTAGCACTGAGGATATCGCGGCGGCGGACGATGCCCGTGATGTTTTCGGTTTCATCGCGGTAGGTAGGGATGCGAGCAAAGGGAAGGTTGCTTTCTTTCTCGAATAAGGAGCCGACGGTTTCTTCTTCATCGATCGCGTAAAGCACGGTGCGCGGTGTCATGATCTGGTCAACGAGCACTTCATCGAGGCTGAGTGCGTTGTGAATCACCTCACGCTCATTCGATGTGAGGGTGCCCTCCTTCGCGCTTTTCTCGGCGAGTAAGAGGATTTCTTCGTCACTATCGGTGGTGGTTTCAGCTGGTTTGAGCAATAGGCGCACTAGCACCGCGACGATGCTAGACAGCGGAGCCATGATCGCGCAGACCCAAGTTAGCGGGTAGATCAATATCGGCTGCAGGGCTGGACGATACAGCACGCCCATATTTTTGGGAATAATTTCAGAGAAAAACAGGATGGCGAGGGCCATTGCGGCGGAGACTTTAAACAGGATATTGGCATCTTCAGGCCAAATCTTAACCGCAAGCCCACCGACCATGGTGGCACCGAGCGTATTGGCGATGGTGTTGAGACTGAGGATGGCGGAGCTGGTCTCTGCCAGTTCAATCTTATACTTTTCCAGTTTTTCACCTCTTTTTGGATGCGTTTTCTTGAGCCCTTCGATTTCAGCGGTGGTGGTGCTGAGGATCATCGCTTCAAGAATGGAGCACAGCGCGGAGACTCCGATCGTGAAGGCGATTGCTAGGGTGAAAGTAAATATCATTAGAAGGTGGCCAGTCGCTGGAAATGAGGGCATTTCAAGAGTCGTCATTGTCGGCCTGCTAAAAAGTATGTTGATTGAGGCGAGTGCGAATGTTCAAGCACATTTAGCCATTTTATGTCGGTTTTATCATTACGAATAATTGGTGCTAAAGTCTTGACCGATAATCACGCAAGCGGCTATAATTGCACATTTATTACTACTTTACTCATTTTGACTGAATGAAATATCCGATTTACATAATTCCCGCGTTGGCGCTATCGCTTCTTTTTTCAGCATGTGCTTCTTTTGATGAGGGCAAGCCGCAGGCAGTCGTGATCGTTTCGTTCCCTGCGGAAGCGAGTGTTTATATTGATGGCAATGCGACTGGCATCACGCCATTGACTGTTAATCTTCCTCGTAAATTGAGCCACGAGATTCGTCTTGAGAAAGAGGGATACAATCCTGCGGTTAAATATTTCACCCCAGTGCCGAATGACAAGAGTCAGAATTTCATTCGTTTTGGCTTATCGCAAGACCTCGGCTATTATCATGATCTAGAGCCCAGTGTCATGGAAGCGAAGATGAAGAGTGAGCTGGTGCCGAATTCGACTGGAGCTGATCCGTTCGAGCGTATGGGACAGCAAGCACTCAAAGCTGACCGTCAGCTGCAAGCGGGTGAGATCACTCCGCTTGAGCATAAATACATCATTGAGCAAATCCTCGAATTCTTCGAGTAGAAGAATTGACACTAGACGATCTTCAGAGATTTTCATGTCTTATGAGCGAATTACCTGCTGACTACCTTTATACTAAAGATCACGAATGGATCCAGTTGCACGATGATGGCACTGCGACGATCGGGATTACCGATTATGCTCAAGAGAGCTTAGGCGATATTACTTTTGTCGAATTCCCTGAGCTGGGTGCGACGCTTGAGATCGGAGATACCTTCGGTGTGGTCGAGTCGGTCAAAGCGGCATCTGACCTATATATGCCTCTCGGCGGTGAAGTGACTGAAATCAATGAGGAAGTTGATTCCGCTCCGGAGCTGGTCAATCAGCAAGCGTTTACTCAAGGATGGCTGTTGAAAATCCGTCTGACCGACGATTCGCAAGTCGCCGATTTGATGAAGCCAGCGGCTTACGCCGAATTGATCTAAATTCAAGGCGCGCTCGTTTGATCGAGTGGTTGACGTTTTTTAAAGGAAGTGAGCTGTCTCGCTTCCTTTTTTGCTTTCTAAGGGTTCATCTATACGTCATTTTTCGCGTCCATTCATCAAAGACGACAACAGCGACCACTTATGAAGCAAACCACCGAACCGACTGAGAACGATTGGACGATCGCCAATGCTGAAGACTATTATGGTCTCAAGCGCTGGGGCGGTGGGCATTTCTCGGTCGATGAGGATGGTTTTATGTTGGTGCACCCGTCGCGTGATCAACGCAGTATTCGTATCCATGATATTGTCACCGAGGCGATTAGCAAAGGGCTCAAACCACCGCTGACAATTCGTATTCAGGATCTACTGCGCACCCGCGTCGTGGATTTAAACGAGCTGTTTGCACAAGCCATCAAAGACGAGGGCTACGCAGGCAAGTATCGCGGCGTCTTTCCGATCAAGGTCAACCAACTGCGCGAAGTCATCGAAGAGATCCAAGACGCAGGTCAGGCGTTTAACTACGGGCTGGAGTGCGGCAGCAAACCAGAGCTGATGATCGCTCTGGCGATGCACAAAAACCTGAAGTCCTTGATCATCTGCAACGGCTACAAGGATGATGAATTTATAAAACTCGCGCTCCAGGGTCGACGCCTGGGCAAAGAGATTTTCCTCGTAGTCGAGCAGCTCAGTGAGGTGCCACGCATCATTCAGTTGAGTAAGAAGCTTGGCGTGCGGCCGTTGATTGGGTTCCGAATCAAGCTGTCCACCTCCGGTGAAGGAAAGTGGGCCAGCTCCTCAGGGGAGGATGCCAAGTTCGGCCTGACCAGTCCTGAGATTATCGATGCCACGCGCCGCCTCAAACGCGCGGGCTTGGAGGATTGCCTGCAACTCATTCATTTCCACATCGGCTCGCAGGTGCCCAATATTCAGACCATTAAAAAAGCCACCGTCGAAGCCACGCGCTTCTTCTGTGAGCTGAAAAAGATGGGCTTCCCTATGCGGCTGATGGATGTCGGCGGTGGCCTCGGCGTCGATTACGATGGCTCGCGCAGTAACTACGAGAGCTCGATGAACTACACCATGCGCGAGTATGCGCGCGATGTGGTCTATAATATTAAGACTGTTTGCACAGCTGCAGGGGTCGAGGTGCCAGATATTGTGACCGAGAGTGGGCGAGCGATTGTCGCGCCGCACTCGATCCTTGTCACCCGCGTCTGTGATCGTATTTCGAAAACTTCAGTCGATCCGAAGATCGCAAAGAAAAAGAAGCGCAACCCAATCTTACGCGATCTTCAGGCGATTTTAGTGAACGAGCATGGCTCCAGTCCTTTGGAGCGCTACCACGATGCGCAGCAGAAGAAGGAAGAGGCCAATAACCTCTTTTCACTCGGCTATCTCGATCTCGTTGAAAAGGCTGAGGCCGATGCGACTTATTGGAAGATTTGTAAGGAGCTGGCTGAACAAGGCAAGGGTGAGGGCTATACGCCAGAAGAGTTAGAGTCGCTGCCGCAGATGATGGCCGAGCAATACGTCTGCAATTTTTCGGTGTTTCAATCGCTGATTGACCATTGGGCTTGCGATCAACTGTTCCCGATCGCGCCGCTGCATCGACTCAATGAGTCGCCGGATGTCGATGCTACTTTAGTTGACATTACTTGCGATAGTGAGGGTAAAGTTTCCAAATTCACCGATGTCGAAGATGTGCGTAGCACACTTCGTTTGCATGAGCTCAATGCCAAGGATCCTTACTACCTAGGTATCTTTTTAGTCGGCGCTTATCAGGACATCATGGGCGATTTACACAACCTGTTTGGCCGTGTGAATGAGGTGCATGTCTTCCTTGAGGACGATGAGGAGAACGGCTTCTACATTGAAGATAGTATCAAGGGCTTTACAGTGAACGACGTGCTCGGCTTCACGCAGTACGATGGTCACATCTTGACGCGCCAACTGAAGAAACAAATCGATCGCGCCACCAAGGCCGACATCATCAAGCCACGCGAAGGCACCCGTATGCTCGATGAATATGCAGAGATCCTTCGTGGGCATACTTACCTTGCGACGTAACGCTCTAGGACTCCTGGCGTAAAGCCAGTCGCTACGAATGAATCATTGTAGCGAGCGGGTTTATCCCGCGAATAAATTGCGTGTTCGGATTTAGCCCCGCGATTGAATTGCGTGTTCGGATTTAGCCCCGCGATTAAATTGCGTGTTCGGGTTTATCCCGCGATTAAATTGCGTGTTCGGATTTAGCCCCGTGATTACGTGAGGCCTTGCGAATGTATGACGACATGATGATGCTCATCTTTTCGCCTTATGAATAATCTTCACTCCAACGCATTGCTCCAGAGTATAAAAGACGCTCCTCTGCTCGTCGGCGCTTTGCCAGAAGCCGCGTCATTGGACCGTGCTCTGCTCGGCATGCCGACCTCGGGCATGCGCTTGAATACCAATCAGAAACTTGGGCATTTATATGAGGACGCGCTGCGTTTGCTGCTGCGCGAATCGGATCAACTGGAGCTGCTCGCGGATCATGTGCAAGTGTTTGATCGCAAGCAGATCACCTTGGGAGAAATGGATTACATCCTACGCGCTGTGCGCACACAGCAAGTTTTTCAACTTGAACTGGCGGTTAAGTTTTATCTTGGCGTGCCGACTGCAGACGGTTGGCAATTTCCCGGGCCGGATCCGCACGATAATTGGCAGCGTAAGTTACAGCACATGCGCACGCATCAGTTGCCATTGGCGCAACGACCAGAGGCGATGTCCTTATTGCGTGAGCGTTGGGGCTGTGAGCGGGTTGAGGTGCGTCAATTGATCTACGGCTGTATCTTTTATCCGATGGGAGTGGCTGAGTGCCCTTTGCCGGAAAGCGTGCGCGCGGATTGCCGAAAGGGTTGTTGGCTGTATGCGCAGGATTGGCAGCGCTTTTTTGCGGGAATCTCAGAAGTCTGTATGGTTCCTAAACCACTGTGGCCGGTTGAGATGACTGCGGCGCTGCGCGAGTCATTGCCACGCGTATCCGTCTCAGCGTTGCACGCCGCGAGCGCTCAACGCTGCGTGATGTTTGTGCTGCCGGATGCAGAGGAGCCGCATTTTCTGGTGCCGAACCATTGGCCAGGCTAGTCGCTGCTGCAATCAATCCACCCGCGCTCTTGCGCTCTGATGCGGGCGCCTCTATCGGTATGGTTTATATTTATGAAATCGTTGCCGCCAATACATGCCGATTCGATCTCCGTTAAGGGAGCGCGTGAGCATAACTTAAAGAATATCAGCCTTAAGATTCCGCGTAATCAATTGGTGGTGATCACCGGGGTGAGCGGTTCGGGCAAGTCGTCGCTCGCATTTGATACGATTTATGCGGAGGGCTACCGGAAGTATATTGATAGTCTATCGACCAAGGCGCGCATGGTGCTGGAGCAAATTCCGCGACCAGATGTAGATTTTATCCAAGGCTTGTCGCCAGTGATCGCGTTGGAGCAACGCACTGGCGGTGGCGGAAGCCCGCGTAGCACGGTGGCAACTGTCACCGAGATTGCGGATTTCAGTCGAGTGCTGTGGGCGGTCTGCGGCACGCCGTATTGCCCGAAAGATGGCGGTCTGATTGAGCGGCGCTCGATGGATGATTGTTTAACCCGTGTGTTTGCTGAGCCGGAGAAGAGTCGCTTGATGATCCTCGCGCCTTGGATGATTACCAAGCCCTCGATTTTACGAGAGGAATTACCGCGCTTACAGCAACGCGGTTTTCAGCGTGTGCGAATCAACGGCGCGGTGCGACGATTAGACGAGCCCGATTTAATCGACTCCAAGGCCTCCGAAATCGTGGTTGAGATTGTGGTGGATCGTATCGTGTTAAAGACAGATCAACGCAGCCGTTTAGCGGATTCGTTGGATCTTGCTTTTAGTGAAGGCGGTGATCGGGCGATCTTATTGATCGAAGATAAAGCTGCGAAGGATGGCTGGCGCGAGTTGCCGCTGAGTAATCGTCTAGCCTGTGTAACGTGTGGGGATGTATATGATTCGATCTCGCCGAGGCATTTCTCGTGGAATCATGCCGAAGGAGCCTGCACTGAATGCGGCGGACTGGGAGAGACGCTGCAATTTCAACCCGAGCTGTTAGTGCCGGACCCGTTGAAGACAGTGAAGCAGGGTGCCATTAAGCCGTGGCGTCTTGGCTCGAAGCAAATGATCATTAAGCGTAATGCCATCTTGAAGCAATTGGCTGAGCAGTTGCCATTTGATCCGGATGTGGCGTGGGAAGAATTGGATGCTGAGGTACAGGCGCAAATTTTGCATGGCACGGGCAGCCGGCAGTTTAGCTTTAAGTTGAAAGGGGGCAACTCGAAGCCTGAGGCGATCGAGTTTGCTGGCGTGCTGGCTGACCTAGAGAACATGCGGCTCACCACGACCAGCGACGGATTGCGTGCGCGGCTGATGGCCTATCAAACCAGCAGCGTCTGCGAGACTTGCCATGGCCGCCGCCTGCGGCCGTCCAGTTTGAGTGTGTTGATCGAGGGCGTGTCGATTGCAGACTTTTTATGCTTATCGCTGCACGATGCGCAGGCATTTGTGGCGAAGTTAGAGTCGAGTGCAGGCTACTCAACGGTCAGCGATGCGATTCATGGTTTGGCCGAACGCTTGTCTTTCTTGAATGAGGTGGGTCTGAGTTATTTAACCTTGAATCGTAGCTATACTACTTTGAGTGGCGGCGAGGCGCAGCGTGTGCGCTTAGCGACTCAGCTCGGTATGTCTCTGATCGGTGTGGTGTATATTTTGGATGAGCCGAGCATCGGCCTGCACCCGTTGGATAATCGCCGTTTGATTCAGACTTTGCTCGGTTTACGTGATCGGGGTAATTCCGTGGTCGTGGTCGAGCACGATGCCGACACCATGCGCGCGGCGGATCATTTGATCGAGCTCGGGCCGGGTGCGGGTGTGGAGGGCGGCGAACTAATTTTCGAAGGCGATCCGCAGGCCTCGTATACTGCAGGGGCGAGTCGCTCCGGGCCGTTCTTAAGTGGTCGGCAGCGCGTGGAAAAAAGTGTCGAGTCCCTGAGGCCGACCAAGGATTGGTTGACCGTCAAGAAGGCGACTGAGAATAATTTGAAGTCAGTCGATGCCGCTTTTCCAGTCGGCTTGCTGACGGTGGTTTGCGGATTGTCGGGCTCGGGCAAGAGTACTTTGGTAAATGGTATTTTGGCCAAGGCCGCAGCGTTTAAATTGAACCGAGCGAAGTCGATTCCAGGTAAACATGCAGGCGTGCAGGGCTTGGATCATTTTACCTCAGTGGTGCAGGTGGATCAGTCGCCGATCGGTCGCAGCCCGCGCTCAAATCCAGCGACTTATACCAAGTTGTTTGATCAATTGCGTGACCTGTATGTGAAGTGTTCACTAGCGAAGATCCGAGGTTATAAGCCGAGCCGCTTCAGTTTCAATGTTTCGGGTGGACGCTGCGAGCGCTGCAAAGGCGATGGAGTCATCAAGCTCGATATGCAATTTATGGCAGACGTGTATTCGGAATGCACCAGTTGCCATGGTCAGCGTTACAACCGAGAGACTTTGGATGTGCGCTTTAAGGGCTATAGCATCGCCGATGTGCTGGCGATGAGTGTCGACGAGGCGTTGGTAATTTTTGATAAGCAGCCGCGCATCGCGGAGAAACTGCGCACCTTGTCGGATGTAGGCCTAGGCTATATTAAGCTCGGCCAACCTGCGACGACCTTGTCCGGTGGTGAGGCGCAGCGGATTAAACTTTCGCTAGAGCTGAGTAAACGCCAGCAAGGCGAAACGCTTTATATTTTGGATGAACCCACCACGGGGCTGCACTGGTTGGATGTGCAACGCCTGATGGATCTGCTCTTCAAACTGCGTGATGCCGGCAACACGATCCTGATCATTGAACATGATCTCGATGTCATTCGCTTGGCCGACTGGATCATCGAACTGGGCCCTGAGGGTGGCGATGGCGGTGGCGAACTTGTGTTCGCGGGTGATGTCGCCACCTTTGAAGAAGGCACCGAGACGCCGACACAGCAGGTGTTTACGTGAGCTTCGTGGTGTAAGGTGCGGGGAACTTTTTTGATTGGAGGGCAACGCTCCGTCGTTGCCGCCTAATTAGGCTAATCCTGATGGCCACATTTGGAAATGACAGAGCATTTCTCTCCAGTAATGCAATTAATCTCTGCCCAAGGCCTTCTCCACATCCGCGCCGCTAGGTGATTGAAAGGCGCTAAGCTGAAACTCGGGGAGGATCGAGAGCAGGTGATCGAAGATGTCGCCTTGGATGTCTTCAAAGTTGGCCCATGCGATGTCGTTGGCGAAGGCGTAGAGCTCGATCGGTAGACCCGTCTGGGTGGGCGCGAGTTGGCGCACGATAAGTGTCATGCCGCTTTGGTGAATCTTCGGGTGGTTGCGCAGGTAGGCGACGCAGTAGGCGCGGAAGGTGCCGACATTGGTGAGGCGGCGACCGTTGATGAGTTCGGAGAGGTCGTTCTCGACGTCGGCGTTGTACTTTTGAATGTCGCCGAGTTTGGTTTCAAGGTAGGGGCGTAGAATACGGATGGCTTTGAAGCGTTCGAGCAGTGTTTCGTCGGCAAATTGAATGGTGCGCAGATCGATATTGAGCGAGCGCTTGATGCGGCGGCCACCAGACTCGCTCATGCCGCGCCAGTTTTTAAAGGAGTCGGAGATGAGCGCGTAAGTCGGTACCGTGGTGATCGTTTTGTCCCAATTCTGCACTTTTACGGTGGTCAGGGAGACGTCGATCACGTCGCCATCGGCACCCCGCCCAGGCATCTCGATCCAATCGCCAACCATGACCATGTTGTTAACCGAAAGTTGGAAACCCGCGACCAAGCCGAGAATGGCGTCCTTAAAAATGAGTAGCAGAATGGCGGTGACCGCACCGAGCCCTGAGAACAAGACGAGGGGGGATTTACCGAGGATGGCTGCGAGGATAAAGATGCAACCGATGAGGTTGATCACCAGCTTCGCGGCTTGGATGAAGCTCTTGGCGGGGAAGCGCTTACCGACCGGCAGTTGATCCCAAATGGAGCGGCAGAAGTTGAGCAGACCATCGATAATCAAGAGGACGATGACGATCAGGTAGGTGTTTACCACGACTTGGCAAAAGGCGATGAGCTGTGGGTGGGTTGCAAACAGTGTCGGCGTGAAGATGTGAATGATCGCTGCTGGGACAATATGTGAGCAGCGTATGAGAACACGCTGCTCTGTGAGTTGATCATCCCATTTGGCCCCAGATTTATGAATCAATGGATGGATGACTGAGGTGATGATGCGCTTGGCGGCGTAGTTGGCTAGCCAAGCGAGTATCACGAGGTAAAGTGCCGATAGGAGCAGTCCCAAAATTTCGGCCATCCCGACGCCGAGTTTAAACTGTAGGAGCCAAGTAGAGATATTTTCTGCAGACATAATAACAGTGCTAAGGAATTCGTTACGCTATTACAATCATAGAGGCGTGGATCTTTGGGTGTTTTGTTGGATTGGCTTGCCTGAAGCGGGTGGCGCTGTTCATGGTAGTTTAAATGCGACTCTTTTTTATTCTCAGCTGTGTATTCGTATCCTTTTCATTTGAGGTGGTGGCGAACTCGAGTAATTCATACAATGTTCAGCGTATCCTTGAGCGTTATACGGAGACCCTAGGTGGGCTGCGATCGGTGGCAGCATTGTCTTCGCTGAGTATTGAGGGATCTCAAGTTCAGGATGGGACGAGCTATCAATTTTTGATGCGCAAGAAGCGCCCAAACTCGATTCGTTATCGTTTGAATGCGGGTGAGACGTCGATTGTTTGCGGCTTTAATGGTCGTCAAGGCTGGCAGCGCACAAAGGTCGGAGGTGAGGTGACGATTGAAGATTTGTCGACCGATCAACTCTCAGCACTTAGTGATGAGGCTGATTTTGACAGTCCCTTGATTCGCCATTTAGAGAAGTCGTGGAATCAGATCTCTTTTATGGGCAGGGAGAAACTTGGCGATACGAACGTTAATGTCTTGGAGGTGAGTAAGTTTCGTAAGCCTTTTGTGCGCTACTATCTAGATTCAAGAAGTGGGCTTGTTCTCAAGCGTGAGCAAATTCATCAGGATGGAACGTTGGGCTTAGAGACGCAGTACCGTGATTACCGCGAGATCGATGGTTACCGATTTGCATTCGAAGTCGAAAATCGAATCGGAGGCCAACTGTTGTCACTGGTTAAAATCGAGACGATTGATGTAAACCCTGGCTTGTTGAGTTTCTATTTCCAGAAACCAAAGAACTGATTGAGCGGGGCTGCCTTGCTTGGAGGCTGTCTCAAAATGCAATAAGTTGCTGTTTTCATTCGAGCTAAAGGCCGGAGGGGCATCGTCTCGATGCCCGTGCGTCACCTTGGCTTGTATTTATGACATTTAGGCGACTCCCAGCTTGGTAAACTGAGGGCGCCGGGGACGGCGTCCCTCCACCAAAAACACTAAGATTCGGGCAGAATCTAAATTGCTGAGACAGCCCCAGGCGCACTAGTTGTGTCCGATATTTTTATCGTCCAGGTTGCCTTTTAATTGAATGTCGAGCTTGAGGCGTTCGATTTCGGATTGTAGAAAGTTGGCAAATTTCTCGTAGCGTGGTACAATGCCGCGCGTTTCTAGAAGCTCTTGCTTGAGCGGCGCAGATGAGCAAAGCGTGTAGATCGCCAGATCGAGTGCGTTTTCTGGTTCGCTGATGTTAGCTAGAAATTGCAGCACCTCCTTGGGAATGTCTGCGCCGAGTCGACGCTGGGTTTGGATCAGGCTGAGTAGTCGGCTGTTCAGAGTCGCGATCTGGTCTTCCGGGCCGCCTGATTCGCTGAGAATTTGACGAATGCGGGCTGTGCGGTAAGGGTCTTCGCTGACGATCGCTTCGAGCTCGACGCGGGCGAGTCCTTGCAAGACAAGATTTGAGCTGCCGTCGGGGTTCTTTTTACAGGCCCGCACGACGCCAATCGCTGCGATCGAGTAAGGCATTTCGGAGTGGGTCGCGTCTTCGCTGCGTTCGTCAAGTGTAGCGACTGCGAAAATGCGGTCGTTGTTGAGCACGTCGCTGAGCATCTCTTTGTAGCGCGGCTCAAAAATGAATAGCGGCATCATCGCCTGCGGAAAAAGCACGGCACTGCTGAGTGTCATGACGGGGACTTCGCTTGGAATTGCGCTGTCTTCAATCATGACTGGTAGTTTAGCGGCTGCTCTCGGTGTTGGTCTAGTTCCACTCATCAGGATGCATCTTGGCGTGATCGGGTTCGGGAGTCTCGGCGTAGTAAACCGCCATGCGGAAGTAGCGCATGCGATCGTCTGGTATGTCTTGATTCTTCAACTGGGCCTCCTCAAACAATACCTCGGGGGCGCGACCTTGGAGCTCGTAGATTTCGAAAATGCCGATGTCGATGAAGTTGCGCGCAGTTGCGACATCCATGCGTGGGATACGCATGAGCGGCGAGTTGAGCGCTTCATAATCGACTTTCTTTTTCTTCTTTAGCGACAGCATTACCCGCAGTTGAAGCTATAATTCTACGAAATGCAATCAGTTCGGGCCAGCGCGTCGATTTTTGTGTCACAGTGAGGGACAGTACCTACTTCGTGTGACACGAACTGTGACATAGTGGCACGCATTGTTGTGCGCTGTGGTCATTCGGATTCTGGTGCTTTATGTTAAAATTGTTGATGCTCAGTTTCTTATGTGATTTTTCGGCTCGTGGCATCGCATTTGCTATGAGATTGGCATGGCTAAAATAATTGGAATCGACTTAGGCACGACAAACTCCTGCATGTCCGTAATGGAAGGCGGGGAATCTGTTGTCATACCAAATTCGGAGGGTGCCCGCACCACTCCTTCTGTTGTGGCGTTCGCGAAAAATGGCGAACGTCTCGTAGGTCAGGCTGCAAAACGCCAGGCTGTGACTAATCCTAGTAACACGATCTTCTCCGCGAAGCGCTTCATCGGACGTAAGTTCTCTGAAGTTGAGGAAGAAGCGAAGAGCCTTCCTTACGACATCGTTAAGGGCAAGAACGGCGACGCTTACATCGAGTGTGAAGTTAAAGGCAAGAAGGAGCAGTTCGCTCCAGAGCAGATTTCTGCGATGATCTTGCAAAAGCTCAAGTCTGATGCCGAAGCATACCTCGGCGAAACAGTCACAGAGGCGGTGATCACTGTGCCCGCTTACTTCAATGATGCGCAGCGCCAAGCCACTAAGGATGCTGGGCAAATCGCTGGTCTCGAGGTGAAGCGTATCATCAACGAGCCGACTGCTGCGGCGCTCGCTTATGGTCTTGATAAAGGTCAAGACGAAGTGATCGCGGTGTATGACCTCGGTGGTGGCACGTTTGACGTATCGATTCTCGAAATCGGCGACGGTGTGTTCGAAGTGAAGGCCACTCACGGTGACACACACCTCGGTGGTGATAACTGGGATAGCGCATTGATCGACTACCTAGTGGAAGATTTCAAGAAGGAGCAAGGTATGGACCTTCGCACCGACAAGATGGCACTTCAACGCCTCAAGGAAGAAGCAGAGAAGGCGAAGATCGCACTGTCCTCAACTCAGAGCACAGATATCAATCTTCCGTTCATCACTGCAGACGCCAGCGGACCGAAGCACCTTAACATCCAGCTCACTCGTTCGAAGCTCGAACAGATCTGTGACGCACTCTACCAACGCACCAAAGCTCCTTTCGAGGAATGCCTCAAGGACTCTGGTCACTCGAAGTCAGAACTCGGCGAGCTAGTGCTCGTTGGTGGCATGACTCGTGCGCCCAAGGTTGTTGAGATCGCGACTGAGCTTACTGGCAAAGCACCACACCAAGGTGTGAACCCTGACGAAGTGGTAGCGATCGGTGCTGCGATCCAAGGTGGCGTCCTTCAAGGTGATGTGCGTGACGTGCTTCTTCTCGATGTGACTCCGCTCACACTTGCAATCGAAACTGCAGGTGGCGTAGCAACTGCCATGATCGAGCGTAACACCACGATCCCTACTAAGAAGAGCCAAACATTCTCTACCTATGCAGACAATCAGACTGCTGTGGACGTCAAGGTGCTTCAAGGTGAGCGCCCGATGGCGAAGGATAACAAGACACTCGGCAACTTCCGTCTCGACGGTATCCCTTCCGCGTCTCGTGGCACTCCTCAGATTGAAGTGACTTTCGATATCGATGCCAATGGTATCCTTAACGTCAGCGCTAAGGATCAGGGCACTGGTAAAGAGACGCACATCACTATCTCTGGTTCGTCCGGTCTCGATAAGGATGAAGTCGAAAAGCTCAAGCGCGAAGCCGAAGCACACGCGACCGAAGACGAAGCCCTCAAGGCTGGCGTCGAAGCACGCAACGAACTCGACAACATCGTTTATCAGTCCGAAAAGCAGATCACTGATCTTGGCGACAAGATCCCTGCGGACAAGAAGACTGAGCTCGAAGCTGCGATTGCTGAAGGCAAGGCTGTTCTTGAAAACCAAGACGCTGACGTCGATGCATTAAAAGCACCGAAGGATAAGATCAATGAGATCATGCAATCCTTCGCTGAAGAAATGTATAGCCAGCAAGCTGCTGAAGGTGCTGCTGCAGAATCAGAAGGTGCTGAGCCAACTGGCGACGCTGCGACTGATGCTAAGCAAGCTGACGGCGAAACAGTTGACGCTGACTTCGAAGTCGTCGATGAAGACAAGAAATAATCTTATTCAAGAGGTGCGTATGAACGACTGGTTGATGCGCACCTTTTTTTAATCAACCAATTCTCCAAACAATAAATAAATAATACTATGAAGATCAAACCACTCGGTGAACGCGTTCTATTGAAGCGCATTGAAGAAGATGAACAAGTCCGCGGCGGCATCATCATTCCTGATTCCGCTAAGGAAAAGTCTCAGGAAGCTGAAGTTGTAGCACTTGGCACTGGCAAGAAAGACGAGAACGGGAAAGCGATCCCTTTCAATGTCAAGAAGGGCGACAAAGTTCTCCTTCCAGGCTACGGTGGTACACCCGTCAAAGTCGACGGTGTTGAATACATCTTGATCGAGGAAGATAGCATCCTCGGCGTCATCGCTTAAGCGATTTGACTCACTTATTTAATACACACAATTTTAAAGAAATAACATATTATGGCTAAGCAAATTTTATTTGATGAAGCAGCACGCAAGAAGATTCTTAAAGGGGTCGAAACACTTTCACGTGCAGTTAAAGTAACACTCGGACCGAAGGGACGTAATGTTCTGATCGACAAAAAATTCGGCGCACCAACTGTCACTAAGGACGGTGTTACAGTTGCTAAGGAAATCGATCTCGCTGATCCTTTCGAAAACATGGGTGCACAAATGGTGCGCGAAGTCGCTTCCAAGACTGCAGATTCTGCAGGTGATGGCACGACAACTGCGACGGTTCTTGCTGAAGCGGTTTATCGTGAAGGTATCAAGAATGTAGCTGCCGGCGCTAACCCTATCTACCTCAAGCGTGGTATCAGTAAGGCTGTTGCAGCTGCGACTGCTGCATTCGCCAAGCAGAGCAAGAAGGTCAAGGACCGCGAAGAAATTCGTCAGGTTGCGACTGTTTCTGCTAACTGGGATTCTGAAATCGGCGACATCATTGCAGACGCAATGGACCGCGTTGGTAAAGACGGCACAATCACAGTTGAAGAAGCCAAGGGCATCGAAACATCTCTCGACGTAGTCGAAGGTATGCAGTTCGATAAGGGCTACCTTTCTCCTTACTTCTGCACCGACGCAGAGTCTCAAGAAGTTAACTTCGACGACGCACACATCCTGATCAATGAAAAGAAGATCAGCAGCCTCAACGAAATCCTGCCACTCCTTCAGATCGTTGCTAAGACCAACAAGCCACTTCTCATCATTGCAGAAGACATCGAAGGTGAAGCGCTTGCAGCACTTGTTGTGAATAAGCTCCGTGGCACATTGAACGTAGCAGCTGTAAAGGCTCCTGGGTTCGGTGATCGTCGTAAGGCAATGCTCGAGGACATCGCTGTTCTCACTGGCGGTCGTTGCATCACTGAAGATCTCGGCATCAAGCTCGAGAATGTTCAGCTCAGCGATCTCGGTAAGGCAAAGCGCATCTCTGTTGATAAGGAAAACACCATTATCGTCGAAGGTGGCGGTAAGAGCTCTGAGATCCAAGGTCGCGTGAAGCAAATTCGCCGTCAGATCGAAGCGACGACTTCCGACTACGATCGTGAGAAGCTCCAAGAGCGTCTCGCTAAGATCGCTGGTGGTATTGCTGTTATCAATGTTGGTGCACAAACTGAGCCGGAAATGAAAGAGAAGAAGGATCGCGTTGATGACGCCCTCCACGCGACTCGCGCTGCTGTTGAAGAAGGCATCCTCCCTGGCGGTGGTGTCGCGCTTCTTCGCGCTGCTAAAGCAATCGAGAAGGCTGCTGCTGAACTTGAAGGCGACGAGCAACTCGGCGCACTCATCGTTCGCCGCGCGATCGAAGCTCCGCTTCGTCAGCTTTGCACCAACGCTGGTGTTGAAGGTTCACTCGTTGTTGCTGAAGTTCTCAAGTCGAAAGGCTCGAAGGGCTACAACGTCGCGACTGGCGAATACGTTGACCTGCTTGCTGCTGGTATCGTTGATCCAGCCATGGTAACTCGCACTGCGCTTCAAAACGCTGGTTCGGTTGCTGGTCTGCTCCTCACGACAGAGTGCATGATCACAGACGCTCCTGAAGAAGGTGGCGCACCTGCTGGTGGCATGCCTGATATGGGCGGCATGGGCGGCATGGGTGGCATGGGCGGCATGATGTAATTCCTCTGGGAATTTCATCTGCTCAACACTTAGCACATCATTACTACAAAGCCCCGACTGGCAACAGTCGGGGCTTTTTCGTGGCTAGCAGCGACACTCTTGTCGCTTTTTAAAATGGAGTGAGGGCGACTCGCCCTCGTAGTAATATGACGTGGCCGAGTCGGCCACGCTCCTTTCGCAGTCAGCTCAGAGGGCAGTCGGTCTAAAACGTAGCAGCGACATTCTTGTCGCTTTGTAAAATGGAGTGAGGGCGACCCGCCCTCGTAGTAATATGAGGTGGGCGAGTCGCCCACGCCCCTTTCGCAGTCAGCTCAGAGGGCAGTCGGTCTAAAACGTAGCAGCGACATTCTTGTCGCTTTGTAAAATGGAGTGAGGGCGACTCGCCCACGTAGTAATATGACGTGGGCGAGTCGGCCACGCTCCTTTAGCACTTCTTCAATGCCTATTCAGTCGCCGCGCAGCGGCTAAGCACTGACTGCTTCTGGTGCGTCTTTTTCGACCTTCAAATTGTCGATGATGAAGGTCTGGCGGTCGGGAGTATTTTTACCCATATAGAACGTAAGCATGTCTTTAATCGTCATACCTTTGCCAATGATGACTGGATCGAGGCGGATGTTCTTGCCGATGAAGTGGCCAAACTCGTCGGGCGAGATTTCACCCAGACCTTTGAAGCGAGTGATCTCAGGCTTGGGCTTGCATTCTTCCATCGCCGCAAGGCGTTCCTCATTGCTGTAGCAGTAGCGGGTGATCTTCTTGTTACGCACGCGAAATAGCGGTGTTTGCAAAATGTGCAGATGCCCTTGCTTGATCAACTCTGGGAAAAATTGCAGGAAGAAGGTGATGAGCAGCAGGCGAATATGCATGCCATCGACGTCGGCATCGGTCGCGATCACAACATTGTTGTAGCGTAGATCTTCGAGGCCGTTCTCGATGTTAAGCGCGTCTTGCAGAAGGTTGAACTCCTCGTTTTCGTAAACGACTTTCTTGGTCAATCCAAACGAGTTGAGCGGCTTGCCCTTGAGTGAGAACACGGCCTGCGTATTCACATCGCGCGCCTTGGTAATCGAACCGGAAGCGGAATCGCCCTCGGTAATGAAGAGAGTGGATTCGAGGCGGCGATCCTTCTTGGTGCCGAGGTGGACGCGGCAATCGCGTAGCTTCTTATTATGCACCTTGTTCTTGCGGGCGCGGTCTTTGGCAAGCTTCTGAATGCCTTTGAGCTCCTTGCGGTTGCGCTCGGACTCTTGGATTTTCTTAACCAGAATCTCAGCCGTTTCCGGATTGCGGTGCAGGTAGTTGTCCAGCGCCTGCTTGATGTAGTTGATCAAAAAGGTGCGGACGGTCGGGCCTTTCGGTCCCATCTCAGTTGAGCCAAGTTTGGTCTTGGTCTGCGACTCAAACACGGGCTCTTCGACTTTGATCGCCACTGCGGCGCAGATCGAGGTGCGGATATCGACGGCGTCGAAGTCCTTCTTAAAGAAATCCTTGATGGTCTTGGCCAGTGCTTCGCGGAAGGCTGCGAGGTGCGTGCCGCCCATGGTGGTGTGCTGGCCGTTGACGAAGGAGTAGTAGTCTTCGCCGTAAGAGTCGTTGTGGGTAAACGCGATTTCGATATCTGCGTCGCTGAGGTGGACGATCGGATACATCGGTTCGCCATCCAGCTTATTCTTGAGCAGGTCTTTTAGGCCGTGCTCGGATTTAAATTTCTTGCCGTTGTAGAGGATGGTCAGCCCACGATTCAGGTAGGCGTAGTTCCAGAGCATGTCCTCGACATAGTCGTCGCGGTAGCGGATGACGCCAAAAATTTCCGGGTCTGGATCGAAGCGCAGCGCCGTGCCGTTTTCTGCTCCCTTGGCTGATTTGTCTTTCTTGTCCTCAGAGAGGACTTCGCCTTGGGAAAATGTCACCGAGCGGGTCACGCCTTCGCGGTAGGCTTGAACTTGGAATTCAGAAGAGAGGGCGTTGACCGCCTTGATGCCGACACCGTTGAGGCCGACCGACTTCTTGAATGCCTCGGAGTCGTATTTCGCGCCGGTGTTGATCTTGGACGCGCAGTCCTTGAGTTTGCCGAGAGGGATGCCGCGGCCGTAGTCGCGCACGGCGACGTGTGTGCCGTCGATATTGACTTCGATCACCTTGCCGTTGCCCATCACGAACTCGTCGATCGAGTTGTCGATCACCTCCTTGAGGAGAATGTAGATGCCGTCGTCAGAAGACGAGCCATCGCCGAGCTTGCCAATATACATCCCTGGGCGCAGGCGTATGTGTTCTTTCCAGTCGAGGGACTTGATGCTGTCTTCAGTATATTTAGCGGACATTGAGTAGGTGGGAAAGTGGGACGGTTAAGAAAAGTGGACGGAGCGCAAGTAGCGCGAAGATGCTGCTGAGCGCCGCCGAAGGGTAATGAATGAAATGAATCGGGGGTGAGTCGGAACGATTTGCCCCGTAGGGGTGATTGAAGTGGGTGCCGTTGGGGCGACTGAAAGAAAAAATTAGGTCAGAAGGTCGAAAGGTAACAAGAGAGGGGAAGTCGTCAATTTGAACGTGCAACGCCATACGTCCAACCCCGAATTTTGAAATTTTAAGGGATTCGGCGGACTGATGGGAGTGTGTGGCCTCGATCGTGAGACCGGGGGATGTCGGGGACGATGATTTTATGTCCGATAATTTTTCGCTAAGGCTGGATACGAAAAACGCATCTCATTGCTGAGATGAGTTTTGAAATGGAGCGAGGGCGACTCGCCCTCGTTGTTGGCTAATGTGGGCGGGTCGCCCACGCTCCTTTAGCTGTTCAGTTCAACTAGCTTAGCCATGATTGCCTTTTGCGCGTGCAGGCGGTTTTCGGCTTCGTCGAAGATGCTGCTGTGTGAAGTGTGATCAAGTTTTGGTATGGCCTTGCTTCGATTTATGTATCCTATATCTTTATGGGATATGAATGCTGGCAATATAAGTCCGGGGGAGATTTTGAAAGAAGAGTATTTGGATGCTTTGGAGCTATCGCAAAATGCTTTGGCGCGGGCGATTGGGGTGACGCCGCGTTCGGTGAATGAGATCGTTCTGGGGCGTCGGTCGATTACCGCACCGATGTCGGTTCGATTGGGGGCCTATTTTCGGCAAAGTCCGCGTTTCTGGCTAAACCTGCAGACTGAGTGTGACATTCGTAAGGCTCTGCGAGACGAGAAGCAATTGACTTCGGGAATCATCCCAATGGAAGCCGTCGCAGAGAATCAAGGCACATACAGTGAATGATTCGTTCGTTTGCAGATCGCGCAACGCGTCAATTGTGGGCGACGGAAAAGTCGAAGGCTTATGGGCAGTTTGCCAGAGTCGCGCTGCGGAAGTTGATGCAGCTCAATGCTGCGGAGCAATTAGATGATTTAAAGATGCCGCCGGGGAATCGCTTGGAGGGCCTCAAGGGGGATCGACTCGGGCAGTATTCAATTCGGATCAATCAACAATGGCGTATCTGTTTCGTTTGGAAAGAAGGGGGCGCATGCGACGTCGAGATCGTTGATTACCACTGAGGCGGAGGCCAGGGGCCTGAGGTGTGAGACTTGAGGGCTGAGAGTTGTGCAATCGATTTCTTGCACTCTGCTAGTATAATAACCTGCCAAGATGCGCGAATTTTGCGCGAAGCGTGGATTTTCGGTTGTCGGACGATGCGGAGATCGTCCCTCCCAAAAGAAAACGTACCCCGTTTGCTGAGATGCGTTTTAAAATGGAGCGAGGGCGACTCGCCCTCGTTGTTGGCTAATGTGGGCGGGTCGCCCACGCTCCTTTAGCTGTTCAGTTCAACCAGCTTCGCCATGATTGCCTTTTGCGCGTGCAGGCGGTTTTCGGCTTCGTCGAAGATGATGCTTTGTGGGCTATCGAGGACTTCTTGGCTGACTTCTTCGCCGGCGTGGGCTGGTAGGCAGTGTAGGAAATAGGCGCTTGGCTTCGCGAGTGCGAGCAACTCGGCGTTCACTTGATACGGTGCCATTTCCTTCAGGCGTTGCTCGGCTTCGGCTTCGTCGCCCATCGATACCCACACATCAGTGTAGATTGCGTCGGCGTCCTTGCACGCTTCTTTAGGATCGGCGGTGTAGGTGAAGTTGACTGGTAGGCCGTCGGCTTTAAGAGCATCGACAATAGCTTGCTTTGGCTCGTAGCCTGCTGGGCCGGAGACGACGATCTCCATACCAAACATCGCGGCAGTAAGAATCCAAGAGTTGGCCATGTTGCAGGCGCTGTCACCGAGAAAGGCGACTTTCTTGCCCTTGAGCGTGTTGATATCGACGGCGTCGGGCGAGTAGCGCTCAAGCAGTGTGAAGATATCAGTGTAGAGCTGACATGGGTGGTTGAAGTCGGTCAGGCCATTGATGATCGGCATGGTCGCGTGCTTCGCGAACTCTTCGATGATCGAGTGTTCGTAGGTCCGGATCACCAGGCCATGTAAGTAGCGTGACAATACTTTGGAGCTGTCTTCAACCGTTTCGCCACGGCCGATCTGTGTCTGCTGGGAGTTGAGCACGATCGGGTGCCCGCCGAGCTCGTTAACGCCGACCTCGAAGGAGACGCGTGTGCGTGTGCTACTCTTGTAGAAGAGTAGGCCCCAGGATTGCTTGTTCAATGTCGCCGGTGTGTTGAACCGGTCGTCTTTGAACGCTTTAGCGAGTGAGAAGACTGCTTGTGCTTGTTCGAGCGTGAAATCAGTAACTTTTAAGAAATGGTGCATTTGTTGAAGTGTGAAAGTTTGAAGGTATTAAAGTGAGTAGGTGGAGGAACCACGAAGGAGGTCTGCCGTAGATGGCGAAGCAATTGGCACGAATTAACACGAACCTATGGGAGAGCGTGTTCAAGTTGGGGGTGTTCGTGTTCAGTGGTTCTGTGTTATTATTTTAGATTAATTAAAGTGTAAGCCTATTCGTGTGCATTGCTGGCTTCAGGTTGTTCAACTCAGTTCAGCGAAGACTTCGCCGAGGATGCGGGTGCTCTCGGTGAGTTCTTTAAGGGTCGCTGTGAGTGCGGGTAGAAGGCGGATCGTGTTGTGACCTGCTGGCACGATGAGTAGGCCTTTGTCCCGTGCTGCTATAGTGACCGCGCTGCTGTCGGCATGGAGTGCCAAGCCGATCATGTAACCAGCACCCCGCATGCCAGCGATGTGTTGTGGATACTTTTCGACCAAACCCTGCAATGCCGCGTGCCAGATCGAGCTGTTGGCCATGATTTTCTCGAGCAGATTGTTTTCTTCGATAATGTCGAGCGTCGCGTTAGCTGCGGCGCAAGCGAGTGGATTGCCGCCGAAGGTAGTGCCGTGTGAGCCGGGCTGGAATAGTTCGGCGTAAGGTTCTGCTGCCCAGATGGCGCCAATGGGGAAGCCGCCGCCGAGACCCTTGGCCATGCCGATGGCGTCGGGTTTGACGCCACTTTTCTCAAAAGCAAAGAAGTGTCCACTCCGACCGATGCCACATTGGACTTCGTCGAGCATCAGCAGTGCGCCCCGCTCGGTGCAGAGTGCCCGTAGTTCTTGTAGGAAGCTGTCTTCGGCTGGGAAGATGCCGCCTTCGCCTTGTATCGATTCGATAAATACTGCGGCAACGGTGTCGTCGACAAGTTTGTCGAAGCTTTCAATGTTGTTAAGCTGGCCAAATTTAAAGCCTTCAAGCATCGGCCGGAAGCCGCCTTGGATTTTCTCTTGGGGCGTGGCAGCCATGCCGCCGAAAGTCCGACCGTGGAAGGCATCTTCCGCTGCGACTACGGTGTACCGCTTCGCTTCTTCGCCGCCGCTCAGGTTGCGGCCATGCAGTCGTGCGAGCTTAATAAGTGCGTCGTTAGATTCGGCGCCACTATTGCAGAACAGCACCCGGCCGGGACCTGCTTTTTCCACAAGCCGATCTGCGAGCTTTTGTTGGCCAGGGATGCCGTACAGATTACTGCAGTGGCTGAGGGTAGTTGCTTGGTCTTGCACGGCCTTGACCCATTTCGGGTGTGAGTGACCGACTGATGTGACGGCGATGCCGCTGCCGAAATCGAGGTAACGCTTGCCGCTCGCGTCGTAGAGGTACACGCCTTCGCCCCGCACTGCGTCGAACGCGGGCGGGCCATAGTTTTTCATGAGTGTCGGGTGGTGCATGATAAATAATGGGTAATAGCTAATGGCTTATAGCTAAATTGAATGATCATGCTAATTAGTTATTAGCTATTAAAGGTTATTTATTAAAATTGTGAATGTCTAAGCATTCACAATTTCGGTGCCGACGCCTTTGTCGGTAAAGATTTCGAGGAGTAGGCTGTGTGGGTTTTCACCGTCGACAAAGTGCACGCGGTGCACGCCGCTACGCAGTGCTTTAACGGAGCTGTCTGTTTTGGGGATCATGCCTTGGCTGATGGTGCCGTCTTTGACTAAGTCCGCGACTTCGTCGGCTTTGAGCGAGGAGATGAGTGACTCGGGGTCGCTCATGTCGCGCATCAGACCGGGCACGTCGCAGAGGTAAACGAGTCGCCGTGCGCGTAGCGCAGCGGCGACTCTGCCTGCTGCTGCATCGGCATTGGTGTTGTAAACTTGTCCGTCCTCGTCGCAAGCAATCGGTGAGATTACTGGGATGTAACCGTCGTTGAGTGCCTTCTTGATTATCTTGGTTTTGACCGTGTGCGTCTCACCGACAAAGCCAACGTCAACAGGTTCGCCATCAACCACGACGTTCTTCTTCTCGCAAACCAGCACGTCATTGCCAGCAAGGCCGAGCGGCCGTGCGCTTTTCTGTTGGAGGATTTCACAGATGTCTAGGTTGACGATTTTGTTGAGTGTGTGCTCGACGATCTTGACGGAGTCTTTGTCGGTGACGCGGAGGCCGTGTTCGAAACGCGTCTCAACATTGGACTCCGCGAGCGCGCGCGTGATCGCTTTGCCGCCGCCATGCACGACCACGACTTTGATGCCGACCGCTGATAGGAATGCGATGTCGGTCGCCACGCGTGTCCGCACTGCAGGGTCGGCGTCGTCCATGAACGCACCACCGTATTTTACAACAAAGATGGAGTCGCGAAATCGTTGGATATAAGGCAGCGCTTCAAGCAGTACGGCTGCTTTGGTGGTGACGTCGAGATGGTCAGTGTTGATCATTTTTAAGAAATTGATTTTTTGCAGCGTGCGAGCTTGCTCGCCCTAAGGTGCAGCGGGCGCGAGCCAGGTCGCAGGTCACTGCGTCATTCGCTTTTGTTAAAGTCCACGTAGGCTTCGCTGAGGTCGGAAGTGAGCAGGCGGTAGTGGCCTACGCCTTGATTTAAATTGAGTGTGATACGGAAGCGTTTCTTTGAAACGATCTCTTGCCACTTTGAAAGATTACTATCCTGCGGTCTGCCGCTGATGAGTGCGGCTACAGTGTCGTAGTAGATGTCGAAGCACTCTTCTTTGAGTCCAACGCGTGCATAACCAGCGGCGTCAGCGAGCCGTCCCCAGTTTGGGTCGGATCCATACCAAGAGGTCTTAACTAGCAGCGAGTTGCCAACTGCACGGGCGATTTTTTCAGCATCGGCTGTCGTTTTGCAGCCTTCGACGACGAGCTCGACGAGCTTCGTCACCTTTTCACCATCACCGACAATTTTTTCGGCTAGATCATCGCAGACGAGGAAGACGGCTCGTTGGAAGGCTTCGATCAGTTCGGGGCTGGTATCGGCTTTGACGCCGCACGCACCATTAGCGAAGAGAAGCACGGTGTCGTTGGTGCTCATATCGCCGTCGATCGAGATACGATTAAAAGTAAGGTCACTGGCTTGTTTGACTACGGACTTGAGTAAATCACTGTCGGCTTCGAGGTCAGTTGTGACAAAGGCCAGCATGGTGGCCATATTTGGCTCAATCATCCCAGCGCCTTTGGCCATACCCGATACGGTGATCGTGGTGCCCTCGTAATCGAACCGTGCGGTGGCCACCTTCCGCCGTGTGTCTGAGGTAAGAATCGCGTCGGCAGCGTCGAATGACGATTGCGTTTCGGTGTCGAGCTTCTGGGCGGCAGCAGCGATGCCAGCCTTAATGTTGCTCATTGGTAATTGCCGACCGATTCGTCCAGTGGAACAAACGAGGAAGGGAGTATTGATGCCTGTCGCGAGTTGGGTAACCGTGTCCATCTCTTGTCCGTCGGTCATGCCTTGAGTTCCAGTGCAGGCGTTGGCGTTGCCGCTGTTGATGACACAACCGGCGACTTGGTTACCGCTTTCGGCAAGGATTGCTTTGCAAATGTGCACCGGCGCGGCGCAAACATCGTTGAGTGTAAACACGCCAGCTGCGCTGCAGGGTGACTCAGAGACCAGCAGTGCGAGGTCGAGCCGCGGGTCACCAGTTTCCCGAATGTCGCAACCGACCCCAGCGATTTTGTAGCCAGGGCAGTCTGCGATACCGCCTGAAGTTTCGATGAGTTGAACGGTAGTCATTGTGGGAAAGTGGGAATGTATTAAGGTGGTAATGTGTTGCTCTGACTACTGTTCTCTGACCTCTGAACTAAACCAGTCCGGCAGTTTCTTCGAAACCGAACTTTAGGTTGAGGAGCTGTACTGCTTGGCCGCTGGCTCCTTTTAACAGGTTATCAATGACTGAAGTGATCACGAAGTTGTCAGTCCGCGGATCGTAGACTGCAGAGATGTCTGCCCGGTTGGTGCCAGTCACGTATTTTGTGTCTGGATACGTGCCGCTTGGAAGCACGCTGACAAAGGGCTTGTCGGCATAGGCGGCATCCCAAGTCGAGTAGACGTTTTGCAGTGAGCCGTTGGCTTTGGCCACGATCGTGGTGGAGATACCTCGCGACATCGGTGCGAGGTGCGGGTTAAATTGCACGATGCAATCAGCGAAGGCGGCCTTTTCGAGTTGCTCTTCGATTTCAGAAAGGTGCCGATGCTTGGGCATGCCGTAGCCCTGCATACTCTCGTTGCGTTCGCAGTAGATGAAGTCTTCTGCGACTTTCCGACCTGCGCCACTGACGCCGCTGTAGCTGTTAATTACGATGCCAGATGGCTTGATGATGCCAGCTTTGAGCAGCGGGATGAGTGGCAGTTGCACGCTGGTCGGATAGCAACCCGGGCAGGCGATGAGCGACGCGCGCTTCCATTTGTCGCCCGCGAGTTCGGGGATGACGTAGGGAGCGGCTTCGAGTAAATGCGGTGCGGGGTGCGGTTGGCCGTAGTAGTCTTCGTACAGCGCTGTCGAGCCGAGTCGGAAGTCGGCGCTTAGATCAATGATTGTTTTGCCTGCTTGGAATAGCGGATCTGCATATTCCGAGGCAACGCCGTGTGGCAGTGCTAGGAAAAACACATCCAAATCGTCCCGGGCGGCGAGTTCAGCCGGATCTGAATTGCTAAACTCAAGGTCGCCGACTAAATGCCGCAGTCCTGGCATGACATCTGCAACTGGCTTGCCAGCTAGCGAACGCGAGGTGACTGCAGCCAATGTCACGTCTGGATGACGTGCAAGTAGCCGAACTAGTTCTTCTCCGGAATAGCCGGATGCTCCGATGACTGCTGCGTTCATGATAGTGAAAGTGAGGAAGTGAAACTGGTGAGTAGAATAAAGTGCGAGGGGGATGAAGGCGATTAGGAATCTGTAAAAATAAAAAACCCCCCAAGGCACGTAAAACGGCCTTGGAGGGTTTGCAAAAAATGCGTCCTGCCGCTTGGCGGTTTAACGTTTCGAGAACTGGAAGCGCTTACGTGCGCCAGGTTGACCTGACTTCTTGCGCTCGCGGGAGCGTGGATCGCGCTTCATGTGGCCTTGTTGTTTGAGTGGCACACGAAGTTCACTATCCATTTTTTCAAGAGCACGAGCGATGCCGAGACGAGTTGCACCCGCTTGGCCATTCAGTCCGCCGCCTTCTGCTTTCACTGTGATGTCAACTTGGTCCGCCAACTCCACTGTAGAGAGCGGAGAGAGAGCTGACCGTGTGAAGTCTTCAGTCTTGAAGTAGTCTGCTGGCTCTTTGCCATTGACTACGATCTTACCAGTGCCGCGGGTTAGACGGACGCGTGCGCGCGCTTTTTTACGGCGGCCGACGGTTACAAATGTTTGTTCGCTCATTATAAGTATTCTAAAAGTTTAGACGAGTGGCTTCGGCTGTTGCGCTTCGTAAGGATGCGTTGGGCCAGTGTGAATTTTAAGCTTCTTGAGCATTTTGCGACCAAGAATGTTGCGAGGCAGCATGCCCTTAACCGCGTGTTCAATAATGAACTCAGGTTTTTTAGCGCGCATCTCTGCCATGGTTACGTGGCTTTCGCCGCCCATCCAGCCAGAATAGAACATATAGCTCTTATCGCTGTTCTTTTTGCCGGATACTTTGATCTTCTCTGCGTTGATCACGACGACAAAGTCGCCAGTGTCTGCATGCGGAGTATAGATAGCCTTGTGACGGCCGCGCAATACGTTGGCGATTTTGACTGAGATGCGACCGAGTGTTTCTTCGGCAGCGTCAACCACATACCAGCTTTTGGTGTGATCAGATGTTGTAGCTAAAGTTGTTTTCATGATTTTGGAAAAGCGGCAAACAGTAAAACGGCAGAGGTGCCTGTCAATGGGAATTTTAGTTGTTTCAGCTTATTTTGCTTTTTTATTGCAAATGCTTGGAAGTGCGTCACTTTTTGCTGCTTTTCCAGATTCACATCTAAGAAGGAGCTATAACTTTGAGAGACGATTATTTACAGGCCGCACAATTGGTAATTACCGATCCGATGATTCTGATCAATGTTATTTCGCGTCGTGCGAAACAACTGAAAAGTGGCTACAAGCCACTGATTGAGTCTCTTGAGCGTCTTTCCGCTGAGGATCTTGCGCTGCGTGAGGTCATGGAGGGCAAGATCACTTACCAGCTCGACGAAGACACTTACGGCGAAGGCGCGTAGGCGTTGATCTGTGTGTTTGCTCTTTATTTCTGTTTGAGGGTGTCCTCTAAATCAGAGGAGAGTTTTTACCGTGTGTGCTAAAAAAAAGTCAGCGGACGACCGATTTAAGGAAATTCGCAACGGCAAGGCTCACCACAATTATTTTGTGGGCGATTGTTTTGAAGCAGGCATTGAGCTGAAAGGCACCGAGGTGAAGGCGATTCGGGGCGGCGATGCCCAGATTACAGAGGGATTTTGTCGGATCGAAAAGGGCCAGTGTTGGCTCTATAACTCTCATATTGGAGAGTATAAATTCGGCAATTTCCAAAATCATCCACCACGCCGCAAGCGTAAGCTGCTGCTGCATCGCCGTGAGATTCACAAGTTGTTCGGTGCGATGGATGCTGGCGGTAAATCACTGATTCCGCTGCGTATGTATGTGAAGCATGGCTTGATTAAGATCGAGATCGCACTCTGTACGGGTAAAAAACTCTTTGATAAGCGCGAGACACTGAAGAAGAAGATCTCGATGCGTGAGGCCGAGCGCGAGATGCGCCATCATAAATAGGAAGCGCTACACATGTCTCGAAAATCTGTTCTCGTTCAGGCTCCGGCCAGTACTTCAAATTGCGGTCCTGGTTTCGATACGCTTAGTATTGCGCTGACACTGTATAACTTTGTGCGCATTACACTGCGTGAAGATGCAGTGATTCGCGGTGTCGATGCTGCTACTGAAGGCACTCAAGCGATGGTCGAGGCAACTGCGCGTGCATTTATGGATGCCGCTGGTGTCGAAGTGAGTGGCTTTGACTATGAAATCTGGGGCGATGTGCCACAGGCGCGCGGGCTGGGTTCGAGCTCGACCGTGCGTGCCGGAATCGTCGCAGGGCTCAATGCGTTGACTGAAAGCCCGTTGGAGATGGAGGCGATGATTCGCCTCACGGCGCAGTTGGATAATGCCCCAGATAATGCCTGTGCTGCGTTTGCCGGAGGCTTTTGTATCGCTCGCACAGATCCTGAGACTTTTGCCTATCGTGAGCATGTGCGCTTCGGTTTGCCGGAGTCGTTGGTGTTTATGGCAGTCTCGCCGAGCTACGAAGTGCTCACCGAGAACTCTCGCCGCGTGCTGCCCGATAGTATTCCGTTTGATGATGTCGTCCGCAGTGCGAACAGTTTAGCATTTATCGTCGGTGCGCTCGTGTCGGGCGAATTCTCACGTCTTAAAGGCGCGGTGAATGATTATATTCACCAGCCATACCGTAAATTACTCAATCCATTTGGGCACGAAAGTATCGAGGCGGGATGTCATGTCGGGGCCTATACCGGATGGCTAAGTGGCAGTGGTTCGACCGTGGTTTGTGTGACCGACGAGGCGAATGCGCTTCGTGTCGGTGCGGCCATGCAGCAGGTCTACGAAGGCAATGGTGTGAGTAGTCGTGTGTATCGCCTTGCCGCAGATAATAAGGGACTGACAGTTTCGTAAGGCCGCGGACAATCAGCCGCTACTGGTTAAGTCTCAGTCGTTCCATTGCGGTGAAGTGAAATACATCTCTTTGGCCAAGCTTCGATCAAGTGCTGTGTGGTCGGACTGTTGTCATTGAACTGTTTTATTAATTTAAAAAGCGGACTGTGCTTGTCGATCTGTCGTATTTTCCGTGGCGCTTTACTCGACTTTGAAAGAATTGAGGTTCCAAGGGGTCTCGCTGCATTCTTCGGCAATTTCATTGAAGGCTTCAATTTCGGCTGCCGAGAATAATAGGCCACCGGCTTGATCAACGCGTGCGGCCCAGCGAGCTTCGAGTTGCCCTGGGAGGAGGCAACTTTCGTTGCCGTGGCCAAGGATGTCTTCGATCACTGCCTTGACGTTGCTGGATTGATTGCGGCCTTTGGCAAAAGCACCGCCGTTGATGGCATCCGGGTGGATGACTTGAAAGTAGAACGCAGGCGTGCGCTTTTCGCCTTCTGGTATTTTGCGACTGCGTAGAGTTGGCAGACTGCCGCCGATGAAGCCGCCGACCAGTTCATTGATAAGGCTAAGGCCATACCCTTTGTGTGCGCCGAAGGGCATGAGTGCGCTAACTTCAGTGGGGTCGGTGGTCATATTGCCATTCTTATCAACGGCAGCATGCGGAGGGAGTGGCGTGCCCTCTCTTTGGAACTGCTGAACACGGCCCATTGCGATGACGGAGGTGGCCCAGTCGATCACGATCGGGAACCCGACTGCATCGGTAGTGGGGAAGGCCCAGCTGTGCGGGTTGGTGCCTAGGGTGGGGAACCTACCGAGAAATGGCACCACTTCTGCGAGTGCTGCGGTGCAGTTGGTGTAAGCAATATAGCCACGTTTAGCCGCTTCCATGGCATAGCCGCCGCCCCAGAGGTAGTGAAAGGCGTTGTCGACGGAGACTTGGGCGATGCCGTATTTGTCGGCGAGGGCAATGCATTCGTCGATGGCCTCGTAGGCAGTCGCCTGGCCGAGCTTCTTGTTGGCATTCCAGACCTGACTCGCCGGGAAACGTGAATCCATTTTTTCGATTTCGGCGGCAGGTGTACAGCCGCCTGCAGCACTACCGAATAAGTGATCGAGGTGCAGTGCCTTGATTGCGTTGTGCGTGCGAATGCCGTGCTGTGAGGCGAGCGTGGAGAAGCGTGCGGCTTGCGCCGCTTCGTCGGCTGTGTATCCGCGATGCTGATACGCCTGCTTGACGAGTGTATTGTGCTGCTCTGTGGGGACGATGTAGAATTTTTCAGACATAAAGAAGAGTGTCGGTGAAAGTGAGGCGTGAGTTAAATGAGTGCGGAGGGTGGCTCGACATCGTTGACTTGTGCGAGTGCCTTTTCGCCCTTGAGCAGGTTGACCAGATTCTGAGTGGCCATGCCTGCTTGGCGTTGAACACTCTCAAAGGTGCGAGAACCTACGTGTGGTGTGATAATGCAGTTCTTGGCGCCGAGAAGTGGGTGGTCAGATGGGGGTGGCTCTTGGTCGAGTACATCTGTTCCATATCCGCCGAGTTTGCCGTTTTCGAGCGCGACTGCGATGTCGGCGGCATGGGTGAGTTCACCACGGCCACAGTTGATTAAAATCGCGTCATCCTGCATGTGGTTGATGGTCGCGGCTGAGATCATACCACGAGTTTCTTTTGTGAGGTTCGTGTGTAGCGTGACGATATCGCTCTCGTGCAAGAGCTGAGTGACGCCGTCCATACGGGTGATTTTTTGCTCCATAGCAAAGTCTTCAGGCCAATAGCGCCCGTAACCGACACACTTCATGCCAAAGGCATTCGCGCGAATCGCGACTTCGCGGCCAATACGACCAAGACCAATAATGCCAATGGTCTTACCCATGATTTCGTGGCCCGTCATACGCTTCCAACCGCCCGCGGCAGTTGTGTTGGCTTGCTCCATTAGGTTTTTGCTGAGTGCCAAGATCAGCATGAAGACATGCTCCGAAACCGTGGTGTGATTCACGCCGGGACAAAAGCTGACGGGAATCTTATTCTCAGTCGCATAGGCAACGTCGATCTTGTCGACGCCGATACCATACTTTGCAATGATTTTTAGCTTTGGTAGCGATTTGTCGATCACGGCTTGTGTGATCTCGTCGTCGCCACAAAGGAACGCATCGAAGTCGCCAGCCAGCTCCAGCATACGTGCTTCGCTCAGTGGGCCGCGCTCGCGAACGATTTCGGCGCCCGTGCTGTCGAGAAGTGCATGATGATCGCCGGGGCAATCTTGATAAGATGTGGTAGTGAGTAGGATTTTCATAATGTGTTAGACTCCAGGGAAGTTAAAGTAGCGTTGCGCATTGCCAAAGCAGATATCAGCAACGAGTTGGTCGAGTAGTTCAGCGTCGTCTGGAATTAAGCCTGCTTCGACATCGTTGCCAATAATCCCACAGAGTAATCGACGGAAATATTCGTGTCGCGGAAAGCTGAGAAAGCTACGTGAGTCAGTCAACATGCCGACGAACTTCGAGAGCAGCCCGACACTGGAGAGCACTTCGATCTGTGTGCGCATGCCATCGAGCGTGTCGGCGTGCCACCAACCTGACCCAAGTTGCATTTTACCTGCGACGCGGCCGTCTTGATAGCTGCCCATGAGTGTGGCCAGCGAATAGAAGTAGGCAGGATTGATGTGATAGAAGATCGTTTTTGGCAGCGCGTCGTCGATGGCGAGACTATCGAGAAAGCCTGCGAATTTACGGATAACTGGCTCGTCGAGCATGGAGTCGTAGCCAGTGTCGGGGCCGAGGCGCTTAAACATTTGCGTGTTCGCGTTGCGGATCGGCCCGATGTGTAGCTGCATAGTCCAATCGCTAGCTGCGTTCCAGCGAGCAACGTGCTGCATAATGTAGGTCATCCATTGTTCGCCTTCGGTCGCTGTCAGCGTTCGCTCCGCACGAAGCTGCTTAAAAATGGCCTCAGCCTGATCGTCGCGGCAAGGTGAGAACGGGCAACTTTCGAGTCCGTGATCAGATAAGCGGCAACCGTTTTCATGGAAGAAATCATGGCGCGCTTTCAAAATGGAGATGAAGTCGGCAGCCGAATTGAGCGTGGTGCTTGCACTCGCGGCGAGTTGATCTGTCCAACTGTTCCAAGCTTTAACATCCGAGGTAATCATGCCTTTATCGGGACGGAACGTCGGGAACATTTTGGTGATGTGTCCGCTGTTATTAAAGGCGATGTGGTGCTGCAGACCGTCGATCGGATCGTCCGTTGTGCCGACGACCCGGATGTCGAAATCTTTGCAGATGTTCTGAGTGGTGAACGAGGCCTCCGCTATCCTAGCATTGGCGAGTTCCCAGATGGCGTCTGCTGTTTTAGGACTGAGGATGAGGTCTGTCTTGAAGTAGCTTTTTAATTCTAAATGCGTCCAATGGTGCAGCGGGTTGCGCACAGTTTGCGGCACAGTGCGGGCCCATGCATCGAACTTCTCTTTCGGACTCGAATCTTTACCAGTGATCAGCTCTTCCGCCTCGCCAGCGGCACGCATCGCACGCCACTTGTAGTGGTCGCCGCCTAGCCACATGTCCGAGAGATTGGAGAAGCCCACGTTATCGGCCAGTGCTGCTGGATCTAGATGGCAGTGATAATCCATGATCGGCTGCTTGGCCGCGATCTCATGAAACAAGCGCTGGGAGGTCTTGTTGTTAAGTAGGAAGTTTTCGTTGAGATAGGACATGGGGAATAAGTTGTTTGGTTTTCAGTTTTTAAGTTTTCGGTTGAGGGAAATCAAACTGATCACTGGAGAACAGATAACTGGAGAACTAATAGCTAGATAACTGATTTAGATAGTCATCGATGCATAGCCGCCATCGACGACGATTTCGGATCCGTTCATGAAGCTGCCCGCATCGGACGCGAGTAGCAGCGTCGCTCCGATCAGCTCGCTGGCTTCGCCAAAGCGATTCGCAGGCGTGTGCCCCATAATCGATGCGATACGCTCGGGGTTGAGCACTTTTTTGTTTTGCTCAGCAGGAAAGAATCCAGGCACGATGGTGTTGACGCGGACCTTGGCCTCCGCCCATTCGCGTGCCAGATTCTTAGAGAGATTATGCACCGCGGCTTTGGTCGCAGAGTAAGTAAAAACGCGAGAGAGCGGAATGATGCCGCTCATTGAGCCGATGTTGATGATGCTGCCACCTTCGCCACGCTCGACCAGATATTTGCCGAAGATCTGCGAGGCAAAGAGTACCGCCTTAAGGTTGGTGTTAAGGATACTGTCGAATTCGTCCTCTTCGATGTCGAAGATTGGCGTGGGCGAGTTCACCCCTGCGCCGTTCACTAAAATGTCGATTTTTCCCGACTTGGCGATGACGTTGTTCAGCAACTCCTGAATGGACGCCTTGGAATTGACGTCGACTTTTTCGAAGTAGGCCCTGCCACCTGCGGACTCGATCTTGGCCAGACGTGCCGCTGCCTTTTCTTCACTACGGCCGACCAGCACAGTTTCCGCACCTGCGGCGGCGAGGCCCTCAGCCATGGCTCCACAGAGTTCGCCTGTGCCACCGATGACGACGGCGACTTTGCCTTCGAGAGAAAAGAGGGATGAGAGGTATTCAGCAGGAATCATAGACTGTAGTTTATCAACTTGCGTTGAGGGTGTGAATGGATTCAATCACTGTAAATTTGCATTATTTCCTTATTCATGCGAGCTATTGAAGCAGACTTACCCTTTGACGGGATTCACTTGGTGGATCGGCCGTGGTTTCCGTATCTGTGCACCGAGGTGGAGCACTGGGATTGGCAGACACAGGGGGACGCGCATTATAACTTCTGGTGCTGCTTGGAAGGAGAGGGGCATTTGAGCACCGAGGAGCAGACGTTTCGCTTGAAGCCGGGCATGTTTTTCATTTTTCCACCAAATCAGCAGATTTCAGCAGCGCATACTTCTGGGGCTCGAGTGACGCGTTTTTCGGCGCACTTTATACCGCTCAGTGGTGCGGCGATGTTGGACGACGTGGATGGCTTTCCAGTCATGGGCGGCATGGTCGATTCGCTACCTCTGTTTCAGCGGCAAATCGATGTGATTATGAGGTTGGCATTACGGCGCGGGGATGATGTCCGCTTGCAGCGAGTGATGTACCAGTTAATTGCTCGAGTTTGTGCGGGTGTGGTGGATACGCCTGAGCCTTTCATGGATCCTAAGGTTTCTGAGGCGATTCGAATTATGCGGACGTGTCCAGAATCGTTTAAATCCATTGATGCGTTGGCTCGGCAGTTGGGGTGGTCCCGTTCGCATTTCGACCGTGAGTTTTCAAAACATGTAGGCAAGCCTCCAAATCAATTTTTGGTGAGTTGTAAAATGATCGAGGCCCGGCGTTATTTAGAAAGCAGTGAAATGCGAATCGGTGAAATTGCAGACCGACTGGGTTATCGAGATATTTATTTCTTTAGTCGCCAATTCAAAGATTTCTATGGCATGTCGCCGGTTGCCTATCGGCAACGTTTGGTTCGAGAATTTTAGTGTGTTTGGGGCTTTTTCCTACGTGCTTTGAGGTCTGCGCTGAGTTGCTTGACCGTCGCTGGTTGGTTTGTGCTCAAGTTGCTAGTCTCGGCATTGGGCAGGCGGTGGTCGTAGAGTTCGGTAGTGCCATCTTTATGTAGGATCAGGCGGTAGTTCTCTGTGCGGATGGTTTGTGCGTTACCTTTGTAGCCGATCGCGCTGTGCCCGGCGGCCTGCGGGTCTTGGATTTGTGGGAGTAGGGAACTGCCTGAGGTGAGCGCTGGTGTGTCCAAGGCAGCAAGGTCGCAGAGTGTCGGGAAAATGTCGACTGTCTCAACGATTGCAGCTGAATGCTGGCCGGGTTGCGGCATGTCGGGGGTATAAACAATCAGCGGCGAATGCAGGGACTCTTCAAACAGCGTGTGTTTTCCCCAGACGGAATGTTCGCCCAAATGCCAACCATGATCGCCCCAGACTACAATGATGGTCTTGTCGGCCTGGCCTGTGCTTTCCAGTTGCTCAAGTAGCTTGCCCACCTGTGCGTCGGCATAGCTAACACAAGCCGCGTAGTGACGCCGCACATTATCGGCGAATTCGGGATCTGTGCGTGGATCTCGCTGCCAATTGTTGTATTGCATAAACTCACCGGAGCCGTGCCAGGTGGTTTTATGGCTAGGCTTTTGTGGATGTGGAATCGGCGGGAGTTCGACGTCCTTATAGAGATCGAGATACTTTTTGGGGGCACCGAACGGTAGGTGTGGGCGGATTAGGCCGACTGCTAAGAAGAAGGGTTTGTCAGCTTCGGCTAATTGGCTGAGCTGTTCAAGTGCCTCTGTGGTAATCAGTCCGTCTGGGTAGCTGGAGTCGTTGCCATCGAAGGTTTCGAGCAAATTATGCTCGTTTGATTTCTCGCGTATGTTGCCGTTGGCGAGTCCATGCATGATTCCGCGTGGATGCTGCCATGCGCCGGAGGGCATTAGATGGCGATCCCACGCGCCTGGCATCTCGATTTGTGTGGCATCGTCCCAATTCGCTCCACCGCGTCCACCTGGATGGTGGGATACTTTGCCGACCGATACCGTGGTATAGCCATGTTGGCGAAACCACTCGGGCATGCTTGGGCTGATGCTGTTTGATGATTTCTTCAGATCTTTCGCACGCTGGAATAGTGCGTTGTTGCCGGCCGATCCGTAACGCCCAGTGAGCAGTGTGTAGCGCGAGGCGCCGCAAGTCGGTGCGTTGCTATAGTGCTGGTTAAATGCGCGGCCTTGGGCTGCGATTCTGTCGATGTTTGGCGAATGAATATAGTCGGCTCCAAAGCACTTGAGTTCTGGGCGCAGATCATCGATACAGATGAGCAGCACGTTGGGCTGTTGGGCTGCAACGGAGGTGAGGCTAATTAAGCCTAAGGAGAGGATAGGGAGTGCTTTCAGCATCTGAGTTGAGGTGTATTTTATTTATAGAGTTCTTTTTCGTAGCGTGCAGCTTTAGCAAATGTTCAGTGTCTTCGAGCCATTGCCAGCACGCCCCACGTTTGTTAAAGCTATATGCTACGGGTATTTACTAGCTGCTGCTCAAAGGCACGACCATAGTCGACATAGCTGCTGTAGCATTGTTCCTCGTCGATGGCTTCACCGTCCGTTGCGTGAAAGACAGTCGCGACGTGCGGCTCGATGGCGTAGGCGCCAGCGTATCCGTCGGCCTGGAGCGCGGCTAGGATTTCGGCTAGGCGACATTGGCCTTCACCAGGAAACGTGTAGCGCTCTGGTTCGTCGCTGCCTTCGGGGGGATTCAGGCAGTCTTTGATGTGGACGTGCACGACGTGTGCTTTGACGGCTTGGTAAAATCCGAGGGCGTCCTGCCAGGGGTAAGGCGCAGATTTTGAGCGGTCGCGTTGAAAGACGGGATTGCCAGTGTCGAACACGAGTTTCAAACCGGGAACTTCCTCGATGAGGCGCAGTGTATGCTCTGCGGAGAACCCGCCCCAGTTCATACAATTTTCGTGAACGGTTTGCAGGCCCGCGTCGGCGAAGCGCGCAACGATCTCGCGCAAGCGGCGAAAGCGTTCGGCCTCGAACTGATCCTCGCCCCATGGCTGTTGCGCGTAGGACATGACGCGGATCAGCTTAGTGCCGAGGCGCTGCATGCGTGGGATGGCGCGCTCGATTTCGGCGAGTGTAATCGCGAAGTCAGACTCGATCGGTTTTGACCAACTTCCGATCAGTGAACCGAACTCGGTCACTTGGATGCCAGCGGAATCGAGTTGGTCGGCGGCGGCGTTGAAGTCATCTTCGGACAGGTCGTGGATGTTCTGGCCGTCGATACTGCGCGCAGAGAGGTGCTTCCACCCGAGTGCTTGGGTGGCCTTGATTTGAGTTGCGAGGCCTTGTCCGGCTTCGTCGGTAAATCCTGAGAGTTGCATAATAAAGTGGGACGAAGCGCGAGTAGCGCGTAGATGGTCTGCGAGGTCTGCCGAGTTGGCCCCGCAGGGGTGAGTGAACTGGGTGCCCGTTGGGCAAGTGAATGAACAAGGTATGAAGGTGCTGTCTTTTTAATCTTAATC
>Ga0209092_10000504_pt1 | contig 38566 bp, 41 predicted proteins | sample FraStrMetagenome_FD_187446 | JGI IMG/M metagenome (GOLD analysis project Ga0209092, IMG submission 187446) | Marine eukaryotic phytoplankton communities from Arctic Ocean - Fram Strait ARC3M Metagenome (SPAdes) (version 2) | ecosystem: Environmental > Aquatic > Marine > Oceanic | place: Fram...
TGCTGACGCTAACGTAGTTGGTGGACGTGCTCTGTTCTGTGGTGCTCAGGCTCTGGCAATGGCTGACATCGGTCTGCCTGAAATGGTTGAAGACACCTTCGACTATGGCAACCAGTCTGGTATTTCTGTAGGCAAGATCTTCGGTCTCCGTAAGCCTAAGTACAACAGCGACATCAGTGGCTCTGTACAGGACTTCGGTGTTATCGCTCTCGATACTGCCCAGTAAGCAAGACTAAACCCTCTCCTCCTTCGGGGGGAGAGGTTTCTTTTTATATAGGACTTAATCATGAAGATTGTTAGCAGTGAACCTTTAAGAGTCACCACCCTCGGCGGTACAGCAGTTTTGTTCGAAGCAGGTGTGCCACGAGAAATCGCCGAAGAGATCGGCTTATTAGCGATCCAGATGGGCGCAAAAGAATACAACGACAAGTATGTCGAAGAAGAGTCAGCGGAAATCGTTGAGTTCGAAGAAGTAGTAGTACCGGAACAAGTACAACCAGATGAAGACTTAGTCACCTGTCTCGAGAAGATGATGGATGAGGGTGACCCCAAGAATTTTAAAACCGATGGCTACCCAAAAGCAGCAGCTGTTAATAAGGCGCTGGGTAGAACGGTTGATACAGATGCCCGAGAAGCTGCTTGGGAATCAATACTTAACTCATAGGTATAAAAGATGTCAGTAACAGTTCAAAGCGTTATCGATAGAGTTCAATCTGTCTTACAAGACACTACTGGCGTTAGATGGCCCGTTACCAGCGAGCTTGTTCTGTGGGTCAATGATGCACAGCGGGAAGTAGCATTGCTAAAGCCTGATGCAAGCGCCGTGAACACGACCGTGACGCTTACCACTGGCACGAAACAAGAGATACCCAGTGCGGGTAACCGCCTGCTAAAGGTCGTACGCAACATGTCTGCTGCGAGTGGCGGTACTGGCGCACGGGCTGTCAGACTTGTGGACCTCGCTGTGCTAGATTCTCAAAGCCCTAGCTGGCATGACCCTACCGTGACTGGTGATGCTGCCCACACGAATATCGTGAAGCACTACGCTTATGAAGAGTCGAACCCCAGGAATTTTTATGTGTATCCTGGTGTAAGTGGCAACTCATATGTTGAGCTAATTTACTCTGCGAACCCTGCGGCAGTCACACTATCTGACAACTTATCGATCCCCGATATATTCGCTAATGCCATTATGAATTACGTGTTGTACATGGCCTACATGAAGGACGCCGAGTTCGCGGGTAACCAGCAGCGAGCTTCTAGCCACTTCCAGTTATTTACAACTTCTGTAACCGGCAAGGGCCAGATTGACGCAGTCAATAATCCAAACCTTGAACGCAGAGCCCCGATGGGAGCATAACGCATGGCGATTTCTTATGAGACGCTACTCCCCGAAATACTCCCGATGGTCCCAGGGTGCCCCGATACCCTGATCGAAAATAATATTCGATCAGCAGTTATCGAGCTTTGTGAGCGCGCGGGCGTGTATCAGGCTGAGTTAGACCCTGTGACTACGGTTTCAAATATCTACGAGTACGACTTAGAAGCCCCAACAGGTACTTCGGTACGAAAGGTTTTGTGGGTTACTCATCTTGGCAAAGATTTAGAACCAATCACTACGACGCTGCTCGAGCAGCGGTTGCCGAAGTGGCGCGAAGAGTCAGGAGTTCCTGAGTACTTTGTCCAACAGAACTCAGCAGCGTTCATTCTTGCGCCGATACCTTCAGACACAGTTGTAGGTAGCACTATAGTTCGCGCAGTTCTGAGACCGACTCACACGAGCACGGCATGTGACAACGACGTAATGAATGATTATCGAGACACGATCGTTAACGGCGCTCTGTTTCGTTTGCTAAGAATCCCAAACAAAGACTGGTCTGACCTACAAGGTGCATCAGTCTATGGACAGTTATTCAATCAAGGTGTCGAGGATGCGGAACGCAGAGCGCGCAATGCTGACACCGCAGTTCGCAGGAGTGTTAGATATGGCGGAAGCATGGCAGGAGCCTGGCGTACGAGACGCAGAAGATACGGCCACGGCGGATAAACCAGCCTATGCCCAAGTACGTGATGAGTGGTGTTGGGTAAAAGGCGGTATAGAAGAAATTCTAGCTGAGCAACCTCAGCTTACGTTTAGACCAGAGGACGTTTATGCGGCTTGTCTAAACGGGGAAGCCCACCTTTGGGTAGCACCAGAGGGCTTTGTAATCACCACTACAGAGGTGGACGAGTTTACGGAGGCCAAGACATTTTTTGTGTGGCTCACATGGGCAAAAAAGCGCGGAGAAAATTGTGGGCTCAAGTACTACACCTTCTTCGCTCAAGTAGCCAAAGAAAACGGATTCTCAAACATAGAAGTCAGAACGCCTATCAGGGCGCTAGAGAACAAGTTAGTGGCCGAGGGTTGGAAAAAAGACACCGTTATTTTTACGAGAGATGTGTAATGGGTAGCAAACCAAAGAAATCAGAGTATAAGCCATCAGCTGCGGAGAAAGCGTCTGCAGCTGTTGCGTTGGCGGAGCATAGATACTTCAAAGAAAAGTACGACCCTTTGCTACAGAAGATGAGAGATGCGTCGAAGAATGATGACTCGGCAGATGTGCTGCGTGGCCGCGCTAACGCCGATACCATGCAAACTCTGGCGGGGGGCGCAAGCTATGACCGTGCAGTTAATGCGGCGAGCGGGGGTTCGGAAGCTCAAGCATACCAAGCTCAACTAGCCCAAGCCGATAAAGCGGGCCTCAAGATTAAAAATGATATGCAACTCGGTGTCCTGGGCACGGCGCGTGGTCAAGCAGCTGATGCGCAAACAGGTATGGCTGCAGCCGCAAACATGGGCGCATCTCGTGTGCTAACCAAAGCGGCCGCTAAGCAACAAGTGCGGGCGGCTAAGACTGCAGCAGCTGGGCAAATCGGCACATCACTGATCATGCAGGGCGCTAAGAATATGCAGTCTGGTGGCGAAGTTAAGATGCAGGCCGATGGCAAAACCCCAATGAAAGACGCAAACGGGAACGTCATGCGAACCGAGAAAGGCTCGTTTTTCACCCCGCGCGATGACGACGGTAACAAGGTGCAAGGCTTCGGTAATCGTCTCGGCTATTCCGATTTCTTCAGCACTAACCCATACAACTAGGAGTCAAATATGTCTACCACCGCACTCCCATCTGTATCCGATCCTGACAAGGTGTACGCGGATATAACGCGTAACGAATACCTTGATTACAAAAAGAACTACGGCGAATTCGAGCAAGAGCTGCTGGACCGCGCAGAGAACGATACGACGCTGATTGACGAGGCAAAGGTTAACGCAACAGGCGCTCAGGGTTTGATGAGCGGTATTGCAGACCGTAACGCAGATCGCTATGGGGTTCCTCTGACGCCCGCACAACGCCAGCAGCAACGGCGGGGGTTACGTCGTCAGAATACCCTCGGGTACGCACAGTCTGTTAACGATGCTCGTATTGCTCAAAAAGAACTAAACCAAGCAGTTATTGGCGACTTGATCAATATCGGCCAAGGCGTAAACCGTTCCTCGTTGGGGCAGTTGCAAGGCGCAGCGCAAGGCGCAACGCAGCGTAAGAACGCTTACGACCAAGCTAGAGCTGCATCTAAAGCACAAACAATAAGCACAGTTGGTGGCCTCGCATCGGCAGCTATCTTTGCGTTCGCATTTTAAGGTAACGAACTATGTCTCTTTTAGAAGGCTCTTTAGCAGCATTACAAACAGGCCAACAAACGTTCGCGAATCAATACGACAAAAGGCGGCAGCGCGAAGCCCTTAAAATTAATCGTGAGCAGCAAGACAACTACAACGCAGAGGCTGCACGCATAGCGCGAAAAGATAAAGCGCGGAGTACTGTCGGCAACGTCAACGCGGCTATTGGTCAGGGTAAAGAGTGGAATAAGACAGACGGGCTAGCGTTACTTGAGCAGCGCCCCGAACTTGCTATCGAAATGTTTAACGATGACGCAAGTCAAGAATACCGCAAGTTTACGAATGAAAACGGAGAAACCGTTGGTTCTACCGTAGTGCGCGTCGACAAGAATGCTGACGGCTCATACACACCCATGGTCGAGCGGTTTGACACGAAAGAAATTGTGCCCATGACCGTTGGCCGAAGCGCCGAAAATACGGCAGTAGTAAAGCTCTCCCCAGAAGACGTTCAGAATACTATAAATTCACGTTATCAAGCGGCAATCACTGACGGTGGTTTAGAAAACACTAGCAGCTTTCTATCTACTGCACAGGGTATCGTTGCTAACAGAGCTAAGCAGGCGTCGCTGGACCTCGCGACTCAGAAAATTGTAAATCAAGACGAGCGCGCGCAGTTTTATCAGCAGATAAATAATATTGATATTGAAGAAGACGGCGCTGTTGATGCTCTCTTGAGTGTGTTCAAGAGCGTTGGCGGAGATCCTGAAGCGCTAAAAGCTGAAGGCCAGGCCGCTGCAAACGAGGTGTTTGCTCAGAACCTCGAAAAAACTGATGCCTTTGCTGAAGGTTCGCTCGGAGAACGTCTACAAGCGGCTGGCGTAACACGGGAGAAGTGGGAAGCACTAACACCAGAAGAACAAGCAGAAGTCGCTGAAAGGTTGCAGGCAGGCCAGGACAAGAGCAAGTTGTTTGACGAGACAGTCGGGGCCGTAGGTGCTCGCCTTTATGATCTGGGCACTGCCCCTTTTGAAATGGCAGCTGAAGGTTTTGAGTCTCTTCAAAAAAGCTGGCTAGGGCGAAAGCTGGGTATGTCAGAGGTCACTGACTTTAACAATGAGAGCCCGAATTACGGGGAACGCGTTGAGGCAAACGAAGCAGCAATCAGGCGTGAGTCGACACCGATCACAGCCGATCGCATTGATGCAATGTACAACCCTCCTACTACCAAGACGCAGCCAGGCCGTGTACCGAAAGGCACAGGCGTGGGCGGACCAGCACCGACTCCTTCAGATCCAGTTATTGCGCCCCCTCCATTTGAACTTACAGCTGAGAATGTGCGGGATGCCATATTGAAAAAGACAGCTAACCCGACAGATGAACAGAAAACTCAGATCAATACCTTCTTGAAAGCCAAAGGTATTGATAACGACGCTCAGCTTGAGGCCGCGCTAAAGCGGGGAGAGATAAACCGTCAAGAGGGTCTGATGCTCGGTTGGGTGTTAGGCGCTACCGCTGAAGGCGACACCAATGTAAAAGCTGGTATTGCTCAAAACATCGAGAACCTGATTGATCGTGGAGATCAAGACGTAGGCACGTTGCAGCAGGCGCAACTTGAATCCGCCCAAGCGCAAGGCGCTGCTGCTACTAGTCAAGCACAGACTGCCTACGCTAAATTCCAGCTTGAAAACAAAAGGTATGACAGTACTCAAGCAGAAGCACTTGCTCAAACAGGTGCTGACGCCTTTCTGAAAATCCAGCAGGAGTTGGGTTTGATGGATGAAAATGGTGAGCCTACCGACAATGATTTTGAGGCGAACGACAGCCAGACGCTGAAAATAGCTCGGCGCATCCCAGGTTTCACAAAACGTTTGATGCGCGCTCAAGGCCCTCTAGAAGCGGAAGCTGGCATGGTTGCCTTGAACGGAATGCTGGGACTGTATATGCAGGCAAAGGCAGCATCAGATCCGAATGGCATTCTTAGCGGCGAAAACTTTAAAGATATATTTAGACCAGAGCCAAATGGGTCTATCGATTTTGACGCGAATAACGTACGTGTTGCTGAGAAGAATGCCTCGGGCAACGTAACCAAAATCGCTTATGTGCGCGACGGAGTACTGAGTCAGGCAGTTACTGTTTCAGATTTAAAAGCCGATGAAGCTAGCGTTGCAGGCTTGTTGATAGCCGCTGCGAAAAAGAACGAAGAAAACGGCAAAACCGTCCCTAAATAAAAGGTAATCGCGTGTCGAATCTTGGAGTTCGTAACAACAACTGGTTGAACATACGCTATAACCCCTCAAATGATTGGGTTGGACAAACGGGCGGCGATGCAAACAACTACGCAATTTTTGACGATCCTGTAAGTGGCCTTCGAGCGGCTGACATTGTCCTTAAAAATTATGGGGCTAAGCATGGAATCGATAACCTCAATGAGGCTATCTACAGGTTTGCTCCCCCCGAAGATAATAACCCTACGCCTGTCTACGCCAAATTTGTTGCCGACAAAATGGGCATCAACCCTGACGACAAAATTGACCTAGCTGACCCCAACATCCGCGAAAAAATGATCGCAGCTATGGTGCAGTTTGAATCACCTGATGCCACGAGTCTTTACTCGCCAACACTAATGGCGCAAGCCAGGGGTGTAAGTACTAGTGGAGTTACTAATACGACTGCGAGTACGCCAGCCAAGCAGGACGCGGTGTCTAATTTCTTCAATACAATGTTGCCCGCACAAGCTCGCAAACCTGAAAAACCTGCACCTCGACAAACAACGTCTTCCGATGCAGTAGCTAGTTTTGTTGGGTCGCTAGGTAAAGATTCTGCTCTTGGGTTTGGTGATGTAGTGAACAGCGCTACTTACAACGCACCTATTGCCCCTTCAGGTTTAATAGAAACTTTCCAACGTGGCATGGCTTCTGGAGCGGATCAGCTGTCTGCCGATTTGAGCTATATGGGCGCAGCATATAGTGCGCTTGTCGGCGATCAAAAAGGCGTAGCAGCCTCTGTTGAGAATGCCCGAATCGCAGAAGAGTTCGCTGCAATACCGATGGAAGGGCTACAAAACTTTAGTGAGTTTATGGAGCAGCCGACAGTTGGGGGCGCGCTTGAACAGGCAGCTTCTGGTACGGGTCAACTGATGTCCAGTGTCGCTTCTACTATAACGGGCGCGGGAATCGGCAGCATCGCTATGTTCTTTGGTAAAGAAGGGCTAAAAGGCGCAGGTCGATCAGCAGCCAAAAGTATTATTAAAGACTCCGTTGAAGCGACTGCAAAAAAGACAGCCACTCCTGATCAACAAAAGATTGCACAGGCCGCGTTCGAGGCTACAAAAGAAGCCCATGTTCTGGCACGCAACGGCTACTTGCGAAAGCGGTCTATACAGCAAGGTGCGCTTGGGGGCGCGGGTCTCTCCGAGTTCGCCCCGCTAACAGGTAGTAATGTAAGCGAAGCCTTGGAATCGGGGCGGGATATTGACAGGGCGCAAGCTGTGCGTGCTGGTTTGGTTGCGTTGCCACAGGCCGCCATCGGGGTATTTGGTGAAGCGGGTTTATTGAAACTGCTTAGTAGAGAAGCTGCTAGAAAGTCAGCTGGCCCCAACTCAGTGATGGGGCGCTTGGCCTCTGTGACAGGTAAAAATTTCGCAAAAGGTGCTGCACTAGAAGGCACCGCTGAGTTGGCGCAAGAAGAGATTGCGATCCGTAATCGTATGTCAATGGACGATAAGTTCACTGACGCTGATGCCAACTTACGTAGGCTCAACGCTCTGTTTGTAGGAAGCGTTGGTGGTGGTGCCCTTGCAGGCGGCGGTGCGGGCACAATGCAAGGCGTCCGAGAAGTAGCAGGTGGTAACTTAGTTAGCGGCGCTTCCTCGATAGCAGAGAAAGCGGCTGATATGTCTGACTCGATAAAAGAGTTCATGACGCGTGCTGATTCTACCCAAGACATTGCAGACGTAGACGTAGACCAGACTTCACAAGAATCAGAGCGTGACATCAACGCGCAGCTTTTAGCTATGCTTGACCCAAGTAGCTCGAAAGAAGCTGTATGGATTTCGGGCACTGAGCCCGACCCACGTTACGCGAAGCGTAGAACGCCAAGAAAGATTGATATCAACGGGCAGGTTGCCTACGCAGCTTTTGTGCCAGGTCGCGGCACAATTATTTCTACAGACATTGACGTAGTCAACAGTGTTGTAAAAGGCGGCGCTACTGACTCAGTCCTATCAGCTGCACTAGGTTATAGCGCGACTAAGACTGGTGGTGAGACTGCGGTCTTCCGTGTGTATGACGCTGATGGCGGAATAGTATCTGAAGAAGCCGTAACCGTTGAGCCAGACGCTGTTAAAGCAGCGCAAGCCGCAGCCGAAAAGATAATGCCTGAAGGCGGTCGTGTTGAGTTCATGTCCACTGAAGATGCTATGGCTGATCGCGCGCGCCGTGCTGACCCAGATATCCGCTTCATGGAAGACGATGACGATGTTGATGTTATGGAGCAGGATCAAGATGCGAACGAGCAGGTTGGAGACAACGAGTTTGAACCGGAAGTACGCGTTCACACCTTCACTAACAAAGGCAAAATCTTTGAGTCGTATCAAGGTGTAGATGGCGAGAACACTTTTGACGGTATTAATGAGGCACGTGAAAACTACATAGAGACCTTTGGCGAGACAGACTTTAGCAACCCTTTAAATGCGCGTATGGGTAAAAGCATGCTTAACACTGCGGCTAGCTTGCAACGCGCTAACCCAGATGAGCTAGTAACCGTTCGTCCAAATGCGGATGGCACTTTCCGTATTGAAATTGAGACTACTCCTGACACCCAGATGATTAGGTTTCGGGACGGTAAAAACGGTACGCAAGAGCTATCTATGTCGCAGTTTCTCACCCGTTCGCTTAACAAAGCAGCGCGAAGCCTGCCTAAATTTAGAACAGTTAATGTAAAGGCCCCTAACAGGGAGAAAAAAGTAGCAGTAAATCCTGTAGATCTTATGAACTCAGGCCGCCGGATCGTTGAGTCCAATGACCCAGCGAGTGGGTTTATGGGCGGTGGTGCGTTCCAGTCTTCTCAGCAAGGCATCTTTGCAATGCTGTCAGAACTACAAATGCGCGGATATGAAGTGGATATAGGAGGTGTGCCGCTTCTTACCATTATGGAAGCGTTGAACAGTAACAAAGGGTTGGATCCTAAATACGGCAATATCACTCTAGCATTTGACGGCGGTGGTAAGCCCATCAAGTTGAACTCGCTGCTAAAGAGCTACATCCCTGGCAAACCTGATCAACGACCCAAGCAGTTCATTCAGAATCTTAAACGCCAAGGCCAGATATTTGTCATCAAGCTAGGCCGAAAGCTGCGCAGAGCTCAAGTCATTGAGGTCGATGAAAGTAATATTCGAAAGATCCGAGACCCCAAAGTAAAGACAGAGGCTTTGTATACAGCATATATCAAGCAGATTGAGAAGCTCGCCAAGCAAGATTTAGATTTCGTTATCAGCCAGCTGACTCCACAAGAGCGCGCTGATCTAAAAGTAAACGAGCTTACTGAAGAAGATCTTATTGAAGTCGATGAAAGAGAGGGTAGGCCACCTGTGCGGCAGCAACAAAAAGTTGTCGCCAACATGGACGACTTTGGCAATGAAGTACGCCGCGTAGAAACAGCGGGCGAAGTAGAGGCGGCTGGAGTTGCGCAAGGTATAACTGGCGACGAAAAACCTACCCAGCTTATTGAGATGATCAAAGCTCTTCCCGAAGAAGAGCTTATTGCTATGGGTGAGCGTCTTGTTGCGGACGGGCGATATGAGCTACCTGATGTAGAAAAGCCAACAGAACGACGCGATCTGACCCCTAACCAAGGGCCATTTGATTTATTTGATGAGCGCGAAAACAACCCCGACCCTACACCTCTAGAAGCAGGTCGTGCGGGCGTCGGACGACAAGAAAGTGAAAACGCTCCTCTTGCTCGCGCACACCTTATGCAGATAACTCGTCTTCTTACCAAAAAAGGCGAAGATAATGTGCAGGCGGTCAGAGACAACATAAGACGTGTCACTGTGATCGACTATGCCCCAGGCTTGACTGAAGGCAAAGGACCAATAGTCGGTTGGGACAACGGTAAGAAAGAATGGATACGAGGAGAAACTTACTTTGTCGAACCCCGTCGTATGACGCGCGAAGAAGCTGCAGACTATCGACAGGAAACAAGTATTCCTGTTGATACCATACAAATGACTGAAGAGAGCGCCCGCACTGAAGACGGCATCCCTCTCACCACAATGAACATCGAAGATGAGCGCAATGTAAACAGCACTCAGAACAGGCCGCTGGGTCGCGCACCAAGCACTGGCCCAAGCAGCCCTAAACCACAGGTGGATTTAGTAGGTGCGATAACGTTCCCGTTCGAAGGTATAAGCGACACAGTCAGCGCGTTGACTAGGCGCTTATCTCGCAAGATAAAACTCAAAACACCTATCGCAGTAATAGGGCTCAAAGGCTTCCAGGCTGCTACCCGACAGCAGATCGCGTCCCTGATTTCTGAAAAGCAACAAAAAACTGCTAATGGCATGATAGCCATGAAAGCGTTGGAAACACTGGATCTGACTGACAAAAAGGCAGTTGGCGCATTTATCCGCAAAGCTGAAAAAAACGGCTTGTTCGGTAAAGCCTATGCCGCACAAGTGCGCAAGGTTAAAAGTGACGCTGTTCTAGGGCACACCGCTGTTAGACGCGCTGCATATGATGCGCTCGGTCCGATGACTACTTCGTCACTTGTTGCAGAGCAACTGGCAAATCATTTTGTAGATTCATTCGGTAAACCTAATCGCAAAGGGTTCTTCAAAGGTTTCGAAGGCGGTGGCGTGGTAATGGTAAACGATCTCCACATTACTAACGAAGCTGCGCAAGCTATGGCTGCGGCACACGAGATAGGGCATGCGATCTTCCGCGAAGAATTAGATAGCACGTTACTAAATAAGCAATTGCTCCCACGACTGCTCGAACGTTACGGCAGGGATCGCAAGAAAAGCGCGCAGTATGACAACGAGCTTAAAGTCGGACGCGGGTTCGAAGAATGGTACGCTGATCAGATCGCCGCTTGGATCAAGAAGGACATGACTAAAGATAAGCGCGGCGCAAAGAACGCTGTCGATAGTCACTTCAAACGTGTTGCTAACCGCTTTAAGCAGCTGTGGCGCGACATGAAGAATAGCGCCATATTCAAGCGTACAAACACTGTAGCGCCTGAGTTCGAGACTTACATGAACTCGGTGATGGAGACCCGTGAAGGTACACGTGAGGTAGTAGCCAGTCCGATCTTTGACGACGCAGGTAAAAAAGTTGGGTCTGCATCAGCTATGGGTGCGGCACAGCCCACTGCTGAACAGCGCCAGGGAAAAGCAGATCAAGACGCACAAGCCGAACAACTGTTGCAACAGCGCCGCGACCAAGCTGCAAAGAATTTCGCACCGAAAGATTCTCAAGCCGAAGCTGATCAAGGCGGAGCGGGTAATACGCCTCCACCACCAAGCGATAGCATGCCAGAGCCGGACGAACCGTCGTTTGAGCAGAAAGCTGTTGTGCAAGCTATCAAGCGTGAGATCAACATTCAGACAGGAGCCGCGGCCCGCGAAGCGCAGTTCAGACGCATGTTGGAAAGCATGCAACGCGACTTTTTGGCCAAGAACCCGTGGGCTACTCAGATACTCGGCGTGATCCGAACAGCCGATGGCATGATGCGCATGGTGGCTGGGGACGAGATCGCCGACATGTTCTACATGAAGTCAAACACCTCTGCGGGTCTTGGGTTTACTCAAGCTCGCCAGCTAGCACGAGACAAGTGGCGCGCAGGGTTGTTTGAGACAATAGGTGCAGACTGGACTACCGAAGACGTACAGGATGCTTTGCAAGAAGCTCAAGGTAGTACGCCTACCAGCGAGTTAAAGAATCCGAAGGCAGTGGCGATACGCAACTATCTTCAGCGTATGCACCAAGAATATGTAGCCCCATCAAACTCTGACATTGGTTTTCGTAATGATTATTTCCCTGTTCTTCTTGAGCTGGCGGAAATCGCAGCTGACCCCGATGCGTTTATCCAACTGATTGTCGACGCTAATAAGCGCGCGGGCGTAGAGACTGATATGAAGTCTCTGAAAAAGACAGTTAATAAACTAGTTAAGTACCAGGGCACTGTAGATGAAGGTGGTAAGCCTGACGATGCAGATATTTTAGATCCTGGGGCAGTTGTAGAAGCCACCCTCGAACTTACCAAGAACGTTGATCGATCATTGTTGCGTGATTCGCTATTCTTGATGGACCCAGAAGTCGCGTTGATGAAATACGTAGACAACATCACAAAACGCGTAGAGTGGAATAGGGCGACAAAAGACGCAGACGGTAAAGACAAACTGCAGCCCCTGCTTGCAGAACTTACTGCGGAAGAAAAAGAGACAGCTGAATCGGTTATCAACTCATACCTCGGTAACGTAACGCACCTGTCGCCTTTCTGGCGTAAGACCAATAGCTATCTTGCGACAATGAATCTGGTAACTCTATTGCCCTTTGCGACGCTTGCGTCACTGCCTGATTTTGCGGGGTCTATCGTTCAGACTAAAGAGTTCAAAGGTATTGGCATGGCGTTTAAAGAGATCGTCAATCAGGTTCAAGACAGGGAGGCTGCCAAACGCCTAGCTAATGATATCGGTGTAGTGATGCCAGAAGCGGCAGCTAACGCATGGATGTCTCAGGCTGATAGCGACATGCTAGATCCTACCGCACGCGTTGCAACTGACACGTTCTTCAAGTGGACAGGCTTGCAGGCGCTAACCACCATATCTCGAGAGTTTTCCACGGGTATGGGCAGACAGTTTTTGATTGAGCATGCATATCATCCCACTGAACGCTCTGCTCGGTATTTGGAGCAACTTGGGGTTACAGCAGAACAAGTGCGCGCATGGAACGATGGTGATCAAACATTTGCCAACGAAGAAGGGCAAGCGGTAAAGGCAGCGCTTACTAGGTTTGTTGAAAGCTCAGTGCTAAGACCCAACGCCGCAGAACGTCCAATATGGGCATCTGATCCGCGCTTTGCGCTTGTCTGGCAGCTGAAGTCATTTATATATGCATTCAACAAAGTAATTTTAGAAGGTGTACTCCGCGAAGGCAGAACCCGCTTCCAAGAAGGCGATTCAATTGCCGCTGCTATGGGGCCGATACTGATTCTGACTATGGCAGCATTTATGCCGTTGGCAGCTTTGGGACTTGAGCTTAGAGAATACGCCAAAGTCGGACTGTCGTACGCGCTCCCAGGTATTGACGGGAGCTTGAGATACTTAAAATCTGACAGCATGGACTATGGTACATACTTCGGAGAACTGTTCAGCAGGGCAGGGTTAGACGGCCCGATCGGTATGTTGACTATGGCCCAACGATCAGGCGACTGGGGCGGTTCAGCTCTAGCGACTTTGCTCGGCCCGACCGCTGAACTCGCCGACAAAATACTACGAGATGGGCCCATAGACGGCGCGTACACTCGTATGAACTCACCCCAGGATCAGGCCGGTATTCTTTTGGGTATCGGCGCTGTAGCGAGGACCGTCCTATGAGCATATTCACAGCATTACTTGGCCCAGTGGCCGATATTGGCAAAACGTTTCTGGCTAACAAAGCCGCAGAAAAACAGGCTAAGCACGAAGCCAAAATGAACGTTATCCAGAACGACGCAGACTGGGAAGCAAAGATGGCAGATGCCTCTGGCAGCTCGTGGAAAGATGAGTTTTGGACTATAATATTAGCTGTACCAATATTCATGGTTGGCTACGCAATCATAGCTAACGACATGACAGTTGTAGATCGTGTGCGGCAAGCATTCTCAACGCTGAACGATCTGCCTGAGTGGTATCAGTACTTACTATTTATTGCGATCTCGAGTTCCTTTGGAATCAAGGGCGCATCAAAACTTATGGGAATGCGCAAATGACCGACCCAGAAACCAACCGACGGTTTGATCGTCTTGAACTGAAGATAGACAAACTGACCGAGGTGCTGACTCATATCGCACGAATCGAAGAGAAGCTGGTTGGTACAGATGCGCGCCTTAAACGCCACGAGTTCCGCCTCGATGAAGGTGAAAAGAAGCTCGAAGAAGTTGCTGAGCAAGTAGCTACCAATAGTCAGGTCGTGAAGGTTGGCCAAGGACTTGTAGCATCTATATGGGCGGCATTGCTCGGCTTCGTTTTTTACTTATTTAGAGAATAGCAATGACAGACTTTAAGTACTTCAAGATAGAAGATTTCGACTGCCAAGAGACTGGCGAGAATGAAATGCAAGAAGATTTTATTCACGAGCGGTTTTAGAAGTAAAAAGCACAGCGTTGAGAAGCGAAAAGCAGAACCAGGCACCCATGCACAGGGTATTGCCGCAGATGTCGCAGTACAAGGTGGCGCTCAACGGCGCGCAATTGTGGCCCATGCATTAGCGATGGGAATGTCTGTTGGTGTCGCAAAGGGCTTCGTACATGTAGATATCAGAAAGACCACGCCGGTCCTCTGGTGCTATTAAAGGTATACATTTATTAGCTACGCTAATATAATCAACAAACCTATAGGTAGACTAAATGGCGTATTTACAGACATTAAAATTAGTTACAGGCGACACGCTACCAGAGCTGACTTTCACGTTGAGAGACAGCCAAACCGCCGCGTCAGGCAAAACGCTCGATAGCAACGACAGTACAACCTGGGCTCCTATCGATGTTACAGGTGCCTCAGTCAAGTTACGGCTCAGAGAATTAGGTAGCACTACTGTGAAATCTACACTTACGTGCACTGTATCTGATGGCATAAATGGCAAAGTTATTACTGATTTCCCAGCTGGCACTTTAGACACCGCTGGAACGTTCGAGGGTGAACTGGAGATCACTTTTTCAAGCGGCGGCATTCAGACCGTGTATGACCTGATCAAGTTCAAAGTACGGAGCGACTTTGACTGATGGCGGACAAGGTCGACATTACGTTTCTGGAGCCTAGCGCCGACGTTTCTGTCGTACAGATCGAAGCGGAAACAGCATACCAGCTTGTAAACGGGTCGATCACTTGGGTAGAAGCGCAAGCTACAGAAGTTGTTTTAGACCCTGACACGAAGAACAGATACTTCCGTGATGAGGCTTTCTCTCTTTCTGAGCAGGCGTCACTGCACCCTCAAAAGGTGACACTAGATTCATTTGGGTTTAGCGATCAGCAGATATTTGATGTCACGAAAGGCATAGCGGATCAGCTTTCGTTTAGCGAAGTAGTAGACATTTTGCTGATTATTGAACGGGATTTCTCGGATGCATACACGTTAGCAGACGTAAGTGTGCTGGCCGTTGATAAAGGCGTAGCAGAGACGTTGTCGTTCAGTGAAGTAACGGCGTTTGCGCTCGATGTAGCCAAGGCCGACTCAGTTTCTATTTTGGAATCCGCCGCTCTGGCACTGAGCAAACCAGCGGCTGATAGCTTATCGATGAACGATACGTTTAGTCGGGTAGCTACCTTTAGCAGAGCGTTCACAGATGCATTCACGCTTGGTGATGCAGCGACTGTCGATGCGTTTACTAAAGACACCAGCGCCGCCAAGACGAACGTATTTGGCTTTACGGATACACAGACATTCGCAGTCGAAAAGCCGTTTGCTGACAGTACCTCGCTTACTGACAGTTTTTCATTTTCGGTCGATTTACCTGCGAGTGACTTAGTAACGTTGTCAGATAACGTTGTAATTAATTTAATTAGCTCAAACTCAGCCGTGCTGAACAGCTCGGCACTTAACACTTTCACACTTAACTCTTAGAGGTTTTTGACATGTTCAACTCAGGATTCAAATTAGTCGGCCACGTTAGTGTCGCTATTAACGATGAAGTGGTTCAAGAAATCCCGAACCTCGTCGTCACCACAGGAAAAAACTACGTTGCATCTCGGATGAAAGACACCACCGAAGGCGCAATGAGTCACATGGCTGTTGGTACGGGCTCTACCGCCGCTGCAGCTGGCGACTCTGCTCTTGGTTCTGAAGCAGCTCGAGTTGCGTTGACTAGCACTACTGTCAACAACAACGAAATTACTTATGTAGCTACTTACCCATCAGGAACTGGGACAGGTGCTTTGACTGAAGCTGGAATATTAAACGCTTCGTCGAGCGGCACTATGTTGTGCCGTACCGTGTTCAGCGTGGTTAACAAAGGCGCATCTGATGCGATGACCATTACCTGGACTATTACCGCTTCCTAAGAGAGGTTTTAGATGTCCGTTAAGTTTTCGAACAACGCCAAGACGACGTTGTCGTCGGCTGTCACCAGCTCCGCTACATCAATTACGGTAGCGGACGGCTCTGTATTCCCGTCTATTTCTGGCAGTGAATACTTTTACGTAACACTGGAAGATGCTAGTCAAAATATAGAGATCATAAAAGTTACGGCGGTAAGTTCTAACACGCTGACTGTCACTCGCGGTCAAGAAAGCACGACTGCCAGGGCATTTGCGTCTGGCGATAAAGCAGAAAATCGCCTAACAGCCGGTGGACTCAACGATGTTGCGACGCAAGCTGATACGGACACAGATACGACCTATACCGCAGGTTCTGGTCTGTCGCTAACAGGCACTGAGTTTGCAAACACAGCACCTGACCAAACTGTCGCACTAACAGGTGCAGGTACTACCACAATTACAGGTACATACCCTAACTTCACAATTACAGGTGCTGGCACTACTTACACCGCTGGCACTGGCATAACGCTGACAGGTACAGAGTTTCAGCTAACTGACACTAATGCAAAGTTAAACGCCTCTGCTTACACAGCGGCAGACGTTTTAACAAAGATTAAAACAGTAGATGGTACAGGCTCTGGGTTAGATGCAGATACTATTGATGGTTTAGAACCCAGTGCTTTATCTGTGAGTGAGTCAGATAGAGTAACTGGAAGTTCTTTTGCAACAACAGGTTCACCCAGTAGTGTTTTAGAGTATCAACAAGCGGATTCGCAGTCAGACACGAAACTAGCACCTAATACTGACTGGCATAACACAATAAGAATGGGTCACGGCAACCCATATAGTTACTACAGTAACACCCTCGCTATGCGTATGACTGGTAGTGGCGCAGGTTCTATATTTACTCAGTTAATCTCTAATAATACCGCACAGGGTTGGAGACAAGTTTGGGATTCGGGAAACGATGGCTCTGGCTCTGGGTTAGATGCAGACACTGTTGATGGTGTTCACGAGGCTACGTTCATGCGCAGGAGTGCTAACTCTCAGCTAGACATGAACAACAACGACATCGTTGGTGTTGATCAGATTTTCCACGAAGGTGACGCAGATACCTACATGCAGTTTCACGCGGATAATCAGTGGCGTGTAGTTACTGGTGGATCAGAGCGTTTAGAAGTTAATAACACTGCTGTTACAATTGCTGGAACGCTTAATGTTCGTACAGCTATTGATCTTGCAGATAATGATATTCTACGCTTTGGAAGTGCAGATGATGTAGAGTTTTTCTTTAACGGTAGTCACTTTTACTTAGATTTAAATTCAGGAGGTAATAACTTTTATATTCGTGATGGGACTACAATTCGCTATACGTTTAATGACAACGGATCATTCACAGCGACAGGTAACGTCACTGCTTATTCTGACAGACGATTGAAGGATGATATCCAACCAATCGAAGGTGCATTAGAGAAAGTAGGCACACTTAGTGGTAACACTTATCAGCGTAATGACCTACTCGACAAAGACCCTGAGAGACGCTACGCAGGTGTCATTGCTCAAGAGGTTGAGGTTGTGCTACCTGAAGCTGTCTCTGAGGCAGAGGACGGTACTAAGACCGTAGATTACAACGCAGTAATTGCCTTGCTAGTGGAGTCCATCAAAGAACTCAAGGCAGAGGTTGAAGAACTGAAGGGCAACGCTTAATGACTCTGGCAACGTCAGGATCAATCTCAATCGGAGGCACAACTGCTAACAGGTCTATCAACTTAGAACTGGGCAGAAGTGCAACGGCAACGTCCTCGCTGGGCGAATCTGCATTACGCGCTCTGGCTAACGACACCTCTGGTGCTATTAGTATGAGTACGTTCCGTGGCAAGTCTGCCGCACTAGACACGCAAACAGTGACTGTCGGTTTTCGGGCTGCACAGCTATATGTTAATTCTGGTTACGGCTCATTTACGTCAGGGTTAGGTACAACTGGCAATAGAGATATCGGCAGTATGTCTGACGGCACATTTAACCCTAAAAGCAATATGTATATTAGGGGACTCTGGTACAGCATACCAACCTCTGGCACTGGTTCGGTAGTTTTCTCATTGAGAAGTTTAACTACTACGGTTGCTAACAGCGGCTGGACAACTATGAATGTTGCTGGCGTAAACTTTACTCGATCTAGTGCAACTTTTTCCAACATTGATAACGCAAGTATTGGGGCGACATCTTGGAGTTGGACAACATCGAGCAACCCGTTTGGTACGACAGTGAATGCAACGAAAGTGGTGACCTTCACATGAACAGAGAATACGTTGATAAAACAGACCTTGAAGATTCAGCGGTTACGCATGCCGCTTTAACTAGAGGTAGCACATATATTGAAGTGCCGAAGGGTTCAAGCAGTGAAGAAGAAATACAGCTTCTGCTTGACAATGCTCTTTTGCAAGCCGCTTTAGACAACTTTCACGGATCGCAAAGCAGGGATGATGTTTATTGCGACAAGGTTATTGTGCGGCAGGATTATTCTACGGGACTACCCGAAGCACAGGCGTTAATACAAGAGTTGCAAGCTGTATTCCCTGACTACGAAGATTGGGACAGACACAACCATAACATTGTAGGCCGCTATACCGCATACAGAGAGCCATATTCTAACTCTGGTATTAGCTTTTATAACTTTGGTGAAAAGCCTTCTGAGTCTTTGTTGCTAAGTTTTAACACCTCTTACCTTAATAGCAATCTGCTTGAATGGTACGGGTTAAAGTTTGACTTAGACAGTGAGCAGGTAATGTTGAAAGTGGTGTTTCGTAACTACGAAGGGGAAACTCCAGAGCTACCTACTAACCCTCGAAACTTCTATGCCGCCATCCACAACCAAGATGGCACAGAAAGCGAATGGGTAGATTTCTACGCATGCGCAACGCCTAAATTAATCAGAGAGTTTTGCGCTGAAAAAGGATTGTCGTATCCATTACCCGCAACCACGCACACAGACTGTGACGTTGTATGGTGCTGGGGCTTTGTGTTTAACAAAAACACTTTGGAGTACGGCCCAGTGAAGGCATACGCTCGATACAACATAACCTAAAGAGGTTACGATGGTTTATTTTAAAAGAGGCAGGTTTTCGGGCATTGCTCCAGCAATTACGCCGCGTTTGCTCGGCGAACAATTTGGGCAGATAGCGACCAACATTGATTTTGAGTCTGGGCGGTTAGTTGCGACTAACAAAGACAGTGACACTTATACTCTACAAAACAGCACGCGCCGTTCTATTTATTTTTACCGCGACACGCAGTGGCTTGAATGGCCAAACGAACACATATCTGTAGTACCTGGGCCTATACCTGGTGACACTACTGACCGCCTGTACTTTACTGGCGATGACTACCCGCGAGTCGGCACTTACAGCACGTTAGTGTCTGGCTCTAGCGGATACCCTGTTAACTCGTACCGGTTAGGAGTTCCAGCACCTAGCAATGGGCCTACTGCAACTAAAAGCGGGACCGCAGAAGATGGCGCGACACCTAACACTGTGTCGTATGTTTATACGCTTGTTACATCAATGGGAGAAGAAGGCCCTCCAAGTAACCCGTCAGGGAATATGGCCGTTTCAGCGGGAGAAAGCGTTGCACTTGGATTACCAGCTGGCGACTTGCCAAGTGGGAACTATAACTTTGGCTCTGGAGCAGTAAAAAGAATCTATAGAAGTAACACAGGTTCCACCACGACTGCCTATCAATTCTTAGCGGAGATTGCTTACAGCGCAACAACTTACACCGATACAACGGATGCCGCTTTTCTAGCTGAAATACTCCCGTCTTCAACTTGGATTGGCCCACCAAATGATAACAGTAATTTGTATCCGGATGGCCCGCTGCAAGGTTTAATTCCGCTTGCGCAAGGTGTTATGGCTGGATTTACAGGTAAACGGTTTTGTTTGAGCGAACCGTTTCTCCCGCATGCTTGGCCTATCCAATATCGGATCACCACTGAAGAAGACATTGTAGCTATCGCTTCTACAACGAATGGGGTAGTGGCTTTAACTGATGGGCAACCATATTTTATTACTGGTACTGACCCGTCAGCTATGACTGCGATGCGTGTTGATTTTGCTCAGGCTTGTATCAACCGGCGCAGTGTAGTGGATATGGGGGACTACGTTATCTACGCAGGTCCTGATGGCCTTTGCGCGGTGCAAAACACCTCCGGTTCTATCCTCACAAAGTCTCAGATATCTGTTAAACAGTGGAACGCAGATTTTAACCCTACTACTTATCGCGCTTTTCGGCATGAAGGTACATATGTTGCATTTTACAGCAACGGCGCAGGAGGATTCGTGTACGACCCGCGCGGAGAAGGTGATGCGATTTCAACACTAACGGTTGACGCAAATGTGCGAGGTGGCTATCGCAATCCGAAAGACGGGCAGCTCTACGTTATTGTTGGGAACAAGATTAAAAAGTACCAAGGCGGAACGGCATTCAACACTCTGACTTTTAAAACTAAAAAGTTTGTAACTCCTACGCCCGTATCAATGGGGTGGGTCTCAGTACATGCAGATGTATACCCAGTGACTATAAAAGTATACGGCGATGGTGCACTTGTTGCTCATTATGTACTTAGTAAATCAGGAGCAACATATACCCAGGCTACTACTGTACCTAGTGGCATTAGTAACGGGACATTGCGTGAGCCAGTTATGCGGATGCCAGCGATTGTTGCGCAAGAGTGGGAAATCCAAGTAGAGGGGACTGACATCAATGAGTTCTGTTTAGCTCAGGGTATTGATGAGGTGCGCCAATCATGACAACCCCGACAAAAGTCCCTGGTATACCCAGTCCACCGGCGTCGGTAGATGCGGAAACGCGCGCGTACCTTACTGCTTTAGCAGAGGCTCTTGAAATACGTCTCGGTCGCAGGGGTGACCCTATTGATCGGGCTGTTACTTTGCGCGAGCTTGTAGCGGGGGGGCTTGCAGTAAATTTGCAAGAGGGGGTCCCGTTTAATGAGCAAGCAGTGGGCGCTGTAACTGACAATGGCACCACGATTGGAGCAGCCCCAACCCCTGCACCAGTAGATTTTACTCCTCCCGCAATAGTAGGCAGCCTTACGGCGACCGCCGCTTATTCTGTAATTAATCTTAACTGGGCCCCGATTACTTCTGGTACAGGTTCGTTAATAGAAGTGTGGTCTCACACTAGCGATGTGCTTGGCGACGCTACTCTTGCAGCAGTTGTTGTAGGCTTTACATATTCAGACCCAGTTGGCAGCGCTCAGACGCGTTATTATTGGATACGAGCCGTATCAGAAGCTGAAGTTTTTGGGCCTTTTAACTCTAGCTCGGGGACAGCAGCTACAACGGCTGCGGACGTTGACTTCCAGCTAGGCGTTTTGAGTGGCGCAATTACTAGCAGCGAGTTAGCTACGTCGTTAGCGACTCCAATTAGTGATATCCCAGGCATCAAGACTGAAATACAAGATCTTGAAGGTCAGTATTCAGTAAAGATCGATAACAACGGTCACATTGCGGGCTTTGGTCTAAGCAGCACGACTACGACCGCAGGGCCAACGTCCGCATTTATTGTTCGTGCTGATAGGTTTGCAGTGATTGACCCTGCCTCCACAGCTGATGGCCTTGGTACAACTACGCCGTCAGCGGACAACGTACCGTTCTTCATTGACAGCGGTACGACGTACATTAAAGCGGCTGCGATAAAAGATGCGACTATTACGTCAGCAAAGATTGGTACGCTCGCTGCCGACAAAATAACATCAGGAACCATAAACGCGGATCGGATTGGAGCTGGCAGCCTTAACGTAAGTAAATTAGATCTTGTTGGTACAGGAGCACAGATTAACTTAAAGAGCGCTGCTACGGGCGCGCGCATGGTTCTTCAAGACGACAAAATACAAGTCTTCGATTCAACTGGTGCTCAGCGAGTCAGACTAGGTAACTTAACGTCATGAGTTATGGGTTTGCGATACGGGCTAGCAACGGTGATTTAGTTGCGGATTCTTCACTGCCTGTTGGTTCATTAATTAAAATTGATTCGTTAACGCTGACTCTTGAGCCTAGCTCGTCGCAAAGCGGGGTCTACCCAAGCAGTTATATTTATGATTTGCCTGGGGTAAGTAGTACAGCGGATTTGCGCGATAATTATATTATTGCCCGAGCCACAGGTGGCGGCGGAATAGGTTTTGGGGGGACTGGAAATTTTGTAATTACTTTTCATTCTGCGGGAAAAATTAAGTTTCAGAATAACTCTTCATGCACCACTCTTTTTGGGGCTTATCGGCAATGTACCTATCTTGATGCTGTGACCAATACATATGAAATTTATACTATTGGTAAAACAGTATGAGTTACGGAATAAAAGTTTACGACTCCCTCGGGGCCACAATGTTTGACAGCGATAACCTCGTTGAAATGACGGCTCATTACTTTACTTGCAAAGGCAACGTTGCTTTCCCACTTATCCCTGAGTGGGTCACAGGTAGTGACAGCCGTACCCAGATTGGCAGCAGCTACACGCGGCAGCAACAAAACGTAAGTTATTCGGCTTACAGCTGGTCTTCTGGGGTAGGCGGCACCCTAAATTTTTATGGGGTTGGCAGTAATCACTTAGCCTTTGATTACGATACAACACCTTTCCCTGCTGCTGGGCAAGTTATGACTATAGGCAGCAACGAATACAAGGTAACAGGTAGTCCAACCTTAGCCAATCATACGTTTACTGGTGGCTATGACAGTTACGGCTTTCCCATTGTTAATTATTCCAATGCGACGCATTACATCCCGTTTGATCAGGACATGACTAGCTTAAGAAATAGTACGGCTAACCGCACGTTTAGAACTTATGAGTATCCTAATTACTTTTATACTTTGTGGGTTAGACCGCTTAGCAGCAGTTACTCAGGTTATTTTGGGTGGGCGCATGTTGGCGGTAACTTGATGAACCCTTTGAGTATTTACGATAGTACTGGAAGTACTACTAATACATTTGAAGTATATGTAACTGTAACAGCCGCGGGTTGGGGGGCGATTGCAGATACTAGGCCGAAGTTTTTAGCAGGGTCAACAACAAATGGGATTATTTGCCAGACTGATCAAACAGAGCGTCACACCCCCAACGGACCTTTAGTTCAAATGACGACTATGGACTCCAGAACTCGTTTTGCTCAGGTCAAGTTGGCTAAATCTTGGAGCGGGGGCACCGACTATTCTAATACAACCTTTTCGTTGGGCAGCCTTAGCAGTTCATCTACAAAACGATGGGTTCGGATTGACAGCACTAGATTTACAAAGATAGGCGGCGGCTACCCCACTCCACGCTATTCTGCAAAGTATCAATGGAACAGTAACAATAGTATTTCTGTTGTGTGGAATAGTAATGGAGGCGGACAGTTTTCGCTGCTAGATAGTTATGTAACCGAGCTGCCTTTTATAGTAGCCGAATTTGGAGTAGGCGCATGAATTATAAATTACGGGTAGCCTCAAACGGAGACATCCTCTCTCAATACAGGACAAACCATGCATGGCCAGAACATGGCTCGACCGAAGACGGTTTTTTGTGTCTCGATTCACCTATCGTTCTCGATATGCATACTAATTATTGGGATGGATCAGCGTGGGCAACGCGCGCTCCTGCCCCTAATGATTTTTATGTATGGCAAGACAATGAGTGGGTTGAAAATGCAGACAGGCGCGAAGCAGTACGATCCCGTTGGATGGAGCAACTAAGAGGCGATAGAAATGCAAAGCTAAGCCTGTGTGACTGGACTCAAGTAGCTGACAACCCGTTGTCGGACGATGAAAAAGCAGCGTGGGTAGCCTACAGACAAGCACTACGGGACGTTCCCGCAAACCATACAACAATTAATTCCCTTGATGAGGTGTCATGGCCGACTGAACCAGGAGGCTAATATGGACCCGATCACTGCGATCACTACAGCAACAGCAGCTTTTAATACCGTTAAAAAAATGGTTGAACTGGGGCGAGACGTGGAAGACACGCTCGGTCAAGTTGGCAAGTGGTACGGAGCAATCTCCGATCTCAACGAAGCTGAACGTAACGCTAAAAATCCGCCGCTTTTCAAAAAGATAGTTGCAAGCAAGTCTGTCGAAGAAGAGGCGATGAATGTTTACGCTGCGCAAAAGAAAGCTAGACAGCAAGAAAAAGAGCTACGGGAGTTACTTATGTACTCGTACGGCCCGCAAGGCTATCAAGAACTGGTCGACCTACGCCGTCGGATTAAAGACCAGCGCGAGAAGACTGTTTATGCCCGGGCGCGGAAACGGAAGGACGCTTTCTGGATGACTTTGCAAAGCGGCTTAGTCCTGCTTTTAAGCGGGGTGCTGTATCAAATTTTTATGATGCTTTACACCAATATTCAGGCAGTAAATAACGCATAGGAGATAACCATGCACAAAGGTAAAGGTAAGCAGTGTGTTTTAAACCAGCAAGATAAACCAAAAAAGAAGACGCCTAAGAAGAAAAAGCGGAATTACGGTTACTAATATTTCAAATGCACCTAATGCATTAGATGCATAGCCTAAGTATCTTTATAATTGCGCCTCAACCACTGAGAGGCGCACATGATTCTTTACGTAATAGGCTTTATTCTTGTAACACTGGGTGCTATAGCCAAGCAGGACTTGTCATTGTGACAGTGTCACAATGAAAAATAATGTAAAATAAAATATATAGATAAATCATGAACTTAGCATCAAGCAGTTAAGCATGTAAAAGTGAAGTAAATTGAAGTTAAACTATTGAAATAAAAGGATTTATTAGCTTATCAAGCACCGAATCCCTCTCTCTCCGCCATATTTATAAGCACTTGAAATTCAAGTGTTTTTTCTCCAAGATGCAGGCTGTGTCACAATTTTGTCACAGCTAGGAGAGCAGTATGGCTACAATCCGCAAACGTGGGGGAAAGATTCAAGTGCAGATTAGACGCTTGAACTTCCCAACACAGTCAAAATCTTTTACATCTACCGCAGCAGCGAAAGCCTGGGCGCGACGCATAGAGACGAGCATGGACGACGGTTCGTGGATCGATACTCGCGAAACGCGGTCCGTGCTCATTAACGGTATTGTTGAGCAGCTTATCCTCAGCTATGAGCGTTTTAATCTGCCTGTTGCTGGGCCAAAGCTGTCTTCACTAAAGCAGATAGAAGATCATTTCCAAGGCGTATCGATACATGATCTAACGGTAGAAGATGTCTTATTATTCGCAGCGGCACGACGTTCAAAAGTGAGCGCGAGCACGCTACAGAAACAGATGTATTATTTTAGGCAAGCTGTAAATAACTCACGTATTAAAGCACGAGAAGACGTAGTGCAGATTGCTATAGATGAGCTAATCAAGAAGAAAATTATTCTTAGTAGCGTCTGGCGAGACCGGCGACTGGAACCTGGTGAATATGATCGTCTTATGGACGCGGCGGGAGATCACTGGGTGGGGCACGCTATCGATATAGCATTAGAGTCTGGCATGCGACAAGGTGAAATACATGCCTTAAAGATGTCGGATATTGATTTTGATAAGGGTGTGATAAAGATTTTACGGAAGGACCCGAGAGCTGAAGGTGGCAAGAAACTGTGCAAAGTACCCCTTTTAAAGGGCGTGAGAGAGGCGGTTCTACGTACACAGAATGTAGTTGGCAGGAGCGATACCTTGTTTACTGTGAAGCACAGCGCTTCGATTTCCGACAAGTTTGCCCGTTTGACTACTAAACTGGGAATAAAAGATTTAACTTTTCATGACTTGCGTCATGAAGCTATATCGAGGATGTTTGAGCGGGGAATGACGGTCGAGCAAGTGCGCGCGGTAAGCGGCCACACAAGCCTCGACCAATTGTCTCGTTACATAAACCTCAAGCCTGAAGATATTGCTGCTAAGTATTAAGGTTGTCAGTTAAATACTTTGATACTTCGTGTGTGGGGAAAAGATATTTTTTGCCCCGCTTTACATGACTAATGTCGAGTTGGCCCTTGTATATTTGTTGATATAGCGATTCTTTTTTAAGTCTAAATAATCCTGCTAATTCTGTTAGGTCCATAAATGGTCCGTATTTGTCGCTTAGTATAGTCTGCATTTCCATGAAAGAGGGCCTTTATATATTAGTTACGTCATTAATTACTAATATTCATACTAACAAAAAGGTGAGCAATAATAAACATAATTAATGTGATTTCGTATAGCGCTAACGTACTAATACTTTAGTATTAGTACGTAGTTATACGCAGAAAAATGAGACTACTGCCCACTTTTTGTTGATAGCTGTATCAGCCGGTAAGTCAGATTTGTGGTAGAAGCGGAGTTGCTTTTCTTTCTTTAATCTTACTGCATAAATTTTAGCTGCTGGGTATTTTGCTACTGTGCAAATTTGCGCAATGTTATCCATACCTGGTGCGCCAATAACTAAACCTGCACTTGAGTTTTCAATGCAAGCATTTTTGCTCAGCCTGACATAAGAAGACACAGCATTCTTTCTAGTGTATACACCGTCTTTTAAAGGTTTTGTCATGTCGTCAGATTTAAACGTTAGATTAAGTCTTTGGACATAAGGTAACTTGTCTTCAATATCAGGGTCTATTTCTGTAGGGTCTACGTCGAGAAAATTAGCGAACTTAATAATAGCTGGAGCGCCAAGCTCTGTAATGTGACTCAAATAATGGCTGATAGCGCCTTGAGACCAGTTTAACTCTTTAGCGGCCTGTACTTGAGTGAATTGCATTTCTTGTTGCTTTTGATGCCAAATTTTACGTAGGTTATGTACTGATTGTGGTATTTGTTTTGAGTCTTTCATAGGCTGCCCCGCCGTGGGTCACGTTGTAAATCCATTCTGCCACATGCTGTCGCGGAACGCACATGTTTAAGTACTGCATTTTACTTATAGAATTTGAAAAGTTATCAATTATTATAAGTGCAGTATCTTCCACGCCTAATACTAGTCCAACAGGCGTTGAATGTTTGACTTTATCTAGCCACGCAGCTTGAAGTTTTGAAAGAGAGTGCCTTAGCACGGTGTTATCTTTTTTTGGTAGTGTCTTTATATACTTGTACTCAACGAATAATGATTTTGCTGGGCCCGAATAAAACGCGTCGGGAACTCCCCCAGTGTATGTGTCGTGGATCTTCCACTTGTATACATCAGGATGCAAAGCGTTGTGTATGCTGCGTACAAAACTATGTTCATTCATAAAAATAAGTGATCCGTTATGACCAACGGTGGATCAATCCGTCATGGACTGCACTGGCCCCCCAGTGCAGCGGTCGGGCTAACTTACTATGCGTACTGCTCGTATAGGGTTTCTGCAGACTTGTAGTCGTCTTCTTGAGCCCAACCTACAAACGAGACTTCGCAATTCATAAATGCTTTGCCCATTTTGTTTTCGGTAGGTACACCAGAGACTTTCCACAGACCAGCGAACCGGTCGCCACCCTTCATACCGATCTGAGAGTTCCATGCTTTGGATACGCGTAGCTTGGAGCTAGCGAAATCCATAATGGCAGGAGAACGTTCTAGCTCACCTGTCTCAGGGTTCTTAACGAGGATGACGTGCGCGTGAGTCTCGTTGATGTCGTACTCGCTTGGCTTGTCCTGTGCATCAACATACGCCTGAGCGTCTGCTAGTGACGAGTATGCGCCACCGTAACCACCGCCCGCGTCAAGCGAACGCCATACAACGAACTCAGTCTTGAATGTCAAACTCAAGCAGTACAGGTCGTTGCCGTAGTTATGGTTCGTAAGGGTGTTGACCAGATGTCCTGGCTCACAACCTTCGACATACGCGGCGTGGTGTTTGTCCACTTCGTTAGACATCTTTTGTAAGAGCTTAACTCGTGGGATTTGTACGTTTTGACCAACGTTTTCGTTACCACGACCGCCTTCGATACCTACGAGGTGTGCTGGTAATTTGTCAGTTGATGCTACGAGGTTGTTTGATGCTACTGCTACTGCTGCTGATTTACTCATATGATTTTCTCTTCATGATTCATGTTTAAAGGGAGCGAAAGTTAATGCGTCGAATTTCACGGGTCTCCACACCAGGAACTGCCTCATTTAGTTTCAGAAGCTCTTTGTATGCAGTCGACGATACCCGCCGTTGTAACAGTGCAAAGTCCTGGGTCTTTGTAATGTGCGCATACAGCGCGTCCCAGTCCTGTACATCAGGTACGATGGTTTGATTAATGGACACACTGGCTTTGCCATTAGCGGTACGTGACAAACCCTGTTCGTCCAATTGGGTCAAGAGTGCGTAATCCAATTCCTCTTTGGAATTGTTCAACTCTTTAAGCTCACGGTTGAGACCTTCAATAGCGTCTTTCACCTTGGCTCTTGATTCGATTAGTTCATTAATATTCATTGGTTTTTTCTCTTAGGCTGCTTGTTTTAGTTTGTTTAGGATTCCGAGTAGCTGGTCCATACGATCGACTTTGCCTTGCAACTTTTCGTACACGTCTGGTTCCCAGGTGTTTCGTGCTGCTATCTGAATGACCTCAGTCTTTTCAGTCTGACCGGCTCGATATATGCGTCGATTGAACTGCTGATAATGTTCTGCGTTGTAGGTAGGTGAAGCCCATATGACTGCTTTGGCTTTAGTCATAGTGAGACCGTGTCCTGCTGATTGGGGGTGACAGAACACCACCTGCAGCTGGCCTGCTTGTAACCTGTCTACAATTTCTTTGCGTTTGTGTGCGGCTGTACTGCCGTCAATAGTGGCGTGCTTGATACCTAGCTTGTCTGCTAGCTCAACCATGTACCGCTGTTCGTGCTTCCAGTTGAACGCTACGAGGGACTGTGCGCGCTCAGCTACTAGCTGCATCACTAGGTCATATCGCTCTTTGTGTATTTGTTGCACTTCGCCGTGCTCGTCGTACACAGCGCCAGTACATAATTGCAGGAGCTTTTTGACTTTACTGCCCGCGTGTACTGCATTGATTGTTGTCTGTCCGGTGTACAACACTGAGTCATCACTGAGCTGCTTGTACTGCTGCATGATTTTCTTGGGTAGCGTTACGTACATGGTCTGTACACTTTGTTCTGGCATGTCGAGACATTCGGTTAATTCGTACCTAATGTTGATATCGCTAAGTGCAGCAGCTACTACTTCTTCTGCGTCGTCTTTTTGGACCCACTCATTAGCGAAGCCATTGAAACGCGGTGTACATACAGAAGAACGGAAGCTGTAGAAGCGATGTCCGAGTCGTTCACCGTCGTCAACGATTAACGTTGGATGCCACACGTCAAGGATGCCGTTACTGTTTGGTGTACCAGACATAGCAATGCGGTGAGTAAACGCTTCCGCAATCTTGCGGCATGCCTTGCTGCGCTGACTGTCTTTGTTCTTGAACGCTGTAAACTCGTCGATTACTAACGTGTCAAAGCCACACAAGACGTGGTAGTTTTTAGCGATCCACTTCACTGCATCGTGATTAGTAATGACAACGTCAGCATTTGATTCAATAAATGCTTTCTCACGATTCTTGGCGTACGCAACGGCGTACGTTAGATCAGGTTGGAACTTCTCGATGTCGTCGCCCCATGAGGCTTCTAAGATGGACAACGGTGCGAGAACTAAGGTTCGTGTACCGCGGTTCGCGATTGCATCGAGCACAGAGCGCGTCTTGCCAGTACCTGGGTCTGATGTAATAAGGCAGCGTGAGTTGTTATTTATGAAGTCAGTCGTGACTTTTTGATGCTCGAATGGTTCGTACATAGGTCATCACTCATTGATGGTTTAGTATATTAGCATAGCTAATATTATGGTTCAAATACGGATTCTTCTTCCGCAGCTACGGCAGTTGTTAGGCCACTCGCCTATGCGGTACTGAGGCTCACATTTACAGTATGCATGCCTACTTTCTTCCTCGAAGCCGTAGTGGCCTGATACTTTGACTTTCTTTGGTGTGAGCTGTAGTAACTCACGGGTTGTAAACTTCATGTATTAGCCTTACTAATATTAGTGCTCGATAAAAACAACTGGTTGGTCGCTAGACCAGCAATAACCGCAGGTAGTGCAGCTGGCTGTTTTACCGAGCTGCTCTGGACAGATAACACCATGCTCAATGTACTCTAGATCTCTCGATTGGACAACGTGTGCACTAAATTCTGTATCCCAATCATCTGAATATCTAACACGAAAGCGCTGCGGGTAAATCCGGTTAACGTTGTTAATCATGCCACCTAACTGGGAGTCCGCTGTGTGGTGCGTGTACCCGAAGACACGTAAGTTTTCGTACTGGTTCAGCCACAATTGCCATTGAACTATGTAAAGCCCGTCATAGAAGTCCCCTAATACATGAAGTCGAATGACAAAACCCTCTGGATGTTTTTCGTTTAGCGCACGTAACTGGACTTCGAGATAGCTTATAAAGTTAGGGTCAGTGTGATCAAACCGATGCGCGAATGGCATGTTGTCGCCATAGCAGTTGTCCCATTGCTCACAGTCAGAAGGGCAGGTAGCACGTTCTTCTAGTGACAGCGAGTACATGGTCATGCCTTTCCACATCTTGACGGCGACTTTATCGCCTAGTTTTTTGTTTTGTTTGCCTCGCTTTAACATGCTGAGGCTGGCGGGCTTGGCGCCTTTCTGATATCTCGTCCTGGGCGGGCGCAGATTTTTTACTGGGATTAGGTTCAATGCTGAGGATGTCATCAAGGATCTCTTGTCTGTATTCAGCTGCTGTGGTCCGATCGCACTTGGTTATGATCTTGATCTCGGACTTCTTCAAACGGTGTGTACTCCACACTGTCGCTTCTTTTGGATCGGTTACGAGCTTGTATTCGACTACGCTCCCATCGCGTTTGTAGTACATTTGCATCGTCAAACATCTCCTTTATATGTCCAGTAAGTAGCTCTTTATAGGTCATCTTTTGTCTCCAATTCATGTACCCCGTCGCAGAGATCCAGTGCTTTGTTGATTGCGGTTAATGCTTCGACCTCACGGCCTGACGCTAACATGGTGTGCATGAATTCAATCTGGAACCTAATACGTTGGCCATAGGTTCGTGATTCGTGGCTCGCGCTTATTTCTTTCATGATGGGTCTACCTCTACCCACCGCAGAGCGCGATAGGGGAATGTTTTGGTTTTGACTAGCATGAGTTCTTCGCGAGTCATGGTGCGTTTCATTACAAGCAATGTGACTGATACGACAAGACCGCCGACCATTGCTGCCATCATGCCGCCAAATGTCCCTGCGAACAGGAACATGAGGAGGCCGGTGCAAGCGATATCAAGAGGGATATCGAATGCAATAGCTCGACGTACGCCGAACTTAAATATCAGGAACAGGAGACCCGCTGCTGAAAGTAGACCTGCTGTAATCATATAAAACTCCTAGTAACGTGATTACGATGAATGCAATTTCAATTGCGTTTAGTACTGCTAGTAAAGTCATTCGTTAGTCCTGAGATGGAAGTACGCAACAGTACATACAACAGCAACTAGTACAAATACGTACAAGCCAATTGCTATCATCTGTGCGAACAAGGTTAATAAAGCGGCTACTGCGATTGCGTAACCAAAGCGTATCAATAGTTTTTTCATAGGGATTCTCTGTTCATGATTCGTGAGGATCAGTTGAATTCCGATCGGGAATAAAAAAGCCCACCGAAGTGGGCAAAGGCTTGCTACTTCTACGGGGGAAACGTAGCTGGTTAGCTCACACCCCAGGTGCATTCTGGTTCGTCACCTTTACGATGAGGACACCATCTGCAGCTGTCTTTGCTGGGTGTTGGAGCAAATTCTGTTTCAGTTGTCATTTTGACTGCACGTCTGTGGAACCCTGGTGCGAAGACCATTGCTTGCTCACGCGTGTAAGTCTTTTTGGTAGTCTCACCTTTATCGAGATACCAGAACTCAACTTGTACAAACTGTAAGTGGGGGTATCTGAAGAAGGTGCCAATGGCGTAGAGCAGGCCTTGTTGCCCGTGGGATATTTCGTTACCCCACTTTTTGCCTGTCTTGTAGTCAATGACTCTAGCGGATGTATCGTCTTCTTGGACTAAGGCGTCGAGTTTGATACGCGCCCAGGTTTCTTTTTGCATCCAGCCGACTGTTGCCCAGTCGAGATCGAAACCCCATTCGCCTTCGTTTTCTACTTTGGCTTGTGCATAGAGTTCACGTAGTTCTTCAAACTCGTCTTTAAACTTGTGTAGCGAATCGTGCATTTCACCGGCGGTGCCATCAACATAGTCTTCAGCGTATTGGTGGATCTGCGTACCACGATCTGCAGCTGGTCCACTAGGTTCTTTAACGCCTTTGACACGGCTGATATATGTTCGATAAGCGCACTCTTCATATACTTTAAGTGCTGAGTAACTCCACGCTCTAACATCGCCTAGTGCCTTTGGTTTTTCGAAATCGATTACGTCGTCTGGTCTCGTGTCCTGAGTTAGCTTGATCATAAAACTTTCCTAGATATAGTCTTTACTATATTAGTATAGCTAATAACATTACCTAACAGCAAGTAACTTGCGATCCTTGTCGTCGAAGTACTTGTTAGTGACTTCGTTAAATTGTTCTGTATCTAGTTTCCATTCAATAACTACCCCTCGAACTACGTTCGTTGATCGTGGCGCATTGTGTTCACGTTTCCGTTCTTTTGTTACGCCGCATCGAGCTGCTTTCTTTTGGAATTCGCGTTGAGACAAGCGGTCATCAGTTAGTACGCCATACACAACACGTAGATGTTCTAGCGGTACTACTGAATGAGGCCACTGAGACTCTGCTACCCACTGTTTAACAAAGCGTTGTGCGGTGGTGATTTCTTGTCCCTGTAATACGTTAGTTAAGCTTATGTCTAGTATGTCCATGAAGAACGAAAGGTTGCCATGACGTACGGCTGCGAAGAACTCTTCCATAACCGACATGGTTACTTGAGCCATCTGTGCTTTAGCGTTGTTAGCAATAGGTGTACGTACTAGCTGCTTGTTTACTTTGTAGTTGCGAAGTAATGCAGCGAACTTATGTAGCTCAGCGCTTATGTCATCGATGCCATCGATAACTTCTGGATATACATGCTCGAGCTTCTGCTCTTGGCGAGGTGCGATGTTGTATCGGCGGTCGCCTTCTTCAATCTTTACTGCATCCATTCGGTTAGTCAGGAAGATGAAGTTTGTGTAGTTAGGCATCTCAACTTGGTTAGAACGCATTGCACGGATAGTCATTGTGTTTTCTGTAATAGCGTTCTTGAGTTTGTCCGCAATCTTCATGGTGCCTGAGTTAGCTGACGCCATGTGGAACTCGTCAACTACTAAGAACAGTGCTTGTCGCATGTACAAGTTGAACTGCTCTTCGATGTTCTGTAATGCTCGCATTGGTACGTGCCAGGCGGTCATTGCTTTACGCTTAGTCTGGAAAATATATGCCAGCCAGTTGGTAAAGTGCTCAACCTCGAGGCTCTGTCCTCCCAAGATGTGAGTCATCAACTTGTAGATCAGTGGGCAAGAGTCTGCGATCTTAGCTGCGTCACCCATGCTGAGTGGTTCGTGCTCACGTTTAGATAGCATGTATTCCGTCTTGCGGAACATGTTGATGTGGTACGGCACGTTTGCCAGGTTAACTGCAGCGTCGTCTGACGCTGGGTCAAAGACGACTCTTGCATCAGGTATGTAGTCAGGCTTGCTTCGACCATGAGATCTCATGAATCCTTCGATGCTAGCTGATGAGCAAGGCATCAATGGGAACTCGTCGCTGAACTGATTAAGGTTGGGATCGAATACGCCGTTGTAGTATGTGTCTGTATAAAAGTCGCGCATTGCTACTGGGAAGTTAGCGCGGCCTTCTTTTTCCATTTCTTCTTGATACACATCAAATAGCGACTTGTAGAAGTCGGGGTCTGCTTGCTCGATTGACCAGATAGGTTCGCCTTTGAAGTTGAACATGTACGTGGGATCTTCGAGCTTAAAGTAATACGCGTTGCTGTCGCCACCATTGACGTTACACCGTATGTACGGAGGGTTTGTATCGTCAGTGATGTGAATCGACATGCGGTCTGGATTAGTTAGAATCTCTTCCGACTTATTGTCGACGGTGGCAATGGTTAGGCGTTCTTTCTTTGCTTTGAACCCACGTTGAGTACGCAGTTTATTTTTGTGCTCGTTGCTTTTCTGATGCACAACTTCTGGGCTGATGTCACCCATGAGTTTTGCGAGGTCAAGCGTCTCCGTAATACCGGAAACACGCACGACCCGCTCGGAGGAGGTAGCGAACGGGTCGTGGGTTCCGTCTTCAAAGGTAGGAGGGGCAATGAAGATCAGTTTTGAGTTATCAGCTACGCTGGTATCTAACGGGTACTTTAGTGAGTGCCCGTTACTAGATAGTTCTAGCTGTGACGAGAACAGCTGCGACTCAAAGTTGCAGTTCTGGAGCCACAGCTTTACTGCTTTGGCAGGCATAGCGTGTGTTAACAGAATAAATATATGTAGCGATACTTTGTCACCTTTTAGCCCAAGACTAGAAGACGCTTGTGCTATGAAGCTGCAGTCTTGTACCTCTGCTGGTAGCTCGCGCATAACAGCTTTTGCTAGCGTACTGACATCTTTGTCAGTAAATGTTTTAGGGTTGGTGTGACTAGGTATCGTAATGCCGTCAATATCAAGTACGAGTAGATTAGAGTAACCGATACGATCGGTTTTGCCTGCTCGTGACTCGTTTTGTATTGGACGTTTAAGATTACCTTTAAGCAGGCAGTGACCTTGTTTTCCGTGTTCACGAATGAGCTGCTCAAGTACTGACAAGCCAGCTGTATCTATTGGCAAGTCATGTTCGTGCGATGAGACGCTTTTAACGTGTGGGTATGGGGTAAAGCCCGTTTTTGGGCAGTGACGTTTGCTTAACCGCTGTCCATTAGCGGCTTCCAAAAAAGTAAGTTGCATGGCTCCTCCTACAGAGCAAAGTATATTAGCATAGCTAATAATTATTTAGTAGGATTTGCGTTTTTGTCGAATACTTCCTGTCGATCAATCCGGATCTTGTTATCCGCTTCGAATGTTAAGCGGACTTGATTCCTGTCAACTTTTGAGACTGTTACTCTCGCCAGAACGCCGTTGTCATCGTGGATGACAACCTTCTCCATAAGTTTCCTTGTCAGTACTAATCGTGGCATAAGTCACTTGCTGTAGCTAACGTCGTAGCCCCCTTCGGCATCTAGGGGGATGTCTTTCGCCCAATCAGGTGGTTTGCACATGTGGGTGATAAGTTTGTCCATTGTAGCATCAGGATTATTAGCTTGGCTAATTAAAACGATTTCATCGTGGACAGTGAGCACAACTTCTGCATCGAGGTTGGTGTCTTGTTCGATACGAAGCATTGAATCAGTAACAATGATTCGTGATAACGCTTGTACTACGTTTTCTGCAATGCGTCCGCCCCAAGTAGACTCAGTAACACGAGAGTCGTACGTGAGCTTGCCGCGTTCAAAGCGCAGGTTGTTGTAGTGCAGAGCCATACCGTTAGGTAGATGTATTTTACCTTGGTGAAAACGAAGGCCGTGCCAAGTCTCGTCATACGTTGGGTTGATTGAGTTTGCGAGCTTTAGCTCCAACTTTTTCCATAATAAAGGTATACCTGAGTATGTACTGCGGTATGTATTTACCACGTTGTAGGCTTCGTCAGTAGTGAATGTCATGGGTGGGCCCATAGCACCAGCTTCTAATGTCGTCTGGAACTTAGTTGCGCCCATGCCGTATCCGAGACCGAGCACAGCTGTCTTACCAACGAAACGTTCTGTTGGGTCGTCGTGCTTGTTAATTGGGCGGTCGTAGATTACTGATGCAAGGTTGCTGTAGATGTCGTCGCCGTTGCGGAATTGCTGCAGCAGATCGTCTTCGTCTGCAAGCCACGCGAGCATACGGGCTTCGATGTTTGATAAGTCGGCAACGAATACGAGCTGTCCAGGCGGTGCGCACAACGCTTTGCGCAGCTCAGAGTTGCGCGGCATGTTTTGCATATTAATTTTTTCAGTACCGCCGAACCGGCCGGTATGTGCTGCGTAATAACGAAGCGGCACGCTGATGGTCCCGTCGTCATGTGTTGCATCAATGAAGCGTTGTGCCCTGGTCTCCGCGATGCGACTCTTTACTGCTTTACGTGCATCCCATACATGCTGAAACTGGGGGTACATGTTCTGCATTTGTTGGTAAGCTTTGTCACTCTTACCCAATGCAGGGATGTCTTTGCCTGTAGTAGGGCTGACCTTGGTCGGCGGTACTAGGCCCATACTATATATGTGTTCTGCAAATTGTTGATTGGAGCTTAGTACTTTGCGGCACACGCCTGCTGCATCGATGAGCGCTTCATTGGCCGCGATTGTTTTATCACGGAACGTGGTTAGTCGTTCGCGGTCTACGATCAGCTTTGGTTCACAGAACATACGACAAGTGATATCTATGATGTCCATCTCTGATGTTGGCATCTGCTTGACTAGCTGTGTGAATATAGCGTGCGTAAGATCGACATCTTGTATGCAGTAGCCAGCGATCGCTTCTTCGAGTTCTGGATCGAGGTCGTAAATACCTTTTGCGTCGGCGAGTTCTTCGCCTTTGCGCATTGTTTCGTCATCAGGGAAGCAGCGTACAGCGCAGTCTTTAAGACGCGCTGACTGCCCTGGGAACAACCCGCGGTTCATTGCAGCAGTATCAACGTAATACTTTGGTATTACACCGTAGTGTCTGGTTAATATATAACCATCGAATGGTGTGTTGTGGCAGATTGCCACAGTTTCCGGCCAATTTATGGCTAAAATAGCTGCTTCGGCTTCGTCTTCGCCGTACCATTCAGTCTCTTCATTATCAATCTTGATGCCTACACCCCACACTTTGAATTTCTCGTGTCTGACGTAGTCCATGGTGGTTAGTTTAGTGAGTGATACTTTTGTATCGAAGTATGTTTCGAAGTCGAGAGTTACAAACATTAAAAGGGTAGCTCCGTATCAGAGTCATTACAGGCGTACTGGGCCATGATTTCATTTTCAATACATTTGAAACGTGACTTAAGTTCGTTATATGCCTCTGGCATCCGCGACTTCATCCATACTGCGGTATAGACGTGGAACTCGGGGTGTATGTTGTCGTCTTCTAGGCTCGACAGGTTTTGGAAAAACTCTTTTGTCTTCATTGCATCCTCCTCGATGGAATATTTCTATGACTGTGTGCGCACTCCATTTGTCACGACGATACTGATCGTCGGTAATTACAAACAGTTCACGGTCGTCGTTGCAGACCAGGTAACAAGTCTTCTTGAGTTCGTGTTGGATAAAGTGGCCTTCTTCTACTGCTGCTGCTACATCAGTGAAGGGGGTAGTCATTTAAGTTCTAAACGTCTGATTTCTGCTTCTGCGTAGTACTTTATTTTCTTAGCATCACGAAGCATATCGCTGTGTGATACTTCTCCGTACCTGTAGCAACTGCGAAAAATTTCACCTATTTGAGCGTTCATATTTTTTGCAGATATTAGGTCTTGGAGTTCATTTGCTGCTTGTGGAAGCTCGTAATAACTAGCTGTTGATCCGTCAGAGATTGAGAGGTTTGTTTGCCAATGCTCTAAACCTGTTTTTTGGCTGCGAAGCTTGCAAGCTTCGCGAAGCTTGTCCCAATCTTGAGGTGTTGCGTTATCTATGCTCATTAAACTCTCCTAGTAAGAGCAAAATAGTACCAATACTAATATATTAGTTCAAGTAATTAACTATGCGGCTTCAAGTTGTATGTGCGTCGTTTGGCCCCAGGGGGCTTCGTGACGTTCTGTTGAGACCCATAGCACAGGGTAGGGCGGTTGTTCACCGAAGTCGTGTGACTCGAGGTCGGTAAGATACACAGCTGCTTCTACTTCTGGACAGTGTTCGTTGATGTAATTAAAGGCTGGGCTGAACGCAGTGCCGCCACCGCCCTTGATGGGCGTCTTTGGAAACTGATCGTCAGGCATAACTTCGTCAACGTGCGCGACTTGTGTATCTACGTGGAGAATGGTCATTTGAGATGGTCGTAACTCTGAATGAATAGCTGACATCTCGCTCATGAACTGCTCCCAGTAGTCAGCACAAGAGCCAGATGAATCAATGATGACTGCAATCTCGCCTGCAGCTTCATTGATCATGCTTGGTAGATACTCGTCTTCACTGATGTACGCGCGGTTCGGCTTGCGCCAGCTGTAGTCGTCACGATTGAGAGACGTGCAGAACGGCCAGAGGACAGTCCGCCAGTCGACAACGGGCTTGACGATATCTTGAATGAAGCGTTCCATGTTACCTGGGAGCTTACCTGCATTTTTGGCAACTTCTGCGGCTTGAGTAACAGCTACTTGCCAGTCGGACTCCATAGCAGCGTTGCTACCGGATTGTACTTGGCCAGCGCCTGCATCCATGACCATGCCCCACGGACACTGCTTAGGTGGGTTGTCTTTGTCGAGCTTGTTGTAGATAGCCTCGGCAGTCATGTTGTCGTACTGCTTATCAACGAGACCGCCTTCGGGTAACACAAAACCACAGTCGATAAGATGGTTGTTGATAGCGTAGTCAGTGGCGATGTTCCACAGCTTAGCGTCACGTTGCTGTCGACGAGTCATATGGTTGAAGACACAGTGCATGACCTCGTGAGCAATGAGACCTTTGCGTGTAACGGTGTCGAGCTTACCGATGAACTTACTGTTGTAGACAAGCCGCGTACC
>Ga0209092_10000506_pt1 | contig 38538 bp, 35 predicted proteins | sample FraStrMetagenome_FD_187446 | JGI IMG/M metagenome (GOLD analysis project Ga0209092, IMG submission 187446) | Marine eukaryotic phytoplankton communities from Arctic Ocean - Fram Strait ARC3M Metagenome (SPAdes) (version 2) | ecosystem: Environmental > Aquatic > Marine > Oceanic | place: Fram...
GGGGCGAGGAAAACCAAGAAGGGCAGACAGCGTGGGGGCAATGTCTCGAATTTCGGAGCGGGCATATGTTCTTTTCCCTTCGGGTACGCCTGGGCCCATGATCAGGAAAGGGACGTGCGTATCGTAGGCGTAGGGGCTTCCGTGGCTGGTTCCCGTTCGGCTGTATTCCAAGAATCCGGGTTTGAGCATCACCATGACGTCTCCTGACGCTTTGGCGTTCCATCCGCGTTGAACATTGGCCTCGGCGCCTTCGAAGAAACTGGCAGACCTGAGATCTTCGGCGGTGAGGGTCCTTTGAATTTCAGGGGCTGTTTCTGCAATGCGTGAAATGAAGCGCGCAACGACATCCGCGTCTAACCCTTCTTGCGTGAGCAAGGGTCGATCCAGGAAAAACTGATCGTTGTCGTAGGCCAGAACCAGGTCTGTTCGCCCAAATTTTTTCTCCAGTGCGCTGTCCACCTTGGCCTTCATGGGCTCAGGGTTCCAATAGTCTACAGGCAGTCCCCTCGACTTTTCGAGTCCAGGAACGGTGACAGCGCCGTGATCGGCAGTGAGGAAGGCCATCCATTGTCCCTTGCCTACGTTTTGGTCCAATGCCTCTAGCAGCCGAGCCAACTCTCGGTCTAGCCTCCGGTATGTGTCCTCTGTTTCTATGGCATGGGCGCCGAATTTGTGCCCCACATAATCCGTGCTGCTAAAAGACAGTGCCAAGACATCGGTGATGTCATCTTGACCGAGTCCCTCATTGATGATTGCAGCAAGTCCAAAGTCAACCAGCAGCGTGTTTCCTGCTGGTGTTCCTTTGATGATGTCATCACCTCCATTGTCTTCAGATAAATCACTTAGGTTATATGGAAAAACTGGCCTTTCAGATCCATTCCATGTTCCTTCATATGGGTTGTTGTCTTGAAGGCTTCGTTGGTATGATTCTTTTTCATTAAATGTCGACCACCCTTTATTTAAAAGGTCTTGAACGGCATTTGAGTTGTTGAATTCAGACACCCATTTTGGGAGGGAATTCATGTAGTGGTTGCTGGTGATGAAATTTCCACTAGACACCCAATATGCAGCGTCAGCAGCGTGTCCAGCGGGAAGAATGGCGCCACGGTCTTTCATGCTGGCGCCAATGACTTTGGCCAAGTTGCCATCTCTTCTGCTAAAGTGGAGTTTGAGTTCGTCTGGCCATGTGCTGGCTGTCATGTTGTTCGGGGACATTTGGCCACTTGGATGGCCAATTTGATTGGGCATACCCACTGTGGATGCGGTAGAATCGCCCACACAATAGACCCTTGCACCTTGATCTCTGGAGTAAAAATTGTTGCCGATGATGCCGTGTACAGCTGGCGTGGTCCCTGTGGCGATGCTTGCATGTCCGGGTCCGGTATAGGTGGGGGCGTAGCTAAAGTGGTGATCCATTGCTGTGAACCCCTCTTCAAAAAACCGATGGAATCCACCATCTCCGAAGCCCTCTAGGTAGCGCGTGAGATAGTCAGCGCGCATTTGATCGACAGTAATGGCAACCACCAATTTTGGCGGATTTCCTTGCTTCGTAGTGGCCTGAGGTGTTTGTCCCAAACAGGGTGAACCTGTGCAAACGAGGGTCAACGTCAGGAAGGTCCAAATGGCAATGCGTGGCATGGAAGAAAAGGAGGTGTGAGCGGTGAATTTAGCGACGAATGGTGCCGGCGATGATGGCGAAAATCGCAAGGCAGCCCAGAACGCTCACGGCCACATTGATCGCCGCCCAGGACCAATGGCCTTCTGCGATCAGGCGGTGATTGTCGGCGCTGAACGTACTGAACGTACTAAAGCCGCCACAGAGTCCGATGGCCAGTGCTGCGGGAAGCGCATGTCCGTCTGGCCAGCGGGCAGCGAGTTTCAAGGTGATGGTCGCCAAGAGGGCAGTCGCAATCAAGTTGGCGGCCAACGTTCCCAAGGGAAGTGTGGTGCGCCCATTGAGCCAGATGCCAAGCATGTGCCTGAGCACGGAACCTGTTCCACCGCCAATGAAGATGCCGATGATGAAAGGGAGGGACAAGGGGTTCATTGCGGGTGGCGAGGACGCTGGATGCGGATGAATGTGGTGTAAATGGCGCACGCCCAACCAGAGCCGAATAGTGCGCCCATTAGGATGTCACCCGGATAATGTACGCCGAGGTAAATTCTTGTCCAGCTCACGATGCCGGCCCAAACCCAAAGCCAGCGCCACTTGCCGCCTCCAAAAAGAAGAATGGCCATTGTGGCAAGACCAAAGGTGTTGGCGGCATGGGAGGAAACCATGCCGAAATTGCCCCCCCGGTAAGGTGTTCCGTTGTGGTCTTTGTGAAGACTGAGCTGTCCTGAAAGTTCAGGAGCATGAGAAGGGCGCAGACGCTCAAATCCCGGCTTCATCAATCGGCTACTGATCGCGTCTGTTCCGCCCACAGTCAAGACCAGCATGCCAAAGCCAATCCAGCTTCGGTAGCGGGTGTGCTTCGAAAAAAGATGCCTGAGCAGGAGGAATGCAATGGGCAAGGTGGCCCATTTTGATGTCAAAAACCATGCGACGACGTGCATCCACTCGGGCGACCCATTTAAAGCCAGGAGCAGTGCCTCGTCCCAGGCCTGCAGGGTTTGCATCATCCGCCGTAAATCGCTTCAATCAAGTGTCCGTACTTCGCGAGGATGGGCTTGCGCTTCAGCTTCAATGTGGGGGTGAGTTCACCACCATCGATGGAAAATGGAGCGGGCAAAACTTGAATCTTTTTGATGCGCTCCCAGGGCGCGAAAGCTTCCATCAATTCATGGATGTCTTCCATGATGCGTTCGCAAATGTCCTGGTCTTGCGGGACGTCGGCTGGCGCGGGACAGGTGCAATCGTGTCGGCGGCACCACTCTTCCAACACAACCATGTCTGGCACCACAAGGGCTGCAGGGTGTTTTCGTCCTTCACCGATGACCATGACTTGCTCCACAAACCGAGAGGCCTTGATGGCGTTCTCGAGCAGTTGAGGCGCCACATATTTGCCGCCCGATGTCTTGAACATTTCTTTCTTTCGGTCGGTGATGCGCAGGAAGCCACTTTCAATCACGCCGATGTCCCCGGTGTGGAACCAACCGTCTTTGATGACTTCGTTCGTTTTCTCCTCGTCCTTGTAGTAGCCCATCATGATTTGATGTCCCTTGACGAGAATTTCGCCGTCTTCAGCGATGTGGACCTCCGTGTCGGCGATGAGTTTCCCCACCGTTCCAATGCGCAACATGTCCGTGGAGTTGAGGCTGTTCACAGACACCACGGGAGAGGTTTCTGTGAGGCCGTAGCCTTCGTAAACAGGAATGCCAGCGCCATTAAAGAAGCGGGCCAATCGTGGCGCCAAGGCGGCAGAACCGCAGGCGACGGCCATGATTTGGGTGAGACCCAATGCGTCTTTGACCTTGTCGAAAACCAGTTTTCGTGCAATGCCCAGTTTCCATTCGTAGAACCCCCCATTTTTTCCATCGGGCTCCCATTCCAGCGCAAGCCCCACGGCCCAGTTGAATATGGCGGACTTGACGCCACCGGCATCTCGTCCTTTCGCCACAATGGCGTCGTGGAATTTCTCCAGAAGGCGCGGAACAGCCGTGAACATATGTGGCTTGGCCGCTGCGAGATCGTCCTTGACTGTTTCTAAACTCTCTCCGAAGTGGATGATGGCGCCTTCGTACAGGTACAGGTAATGCAGCATCCGCTCAAAAATGTGGCAGACGGGAAGAAAGCTGACGACGCGATACTCTGTTCCAGGCTCTCGAACGGGAAGTCGAGGAACGCTGTTCAAGGCGTTTTGCACAATGTTGCGGTGGGTCAGCATGACGCCCTTGGGGCGGCCTGTGGTTCCCGAAGTGTAGATGATGGTGGCCATGTCGGTGTCCACCACGGCATCTCTCCGGGCTGCAAGTGCATGGTTTTGTTCGCTGTTGTCTTTTCCGGCTTCCAAAACTTCGCTCCAATGACGTGCGCCTTCGACTTTCTCAAACGTGAAGACGGTCTCTAAGGAAGGAACTTGATCGGCAATGGAGCTGACTTTCGCGTGGAGTTCGGCGTTGGAGACAAAGCAGAAACGGCTCTCACTGTGATTGAGGATGTACACGTAATCCTCCGGTGTCATGGTGGGGTAGATCGGAACGTCGATTCCACCCGCTTGCAATGTCCCGTGGTCGGTGAGGTTCCATTCGCACCGGTTGTTGTGCGAGATCAAAGCAACACGGTCACCGGGGTTGAGCCCGAGGGCGATTAGACCGCGCGACACTTGGTCCATTTCGTTCACGAATTCCTCCGTTGAATAAGAGACCCTTTGCCCATTGTTGGGCATGGTCATCATCACATCAAGGGGGTTGTTGGCCAATTGGTGGCGCGGAAAATCGAAAAGTCGAGTGGGTTGTTCCATCACAGGTTTGGTTCAAGAAGTTCGAATGTAATGCGTTGACGTTGCACTTTCGTAGAATGGACAGTTCCGTTCCACAAGATCCCAGAGTGGGGTGGCCAGAGTTGCAATGGTCTCAATCGATGCCCAAGGTGGAGCTTCGGCAGGACCGATGGTGCGTACAATGCGCAGTCCGAGGGAAGTGGGTCTTGCTGGAACCTGAAGAATGGGTCAGGCAGAATTTGATCCAAACTTTGTGCGGGTTGGGTTGGCCACTTTCTCGAATGGTGCTCGAGCACCCTGTCCGGTTTGGTCAGGTCGATGGAAGGGTAGATGTGGCTTGTTTTGACCGTTTGGGTCGCGTTGCCTTGGCGGTAGAAGTCAAGGCACCAAATGTCCCCTTGAACCAAAAGGTCGCCGACCAAGTGGCCCGCTATGATTTGGCTTTGGGATGCCCTTGGTTGATGATTTCCAATGGGTTAAAGTCTGCTGTTTGGCTCAGGGATTCACAGGGGACTTGCCGGCCACACAGAGGTTGGCCGAAACCGCTTGGGTCCGAGAAAGGCCCCGCTGTTGAATAAAGTGGATGTAATGTGGGAAAGCCGGGGGAAACCGTGTGTTTGAACGCGGTTCGGAAGGCTTCTCTGAGGTACTTTTCGAACATGCAACCGAAGGACATATTGGCCATCTCCGGAAAACCGGGACTTTTTAAAGTGCTCAACACAACGCAACGGGCGATTGTGGTAGAACCCATTGGAGAGGGAAAGCGCACCGCTGTTCCTTCTTCTGCAAGGGTCTCGTCTTTTGAAGACATCAGCATCTTCACCTACGAGGAGGACCTGCCCTTGTCGTCGGTTCTCAACACCATGTTTGAACACTTGAAGGGCAAGGAAGCGCCTTTACCCAAGGCGCCACACGAAGAATTGCGTGCGTTTGTGACAGAAGTGGTGCCGGATTTGGATCAAGAACGTGTTTATCACAGTGATTTGAAAAAGCTCTGTACTTGGTACAACGCCTTGCTTTCACTGTCTTTGCTTCCATTCGCGAAGGATGCAGCCGAAGGCGAGGTTGAGGCAGAGGAGGCTCCGGTAGAGGAGACTCCGGCCGAGGCAGCCAAAGAAGGAGAGGAGACTGCAGACAAGGAGGAGGAGCCGTCATGAGTATGGATGCTCAGAATGTGGTGGTCATTGGTGCGGGCACCATGGGCAACGGAATTGCGCATGTTTTTGCTCAATCTGGCCACACCGTCACCTTGGTCGATGTGAATGCGGCAGCCTTGGAGCGTGCCACGGAAACCATTGGTCGAAATCTCGATCGCTTGGTGGCCAAAGCGCGCATTACCGCTCAAATCAAGGCCGACACCTTAGATCGGTTGACGACCTCAACGGAAATGCATGGAGCGGTATCCAATGCAGACCTGGTTGTGGAAGCGGCCACAGAACGGGTGGACCTGAAGCTGCAGATTTTCGAGCAACTCGATAAGGCGGCTCCGGCTCATGCGATTTTGGCAACCAACACATCGAGCATCTCCATCACGAAGATTGCGGCGGTCACCCAGCGCGCTTCACAGGTGATTGGAATGCACTTCATGAACCCTGTTCCCATCATGAAACTGGTGGAAGTCATTCGGGGCTACGACACAAGCGATGAAACCACGAGCAAGGTGGTTGCGTTGTCCAGTCAATTGGGCAAGACGCCTGTTGAGGTCAACGACTATCCTGGCTTTGTGGCCAACCGCATCTTGATGCCCATGATCAATGAGGCGATTTGCAGTTTGCACGAAGGTGTTGCAGGGGTCAGCGAGATTGATGAGGTCATGAAACTGGGCATGGCCCACCCCATGGGCCCACTTCATTTGGCTGACTTCATTGGGTTGGATGTTTGCTTGAGCATTTTGCGTGTGCTCCAAGATGGATTTGGACAACCCAAGTATGCGCCGTCTCCATTGTTGGTCAACATGGTGATGGCTGGAAAGCTCGGTGTTAAGTCAGGAGAAGGGTTTTACGTCCACGAAAAGGGGAGCAAGACATTGCGTGTTTCCCCCACTTTTGAGTGATCTGGTGAAGGGGCTCAAAGAACTTCTAGACGCGATTCATTCGCGACAATTTGCCCCATTGTATTTGTTGGGGGGAGAAGAGCCGCACCATTTGGATCAATTGTCCGATGCCATCGAGTCTTCTGTGATGGAGGAACATGAGCGTGACTTCAATCAAACGGTTTTGTACGGCCGCGATTCAGATTTGGATCAAATCTTGGCTGCTGCGCGTCAGTTCCCCATGATGGCAGAGCGAAGACTCGTGCTGGTCAAGGAGGCGCAGGAACTCAGAGAATGGCGGTCAAAAGAGAAGTTGGAGAAGTTGGCTGCATACGCCGATAATCCAGTGTCCTCAACGGTGTTGGTGTTGGTTCATCGGAACAAGATGCCGGACAAGCGCTTGTCTGCAGTGAAGCGAATACAAAAGGCGGGTGTGGTCTTTCAATCGGACCGCATTCGGGATTACAAATTGCCGGAGTGGATACAGACCCATGTATCGGCCAACAAGCGTCGAATCGCGCCCAGAACAGCGCAAATTTTGGCGGAATACTTGGGCAATGACTTGAAGAAAATTGCCGGGGAGATGGAGAAGCTCTTCATCGCATTACCAGAGGGTGGAGAAGTGAGCGATGTCTTGATTGAGCAGCACATCGGCATCTCCAAAGAGTACAATATTTTTGAGTTGACCAATGCCCTCTCCGAGAAGGATGTGGGCCGGGTCACGCGCATTGTTCAATACATGAGGGCGAACGAGAAAAACCACCCTGTCCCCCGGATTTTGCCCACCCTCACGAATTATTTCGCGCGCATATTGACGTTTCATCACTTGCCCAGTCATGACCCAGCTGCGGTGGCCTCTGCGTTGCGCGTCCATCCATTTGCTGCAAAGGAGTATGCCCGTGCTGCCCGGAATTACCCCGCGAAAAAAGTGGCGCGGATTTTTGGATACTTGAGGGAGTGTGATGCGCGTTCAAAGGGCATCAACAATGCCACAGTCGCGCCTTATGACCTTCTCGAAGAAGCGCTGTTTAAGACCTTGCATTGAACGGCAGGAAACCAAGCTTTGATTCATTTGTTGCCCCTTCCATGAGTCTACAGAACGACCTTCTTCTTCGTGCCCTTGCTGGCGAGCAAACCGAACGTCCACCCGTTTGGCTGATGCGTCAAGCGGGCCGCATATTGCCGGAATACCGGGCCATTCGAAGCCGCCTTTCCGGATTCAAGGAGTTGGTCAAAACGCCGGAGTTGGCTTGTGAAGTCACCATTCAGCCTGTGGACTTACTGGGGGTGGACGCTGCAATATTGTTCAGTGACATTCTGGTCGTGCCGGAGGCCATGGGGTTGCCATATGAGCTGATTGAGAAGGTGGGACCGCGTTTCCCAGAGACCATTGGTTCTGCCTCCGACATGAAGCGGTTGCATGCCGTAGATCCGGAAGAGCACTTGGGCTATGTGCTTGAGGCCATGAAGATGACACGGTCAGCGCTGGATGGCCGTGTGCCTTTGATTGGGTTTGCCGGTGCCCCATGGACCATATTCTGTTACATGGTGGAAGGCGGAGGGAGCAAAGAGTGGAGCCGCGCGCGGAGGATGTTGCGCAGCGAACCCGCATTGGCCGAGGACTTGCTCGATCGGATTACCGAAGCCACCATTGCCTATCTGAATGCGCAAGTGGAGGCAGGTGCTCAAGCTTTGCAGTTGTTTGACAGCTGGGCAGGTGCATTGGATGCCGATCTTTTTGAACGCTACACCATGCCCCGGTTGAAGCGCATTTGCGACGAAGTCAAAGGGGCTCCGCTCATTGTTTTTGCCAAGGGCGCGGGATGGCAAATGGACCGATTGGCCAGCTTGTCCTGCCAAGGCTTGGGTGTAGATTGGCACATGCCCGTGTCTGAGGCCCGCATGCGGGCTCCCCACCATGTGCTTCAGGGGAACCTGGACCCTTCCGTTTTGTACGGAACGGAGGCCGAGGTCAGGGCGGCTACCCAACGAATGTTGTCAGATTTTGGAAGGGGCATGCACGTGGCTAACTTGGGCCACGGCGTTTATCCAGACATCAACCCCGACCGAGTTCGAGCTTTCATCGATGAGGTCAAGCAAAATGCCCATTCTGAGGGCGTCAATTGAGTTACAGAACACCATGCGGACATTGATCACCACTTGCGCGCTGGGCGCACTCCTTTTGCCATTTTCTCCGGCAGATCTCCATGCTCAGGATGACAACCTCGTTCCCAACGGGAGCTTCGAGAATGGCGACATCAAGCGCTTGAAGAGTTATGGCCAGTTGGAGGAAATCACCACGGATTGGTTCTCTTACACAGATGCCCCACTGGACCTGTTCAGTACGGACGTCAAGAGTGAGAAAGTGATGGTGCCAGGCAATGCCTACGGATATGAGGACCCGTCGGACGGCAATCGCTACGCAGGGTTCCGTGCGCAGAGCAAGAGCCCGAAGTTGGCCAGGACGTACTATCAAGTGCGGTTGTTAGAGAACTTGGCCGAAAATCAGATGTACTGTGTGAGCTTCGACATTTCGTTGAGCGATTTGTCCAAGTATGCAGTCAATGGTATCGGTGCGTATTTCTCGGACCGCAAGGAGACTCAGCCCAACTTGGGCATTGTTTCTCGAGATCCGCAGGTCAAGCACCGGGTAGACAAGGTCATGCAACTGGTTGAAGGATGGGAGACCGTTTGCGGCACCATTCTGGGATCTGGAACGGAGGAGTACATGACCATCGGTGGATTCAATGGGTCAAGAGATCTCGAAGAAGAAAAGGTCAAAAAACCACGAAACATTGCGGGCATTCAGCAATTGCATGCCTACTACTATTTAGACAACGTAAGCGTTGTGGCCATTGATGCCAAGAGCCAGTGCAATTGCTCGAAATCTTCGAGTACCGCTCCAGATTTGGTTTACGGAGGTCCCAGTTTGGGGAGCGACATGCCGGATGCAGATGTTCTTTCTCGTTCAGCTGTTTACTATGCTTTTGTGAAGCGGACGTTCACTGAGGATGGGAAAGGAACCTTGGGTCGGATTGCCGGCATTCTGAAAGCCCATCCAGAATGGAACATCGAAGTCGTGGGCCACTGCGACAACGACGAAGTCTCGGAGGGTAAAATCAATCCCCGCTTTGCGGATACAGGGCGCAAGCGGGCTGATCAAGTCAAGCGTTACTTGATTTCACAGGGTATTGGAGAAGGGCAATTGACGGTAATAGGGGCGGAAAATGCCGATCCAGCTTCCACCAAGGATTCTGATTTGGCCCGCGCGAAGAACCGCAGGGTCACCTTCCGCATCAAGTAAGCCATTGCCTTCCTTGAATGGGCTAAAGGAGCTCTGCCTGTCGGTTTTTCTTTTCAGTGTTTCGGGACTTGTGTTGTCTCAGGCTTTGCTGAATCCTGCTTCATTGCTGCATGATGGAGGGTTCGAGGACAAGAAGTTTTGTCCTGGAGACTACAACAATCAGCGCCTTCGAACCTTATCGCATTGGGATCAACCAACAGCGGGCACGTCCGACCATTTTGTGTCGTGCAGTGCAAGGGCCGGAGTCCCTTTGAATCGTTTTGGGGATGAGCCGGCATTGGAAGGGGATGCTTATGGAGGTCTCGTTCTGTTTAGCCGTTCAAAGTGGCGCTATCGGGAATACTTAAGTACCGAATTCAAAAGGGCTTTGGCTCCGGGAGAATGGGTGTGTGCATCGGCTTGGCTGTCTTCTGCAGACAAGGCGGGCATTGTGTCCGATGGTTTCGGAATACACTTGTCAGAGAACGCTCTCACGGGAGATCGAGATTTCATCTTGGATGCGAAGCCGCAAATGGAGAACCCATCAGGTCACTTTATAGAGGTCAGTGATGGGTGGATCAAATTGTCGGATGCTGTGCAGGCAGAAGGGGGTGAAAGGTGGCTCACCATGGGCAACTTCCAGAGCAAGGGGTCGTCGAGAATCGCAGCTTCAGCGGATGCACCGAAAGACGCCTCGGACTGGGCTTATGTCTATGTCGATGGCGTTGAGTTGGTCCCTGTAGATTCACCAGAAGATTGCGCGTGTTTGGTAGACAAGATTGCGTTGGACATGACCGATCCGCCTGAGCCGCTGACGCGTGTCAGGGAGTTGGAGCGGGACACGTTGCATTTTGGCTTTGATGAAGACCAGTTGAGCCAAGAGGACCGGATCAAATTGGACCGTTGGGGAGGCCTGTTGCGACGGAACCGATTCCTTCGATTGGAGGTTCACGGGCACACGGATGCGAGGGGGCCGGAAGGCTACAATTCAGAATTGTCCAGGAGAAGGGCGGGAGCGGCCTTTCAATACCTCATGGACATCGGGGTGGCACCGGGTCGAATGCGAACAGCTGCCCATGGAAGCACAGTTCCTGCGGCCACCAATGCCGATGATGCCGGCCGGGCTCAGAACCGAAGGGTGGAATTCCGATTGGTCGAGCACGCTTTCTTGGAAGTGGACTAGTGTCGTTTAAGCCAATTGGCCCTCGTCTGTGGCCTTGGGAATGGAGGCCAAGAGGACCATGGCCACAATAAAAAAGACGATCAAGGCCAGCAAGGAATTTCGCATGCTGCCAGTGAACCCTTCGATGTATCCCCAGCTGAACAGGCCAATGACAACCCCCGTCTTTTCCAAGACTTCATAGAAGCTGAAATAGGAGGCGGTGTCTTCGGTCTTGGGGAGCATTTTGGCATAGGTGGATCGGTTCACACTTTGGGTGCCCCCCATCATGAAACCTATGATGCCCGCCGCGATGAAGAACATCAAGGAACCATCGACCAAGAAGTAGGCAAACAGGCAAACACCGGTCCACAAAGAGGTGGCCAGAAGCAGCACTTTTACATTGCCGTGGCGTTGACAGAGCCAACTGAAGATGAAGGAGCCGGGAATGGCAATGATCTGAACCAAAATGATCGCCACAATGAGCTCGTCGGTGGCGAGCTGGACTTCTTTAATGCCAAAAGAGCTGGCCATCAGCATGATGGTTTGGACCGCCATGCTCATGACAAAAAAGCTAATCAAGTAGCGGACAATTCGGGTCTTCCCTTTCAGTTCCTTGGCGACATTTCGAAGTTCACGGAATCCTTGCCAGAGGATGTTGCCATCGGGTCTGACTTTGGTTTGTGTGGGCAGTCGGCGAAAGGTGATTTGGGCCCAACCTGCCCACCACAGGCCCACGGCGATGAACGCCCACCGGGTTAGATGGTCACCGATGCCCATGATCAGGGCCAAGCACATGAGAAGCAGGAGAACTGAGCCTGCGAACCCCCAAGAAAAACCTTTGGCGGAGAGCAGGTCCTGATCCTCTTTCGGAGCGATTTCAGGCAGAAAGGCGTTGTAAAACCCAAGGCTGCCCCAAGCTCCGATGTTCGCCATGAACAAGGCCGACATGCTCCATTCTAAGTGGCTGGGATCAAACCAAAACAGGCCAAGACATCCAGCAGCCCCCAAGTAGCAAAAGAATTTAAGGAACTGAAGTTTTCTGCCGAGGTAATCTGCCATGCCAGCGAGCAATGGCGTCGACACAATGACAATCAGAAACGAAGCGCCAATCACGTAGCTGTAGAGTTGCGTGTTGATGAAGTCGCGGCCGAAAAAAGCAACCACATCGGAATTCGTTCCAGTTGGGCCCTCCGTTGTGGTGATGGCGTTGTAGAAAATGGGGAAAATCGCGGTCGTGATGACCAAGAAATAAGCGGAATTTGCCCAGTCGTACATCAACCACCCTTTGCGGATGGCCTTATCGGTATAGGACCGCGTCGCGCCTTTTGAATTTCCCATCTAAGGCAATATACGCGGCGCGCGTTCGGGGTCAGGAAAGAAGGCCTTGGGCCTCGACTTCATTGGCAATGTGATCTCCAATGGCCAAGGAAGCGGTGGCGGCAGGTGAAGGGGCATTCAAAACGTGAACGCTTCGTCCTTGAGAGATGATTCGAAAGTCATCTTTGGTGTCGCCATTGGGGCGGAGCAAGAGTGCCCTGACTCCGCTTCTGCCCACGCGCAAATCGTCCATTTCGAGAGAAGGGACAAGCCGCTGAAGCGTCTTGAGAAACAGCCGCTTGGAAAAAGCACGCCTGTATTCGTTGATGCCAAACGACATGTTCTTAAAGAAAAGCCGCCAAGTCCCTCCATATCCGAGTGCCTCGGCGGTGTCTTTGAGGCTAAAGTCCATTTTGCCGTAGCCCTCCCTTTTGAAGGTGAAAACAGCATTGGGGCCGCACTCAATGTCGCCGTTGGTCATGCGTGTAAAGTGTACGCCCAAGAAGGGGAATTGCGGGTTGGGGACAGGGTAAATGAGGTTGCGGACTTTGTGTTTCGCGTGGTCTTCAAGTTCGTAGTAGTCGCCACGAAAACCCACGACCCGCTCGGGCAACTTCAGTCCGTCTTTCCTTGCAAGTCTGTCGGCCTGAAGCCCGGCACAGACCACCAAGCCTTTGGCGCTGAAGTCGCCTTGCTTGGTGTGAACGGTGACACCGGTTTCGCTTTGGGAGAAGTTGTCGGCTTCAATGCTGGTGAAGACCCGGCTTTCCGGTTGAATGCCCATGGCCACCTCTGCCATTTTAGTGGTGGCTGCGCGGAAGTCAATGATGCCTGTACACGGAACCCAAAGGCCTGCAATGGCATTCACGTGGGGCTCAATTTCTCTGACGGCAGCGCCTTCAATTCTCTCAAGGCCTTCGATTTGATTCTGCTGACCGAGCCCATGGATTTTTTCGAGCATGGGCAGTTCATCTTCTGTTGCGGCGGCCACGACTTTGCCGCAAATGTCATGGGTTACATGGTGTTCCTTGGCGAAGGCCACCAGTTCGTGACGTCCGCGCACACAATTGGTGGCTTTGAGGCTGCCAGGAGGATAGTACAAGCCGCTGTGGATGACCCCGCTGTTGTGACCTGTTTGATGGTCACTCAGAATGTCTTCTTTTTCGAGGAGCGCGATTTTGGCTGCTGGGTGGCGGCGTTGAAGCTTGTAAAAGGCGGCAGCGCCTACAATGCCGCCTCCAACGACAATGAGGTCAAATGAACGAGGTGCTGTCATGAATTGAATCTCCGGGTCGGTGAAGATAGAAGGGGCAGTTGTCTTGAATCGGCTGAGGGTCGCAGCTGACTTCTAACGAATCAAATGGATGTGACCCCGTTTCTCCTGAATCACGGGCACCCCCAGCGACTTGTACTTCCACGTCAATCGATATCCATAAATGCCATCGGGGACGAAGTGTTCTCCTTCAGCTGCATTTGTGACACTTTGTCCCATCCAGGCGGCATCGAGGTTGCTTGTGGTCCATGTCAACTCACCCCACCGATTGAACACTTGAAGCATAAACTCATCGAGTTCGGGGCAGTTCGATTCCACGCGGAATCCATCGTTAACGCCATCATTGTCTGGCGTAAAGGCGGTGGGAACCCACATGTCGCAACCGCAATATTCTTGGGTAATGTCCACAATGGCAACGTCGCTCCCGCAAGCATTTTCGACTTCCAAGAGGTAAGTGCCTGCACCGAGGGTGGGGGTCATAGACACAATTTCGGGGTCGGACCAGGTCGTCGTGTAGGGGATTTCTTCGAGGTTGGTGCCTTCAACCGCAGTCAATTCGGTGAAGACTTCAGTTTCTTTTTCCCAACACACCATGCTCGACTGGGCCGTGGCTTCAATGTTCAGGTTCGGCCAGACATCCACAACCACCTGGGCAGAATCTGAGCACCCGGTCATGCTGTCGAACACCCTGACGGTGTAATCCCCTTCGGCATTCCATGCGGGTCCATTGGGGATCACGTCATCGTTGATGGTCCAGACCCACCATCCGATGGCGGGTGATGCTTGGTTTGTCCAATTGGATTGAACAGGGAGATCGAGTACACAACGAATCACGGTATCGGGCAAGATTCCAGTGCTGGGAACGGGCCACCATTGAATTTCGGCTTCTCCTGTTTCTTGGCACCCTGCTTGGGTGACAGTGACCTCGAAAGGCCCTTCACCATCGGCTAGAGTCAATTCCAAAAAGTCTCCTTGTGCCCCAGTTGACCAGTTGGCAGCTGCGTAGTTTCCGCTCACTTCGAGTGTCGCACTTTCGTTGGCGCAAGCTCCAAGGGGTGCAGAAATTGCGAAATCAATGGGTGGCAATTGATTCAGGACGAGAGAGGCAGAGGAGAGGCATCCATTGGTCCCTTCAAGCTGTGCGGTATACAGACCAGGTCCGGCCTGATTTGGCGTTGGGGTTCCCGCGGGCAAGTCCCACCCGATGAGGTTGGATCCTGGATTTGGGATCGCGGTTACCAATCCAGTTTGATTCCAGCACAATTCTTCAGGCAACGCGCTTACAGATGCTGTTGGGAGGGGCAACATTTCAATGTCAAGCAGGATAGAGGTGCCGGGACAGCCGGCCACTTCGGCCATGACTTCTGCTGTTACTTGATTCGCAATAACGATGAGATTTTCTTGCTGGACGGCGCCATTGACGACCCATTGAATGTCGGCTGGAATGTCCGTGTAAGCCTCCACGCTGGCCGTTTGGCCTTCGCAGATGGAGATGGAAGGGCCGTTGGAAAGTGACAGTTGAGGCGGGGCCTGATTGATGACCTCTACGCTTAGCTCCTCTGTGCAGGTGGCCAATGTTCCGACGACGGTGTAGGTCCCGTTCTCCGTTACGGTGAGTGCAGGCAGTCCAGTTCCGTCCCAATCTAGGGTGGTCCCTGGGTCTGCGTTCGCATTGAGAACGGTGGGTGCATTGTCGCAAAGGGTCACTTCTTCTGCCGACACTGACAGGTTGGGGGCGGCAGCGGATTCAATGGCGATGGTCTCAGATTGCGCGCAGCCATCGATGGTGGTTTCCACAACATGCGTGCCGACAGTGGCGATTAATGTGCTGCTGTTCGTGTTGTTCCAACCTAAGGTTAAGCCCGGTGCGGAAGCGGAAATCGCACCTGACTCTTGAGGGCAAAGCGCATAGGGAGGAGGGGGTTCTAAGGAAAGGCCTGGAATGCCAGTTGGGTTGCTGAATTCGATCAAGCAAAAGGAATGGGCGTTAGCAGCACCTCCTGTGCTGGCTGTGAGTCCCCACCAAACGGTGCTGTTGCCTGCGAAGACATCGTTTTCGAGATCTACGGTGACTTGGATGCGTTCTTGGCCATCGAAAGTCATCCGGAAGACCTGAGTGAGGGGGTCCCACTCGATCAGGACCGAATGGTCTTGGCCATCTTCAATGTTGGCATTGTTGGCATTGGCCTGAATGAAATTGGGTGGTGATCCTGCCAAGCAGTTTGGGCTGTTGTGGTTGTGCGTTCCGTCTCGTTGCAGGGCCACATGGTCAAACGCAGGGTCGCCAACGTTGTCGTTGGCCCACGTGTCGAACTCAACGATGAGGGAGGGGTCAAATGCCGGGGTACCAAAGGTTCCATTGGCCAAATAGTTGCCATAACCCATGTTCCCGCCATTGCCTGTGGTTGTTGCATTTGGCCCAACTTGTTGCAGCAGCCATGCCATCCCATCGGCTCCGCCATTGTTTCCGCCGAGATTGACGCTGAGTTCTATGGTGAAGGGGTAGGCAACATCTAGCGTACAATCGGACCATGCAGCCCCCCTTTGAGAGGTTGAATTCGGAGTCAACTGAACGCAATCAGGAGACAAAATGGTGGCGTCTTCCAGAACAGTGAACTGGGAGAAGCTGAACATAGAGTTGGCCAACCCAATGGCCAATAGAATACCTTTTCGCACGGGGTAAAAATAAGAAGGCCCGCACTAGGCGGGCCTTCTTTCAAATGTATGAGGGGGAATCAGCTGCCTTTGGCTGGGCTGACTTTGGCCTTTTGGCCGCCTTTTTCTTCAGCACGGGCAAGGGGACTGGATTGCTTTCCTTGCTCTTTGCCGGCTTTCTTTCCTTTTTTACCCTTCTTTCCTTTGGTGTCGGTGCAAGAAGACTTGGCAGAGCAGCAGCTTTTCGCGGCGTCTGCTTTTCCCTGACAGCAAGAAGACTTGCTTTTTGTGCACTCAGTCTTGGACTTTGTGTCTGTGCTCGAGCTGCTCTGGGCAGAGGCTGTGGCGCCGAAGAGGAAGAGGGCGCCGATGAGGAAAATGTGCTTCATGTGGTCGTATGTATACATTAAAGATAAGGATTGTGCAGTCAACGCTAACCAGAGCCTGTTATTTTGTGAGAGCTAACATGATTCGGAATCCTGACGGTCCAAAAGCAAAACCCATCGGAAAGGGGGAGCGGTCACTTTGGCATGCAGCCATTGCCGCGTTGCTTGTGCATGCAATGGTGTTGGGGGCACTCGAGCACTGGGGAGCGTTACCTGAACCACAGAACGAGGTGTATGCGGCGGTTGATTTTGTCGATTACGAGTCGGTGGAAACCCAGACGATGGAGGAGGCCGTCCGTGAAAGGTTGGAGGCCAAATTGAACCAAGACATTCGGAATGTAGCGGCAGATGCCCAGGCGGACAGAACGGATGAGGTGCAAAGTTCGAGGGCCACGGATTCGCGCATGTCGGAGGATGTGGAAGCTGAATTAAGGGCGTTTGAACAGGCTGCCTTTGATGCACTATCCGAGGGCAGAACGGGAGATTTGTTGCCGTCTTCGGACGTCAATACTCCGGCCAAGGAAACGCCATTGAACGCATACGAGAATTGGGACGCCAGATACAGTGGGCAGGTGACGGCTGAATTTGATCTTGGCAGCAGAAAGGCCTTGAACTTGGACATTCCCGGCTACCGCTGCCGGTCAGGTGGTGTTGTTGTCCTCACCATTTTTGTGTCCCCTGGAGGAGACGTAGAAGAAGTCTTGGTTGTATCCGCGCAATCCGACAGTGGGGCGGCACTCACAGAGTGTCTAGAATCTGAGTCATTGAAAAGCGCGCAACAATGCCGCTTTCAATCCCAAGCCAATGCGCCTCGGAGACAGAAGGGAACATTGACTTACAGGTTCATTGCCCAGTGACACCCGCGTATTCCGAGAGGTAGGCAAATGCCGGATTGAGCTCGCCTTGCAAGGTGGTTTCGGATGCGCCGTCTAAAATGCCTTGGGCATCGCCTTCAGCCACCAGCGGAATGATGTGCTCGATCAAGGTGGCGCCGAAATCGGCACTGGCATCCCGTGGCAACTCGCAAGGCAAGTTGTCGACCGCCATCACGCCAATGCTCCCCGGGCTTTGAAAGGCCACGCGCTTTTCTTTCACGGGGTCGTATCCATACATGGGGTCATCAATGGTGCTGGGCTCGAGTGTGGAAGCCACAGGCCCGTCGATGTCGCAGCTGATGTCGGCCACTACCGAGATTCGCCAATCGTCATCTCGCACGTCGTTCCTCGTGAACAGGAAAGGGGAGCCTTCTGCCCAGAAGTGACCGGCCACGAACAGGTCTGTGGACCGGGCGAAAGCCATGAAGGTGCTTTCGTAATCAATGGGGTCTTGACAGAATTCATCCAAGTCAAAACCACCATCGGATCTGCGGCGATTGTAGTCAGACAGGTCGAGATGGGTAAACACGGGCTCTCCAAAATCTTCCCTCAAGTAATCTACGGGGTGCACCTCTCGAATTTTTAGGGCTTCCAGAATCTCGCGAGCGCCATGGCCTACCCGTCCGTGGCCAGTCAGTGCAATTTTGGTTTGGGCAGGCAGTTTAACCTTGGAAAGGTGCCCTTCCATTTCTTTTCTGTCTGCGCAATCGATGGCCCGTGGCAATTCATACGCATCGTGTTGTTGCCCAAAAGTTCGGAATGCATTGTACGTGCCCACGATCCCGGCGAAACGACCGAACCCGATGATCCTGCGCCCACCTGGGCGTTTGAGCAGCTCGTAATCAATCAGCCGGATGCGCTTGTTCAAGCACGCCTTTAGTAAATCAGCGTTGTAAGGTTGCAGCTTGTAGGTGTGGGAGAAGAAGAAATACGTTTTGTCGGAGATCAACTGGTCAATCGGCACTTCCTTGACGCCAAACAAGACGTCACAGTCATTTAAGTCTTCGTTTAACTCTACACCTGCGGCTTCGTATTCTTCGTCCGAAATGCGACGAACATCACTGGGCTGAACCACCAATTCCACGTAGGGGAAACGCGCCATCACTGTGGTGCATTGCTCCGGTGTCAGCGGCACGCGCTGGTCGGGTGGCACCTTTCCTTCTCTGATGATTCCAATTCTCATGTCGGTTCTTTCAACGCCGTTCAAATTAGAACCGTTGCAAGCTTGAATCGCATGAAAAACGAGTGGTTTTTGTGTTTGTCAAGAATGGAGGTTGGGGAAAACTGAGCCATTCCTTTTCGTTGCATTTTTGTGGCATGACAACGCGGTGGGACTTCTTTGCCATTGTGGCCTTTCTCCTGATGGGGGTGGGGTGCAAGCGCTACGTCTCTGTGGTGGAGACAGGGCTTCATGTTGAGCGCATTGCAGACCGATTGGAGCCACGGCCTGCGCCGCCGGATTATTCGGGGGAGTCCAGTTGGGCTGCCCTTCCTTGGCGTGAGGACACGGCCGATCTTCTTCCGAAGGGACGGGCGGTCTCTGAAGGCCCCGGCACGGCCGATGTTTTTTATGTGCACCCTACGATTTATGAAGAGGGTGCGGCGTGGAATGCGTCTTTGGACAGTGCGGCCCTCAACCAAGCGGTCGAAGAATGGCCGGTTCGGCACCAGGCGTCCATCTTCAATGGTGCGGGACGTGTCTTTGCCCCGCGGTATCGCCAGGCCCATATCCGGGTATTTGCTGTCAAAGACAGCCTGAGTTTGGCTGCTCTGGAGTTGGCGTATAGCGACATCCGTTCTGCATTCCAACATTACTTAGATCACCACGACAAAGGACGCCCCTTGATCATTGCGGCGCACAGCCAAGGCAGTTGGCACGCGAGGTGGTTGCTTCAGGAGTTTTTCGACGGGAAACCTTTGCAGGAGCGATTGGTTGCGGCCTACATCCCGGGCATGGACATCTACCCTTCAGATTTTGAGGCGATCAAGCCATGCGAGTCCGCCACAGATCAGCATTGCTATTGCACTTGGATGAGTTATGGAACTGGTTATTTGCCAGCTTGGTTGGGCTACAAAAAAGAACCTCCGAGTGTAATACACCCCATTTCTTGGACAGTGGAGCCAGGGCAGGTGAATGCCAAGGCCGTCCACTTGGGGGCGGTTCGAGAGTCGTTCCGGAACAAAAACCCAGGCAGCATCACGGCACAACTGAGTTCAGAGGGGGTACTGTGGGTGGATCAGCCGCACATGTTTTTGGTGGGCCGCTGGCTTCACCGAGAGAATTGGCACGTGGGTGACTTCAATCTTTTCTGGGACAACATCCGAACCAACGTTCACGAGCGCTTACAGGCCGAATAAGCGGTCTGTGATTTGCGTTGTACCTATGCACTATGCATCTTCAACGATATGATGCCCTTCTCGCAGGGGCTTTTTTTATGTGTTTTTTTTCGGTCAGCTCAGCTCAGGTGAGCCTCCCGTTTGACTTTGAACTCGCAACAGTCAATTCTGTATTTACGGATTTCGACGGGGGCACTGCAGAAGTGGTCGCCAATCCGGCCCCTGACGCAGTCAACGAAAGCGCCTCGGTGGCGAAGATTGTGCGCGATGGTGGCTTGCCATGGGCGGGATCGCTGATTCAGCTCGATGACTACCTCGACTTTTCAGAAGCGACCAGCCTTCGCATGAAGGTGTGGTCACCGCGCCAGGGCGTTCGCATCAAGTTCAAGTTGGAGGGCGACGCGGAAGTGGAAGGAGACCAGTGGAACGTGACCCAAGGCGGGTGGGAAACCATGCATTGGAACTTTGTGGGAGCGCCCTCGATGCTGTTCAATAAGCTCGTGTTCATGTTTGACTTCGAAAATGTGGGCGACGGATCAGCGGAGTCTACATTTTACTTCGACGACATTGAACAGGTAGACGCGAGCGAAGGTTTGGCCACAATGGATTTGCCCGCCACTTTCGAGGACCCTGCTGTCGACCCGACCACCTATGATTTTTGGGGCGCGGCTTCTCAAATTGTAGAGGACCCAACCAATCCAGGAAACAACGTGGTGGAGGTCGTGAAGATGTCCACGGCAGCACCATGGGCGGGAACCGTCATTGGTACGTTGGCTGGATTGGCCAACCCCATTCCGTTCACAGCAGAGGAGTTGGAGGTCAGCGTTCGTGTATGGACACCTGAGGCCGGCACCCCCATCCTCTTGAAGGCAGAGATGGCTGGCAACCCGATCTCGGTGGAGACCATTCAGTATTCTTCTCAGGAAGGGTGGGAGACCTTGACTTGGAACTTTGGCAATCAAATGCCCAATACTGATGAAATCGAACTGGGCTTCCCCCACAACTTGCTGGCCATTTTCTTCGGCTTTGGCGAGGATGCTGTGGAAGGAGGCGCCACGTACTACTTCGATGATGTCTACTTCGGAGAGGCGCCCGTTACCAACGGTGTAGAAGCCCAGGGTGCATCTGCGGTTACCATGTTCCCGAACCCTGTGGGCCAGAACGACCTTCTGCGTGTGGCCGGTGTGGCCTTCGGCACGACTGCCACTGTGGTCGACGCCATGGGCCGCACGGTATGGCAAGGAGCATTGGCCGCCAGCGGCAACCGCCTTGGCCTTCGGACAGGCACTTACACGGTTCGCATCCAGACCGCCCAAGGCACGATTCGCCAACAGCTGTTGGTCCGCTAACCACAGGCCTCTTCTTACTGTATGTTTGTAGACCGCTTTGGCTTGGGCCAAGGCGGTTTGCGCTTCTGCGTGTTTTGTTCTCTGACATCCTGCCACCGAAGTGGAAAAACAACAACAACAATAACTGGGGCCGATTTTGGATTTGACAGCAAGACAAACGGCACGGTCAGCATGCCGAGTGCTTAGGGTAGCCACTCGTTAATCTCGAAACCCAAGCCATAACTGGCAACACTTCCTACGCGCTCGCAGCCTAATCCTCTCGGAGGATTGGCCCAATTCTAGCCACAAGGTGGCAGAACGAGCTGTCCCGTCTCGTCGTTCGGATCCTATCCGCGAGACAATGGGGCATCAGGAGAATGGATCTAGCGAAAGGGGCGTCTTGACCCTGTAGCGAAACTTTACAAGGCTAAGTCGAAGATGGGCCGTCCACGGTCAGCCTTCGGTCGAAAATCAATCGTGGACTGAGCATGGAGAACGCCGCGCGCGTTGCTTGTTTGGACCCGGGTTCGACTCCCGGCGGCTCCACCAGATCGAGAAGATCAAATAATTGACTTTACGACTATTTTGATGTTACTTCCTCATCAAAATTTTAACTCAATTGTTATGATTAAAAACACTTATCTTTTTGCGTTCGTTTTGCTTTTGGCGTCTTGCGGTAATGAATCTTCTAAGTCGACCAGCTCACCAGAAGATGCCGTGCGCAATGTCCAGAATGCGATAATTCAAGGAGACTGTATGGCTATTCAGGCCAATTGTTTGGACAAACAAATTGAAGACATTCAAGAATGGTGCTCCGATGAGTCGGATTTTGGACTCGATGTTGAAAAGGCAAAAGCAGAATATGGTGATCGATTTGACTGGGAAGTTTCTAGAATCTCGGCCGAAGTAGAATTTACTTCTCCTGATGGCTCCAGCATTTTGACTGAGAGGGTAATTCTGGAAAATGGAAGTTGGAAAATGAAAATGCACTGACTACCGTAACTGGGTGAAGTTGCACTGGAATTAAATCAAAAGCCGGGGTGCGGAGTGCATCCCGGCTTTGTTTTAGTGACTCCAATATTCCCTAGACGCTCTACAACTCCGCCAGAGGGCTGCGTGACTGTTAGTCTACTTGACCAAATCGGGGTTGAGGGTGTTCGGCTTCTGTCCTGCTGGGCCCACCAGTAAAGTGGACTTTGCGATTATCGCTTGTATTCGTTCGGGTGGTTGTCCATGATTTCAATGGCAACGCTGTGCAGATCCGAGGAAAAACCGGTCTCATAGCTGTTCAAGCTCAAATCATCTCCGTAGATGCTCGCCAACCAAATCAGTGTGCCTGTTTCAGGCCATTTTGTGGTCATCCGAATTCAGTTTTGAATCGGGCGGTTGACAGAATTTTTTTAGACCTTTCTCCAATGAGAATCAGGATTCCAATTTCAACTGAGTTAAGAAGTGAAAGCGCTCCAGATGTTCTTTGGAGAGGTGAAGACAAGGGATTAATCCAAGCCTGGGAAATCGGACGGCGTCAATCTCTGGATCAAATGGACGTGGCATTGAGTGCCCAGCAAGGCGAATTACCGGCCTCGGCTATTTTCCAAGGTGGTCAGGATGAACGTCTCAATACAGCAGTGCACTTCGGCTCGCTTCATTACCTCTGCATGTGGTTGGGATGGCGAGGTCAAGATTTAGAAGTGGACACCAATCAGGAGTATCCCAAGGTGTGTTCCAGAACCCGCATGGGGGTGGTGTTCACAAGCGACTCGAAAAAGTTCTTGACGTCAGGAATGACTAAAAAGCAAGCTGAGCAATACGGGGAAGAGTTTTGGACCGATGTCCATGGCCTTATAAGTGGGAGACAAGCCACGTCTCTTCTATGACTTCGATGGCAACGCCTTTGGCTCGGTATTCGAGTGCTTTTTCGATTTTCCGGCCATACTTGCCAAATTTCCAATCCCCACTTCCTGCGCCGCCGACGACTAAATAGTTGACCTTTTTGGTCACGCTTTTTGCGGCAGTTCCTCCCAACGATTTAATGAGGCTTTCAACTTCGTTTTTGCTCTCGAAGCAGTCAAAGTCTCCCGACAGGCAAAAAACATGTTCTTGGAAGCTGACAGAAGGTGTTGAATACACCGAATGTGGATCATCCGCCGTGGGCTCAGATTTGAGCTGCTCTTTTGCTTTATCACCTATGTTGGAGGTGAAGTCCAGCATGAATTTGATGAGAGACCGACGTTCTGCCTCAGTGATGACGCCGTCCTCCAATACGTCTTGAACCAATTTGGAAATCCCGTCATAGAGAAAGTGTCCCTGCAGGTGGACGTGGTTTTGGAGCCATGCCTCAATTGTATGAACTTCTTCGTCGAGCAACACTCCATCTGCGAGGACCCCGTGAAAAATCCCCTCTAACTGATGGATCTCCAGAGCTTGTCCTTGAAAATACTCCTGGCCTAAACGGTTTGCGAGCCACATGAGATCCTGGAGCAATTCAACGTATTCAGTTTCGGGTGCGCTGTCGATTTCGTCAATGAGCGAAATCAATTCGTCCCATGGCGACATCGACATCCAATCATGATTGGCCCTGACCCATTCATCGAGCTCGGTGAGCTCCATGCTGTCCACTAAGTTGTCAGCGAGCACTCCTTCGAGGAATCCGGCGAGCTCCCCCAAGCCTTTCTCAACGGCCAAAATGAGTTTTTTCCCATAGGTGGCGCCAATCTCCTGCAGTCCTGTTTTGGGATAGCGGTGGGTATAGTGAGCCACGTCCTCTTGCTCTACCCTGCGGGTTAGGCTCCGGTCGAGCAGTCCTTGCTCGTGAAGTATGTTTAAAATTTGACCACAAGCGCGGGCGTCCTCCAGCGCATCATGATGCGACAAATCGACGCCTAAGTCCCGGCAGAGGGTGTCCAACTTGTGATTGGGTAAATGAGTCCATGCTTCTTGGCTTGCCTTTCGGGTATTTAGCCATTCGCAATCCGGGAAATCAAGGTTTTCGAGATAGGCAGCATGGCAAACGCTCTGCCAGTCAAAATCGCCATGATGCGCTACGACTTCTCCTGCGCAAACTTCGATGAGTAGAGGGTGTATTTCCGCGAAAGAAGGGGAGTTGGCGACATCCTTAGGAAGAATGCTGTGAACTTGAATGTTGCGAGAAAGAAATGCTGAATTGGGGTTGACCAAGGAGCTGTATTCATGGACAATTCGTCCATTTTCAAAAACGACCCATCCAATTTGGCATATGGAGCTTCGGTCCGAATTGCTCGTTTCTACATCCAGTGCGATAAATCGATTCATATGGATATGTGGTGCTCACGGAAAGCTTTAGGTTACTTCACAATTTAGCAAGATTCCAGCAGGCCAGAGTTTAGTCCTTCTCATGGCTCCCACAATGGCTTCCTTCCTGAAGGGAGTTGAATCCAGTGTAGGTGGCCAGGTGGCCAGCTTGAGCAAGAATATGAGGGGCTTCCCTGTGTTTACATCAACCAATGTGAAGCAGCAGATTGTGGTGGCGGATGCCTACTTCACCGGGATCTCAAGCACTTTAAATGAGACGGATGCCCGGTTAGTCCGCAAGTTCAATTGCGGACACCGGTCACGCACCACCGGGTGTTTTGAAGCTTGTGGCAGCATTCACGCCGCAGGAAGTGGATGCCCTCAACAATCCGTCCCAAAGTACGAGAGCAGAATCAACAGGTCACCTACCCCCACCACTCCGTCTTCATTGAGGTCTGCAGGGCAGCCCGTTGTACAGCCAAATTGCGCCAGCAGAAGCAACATGTCTATCACCGAAACTGACAAGTCTCCATTGACATCACCAGGGCAATCGCAAGGTTCACAGCTGCCATCATCGTAGTTGGCATCCGGATTGAAATTGCACGAAGAGGAGACCGTGCAACCGGGCGTGCATTCGCCCAAAATATTGGCATCCAACCAGACCAATCGGCCATCAATCCAATCCCGCATAAAATCCAATTCCTCCTCGTACGTCTGTCCCACAAACGCATTGGGCCAAACGTACTCTCCCAACCTTGGCCAGCGGGCATATTCGCGCACCTGCGCTTCCCCTAGCAACGCGGCCAGCGAATCAACGGTATTGTGAATGCTCTCATTGCTCCAGGCCGCTGAACGGTAATCTTCCCACAAGCAGCGGGTCAAGTCACGGTAGGCCGGGTCTTCCAACATGCGCTCCCACCAAAACGGATTGGTGTTGCCGCAATCGGTGTCGACTTCGAAGCCTTCGGTGTTGGCCCCTTCGCAATAATCGGCATTGCCCAGGCTCAAATTGTAATCCCACCACGGCCCCATCACGATTTTCCCTCCATTGGAATCCTTTTGCTTGTAGAAATACGTGCTTAGCCGATAGCCATCAATGTTTTTTGACAATTCATTGATGAGGTAGAGGTCGACAAACGAATTCACATCAACGAAAGGACTGTAGCCCAGTTCCGGATCTGTAAAGTCAGGTCCTGCCAGCGCATCTTCAAATGCGGTAATGTGCCCTTCGATGTATTCCATCTGGGGAGCGTTGAGATCGTCTGCCTCGGGTTTGTGAAATTGAATGAAGTTTTCCGCTCCAGCCACCGTTGGGTAAGGGGAATTCCAGCCTCCATCGAAGTCGCCGGTGAATTTATCCACCTTCAATATATAACCGCCGGTCACTTCATTTCCCTCAATGTCTTCCGGTAAAAGCTTCGCGATGTCCACCCGGTTGGCATCCCGCTTGATGTTTTCCATGAGCATGTAAACCCCTTGGTAGTCCTCGTTAATGAGAACCTCGCAATACCGCCTGCGCGGCGTGTAACGGTTTAATTTTTCTCCCAATTCAAATACCAAAGCATTCCGCATGAGGGATTTGTCAGAATACGGTCCGTAGAGGATCCAGTCGTTTTCCTCAGGCATCCCCAAGAGGGAAACATTGTTGTTTTCTCCAGCCGCATCTTGGGTCTCAAACGCGTACGATTTTTTCGGGAACATTTGCGATGAGGAACCGCGAATTTCGATGGAAATCAAGCCGTTGTACCCCGTGGGAGCATCACCCAATTCGTTGAAGCCCGAAGCATCATTGAGCACCTCCATGTTCCCGACGATGCGGGGATCGTCCATGATGGCTTCATCGGTCGTGATGAGCACGATGGGCAAATTCGATTGGAAAAAGTAGACACACGAACTGTCGTCCAAAGCCGCGTTTGGAACGAAATTGAGGGCTTCACTGTCCATGCACCCCTCTATTTGAGCACACGACCCATCGTCTGTGCATTGGCCAAAGCACGTTTGCACGGAGATGGCTTCCGTCACATTTGTAAGTTGGCGGTCGTTGTAGTTCTCAGGATGCGCACAAGGCAACCCGGCAAGGTTTTCTTTGCAACTCCAATCCGCACAATTGCCATTGACGAAGGTGTAGTACCCTGTAAATCCATGCGGAACTTCAATGGTTACCGCCCACGTCCCGTCCCCATCCGCATCTGTCATGGGGTTGTCACCGGGCACACCAAAATATGCTCCCCCGGCCACATATACCCCTTGGGGGGAGACTGTTTCATTCGCCATGTTGACCTCAAACGCAACGGAATGAAAATCAGCTCCCGAGGGATTGAACCATGTCGGCGGCGAACCATAGCCCAAGCCTTCCGCAGGCACTCCTGCAAACAAAAAAGGACGAGCCGTCAAATCTGAAGACGAGGGCCCCATATTGTGGACTTCGATGGCCAAGGTATTGGACCCTTCTGTCAGCAGCGACAGGTCAAACGGAAACGAAGACGGGATTCCTCCTGCGTAGAGTACGGCTTCCTGATCCATGTCCAGGACTTGGTTCCATGCAATGAATTCGCCCGGTTGCCCGGCATTGCCGCGGCCTATTTCCGTGCCATTGAGGTAGGCAACAAAGCCGTCATCGTAATCCATGTAAAAATGGGCATCCAACCAATTGCTGAGGTCATCAATCTCGAAGGTGTGACGCAAGTACACCGCAGTTGTGCTCGGCAATACGGTGTTGTCATCTCCATCGCCGTAACCAAATCCGGCGGGACCTTCAGGCCAGGCGGCATCACTGAATCCGCCTTCGAACCAATCATCCGCTGGTTGGTTGTTCGGGAGCCAATAGTGCCATTGGGTGCCATCCTGCAGCACGGCTTCCCAATGATCAACGGCTTGCGCAAAGCACATCGAAGGGGAGATGAACAGGGATGCCGCTATTGATAGCGCCATTGATGTCGATGGCGACATGAATCGTGACGCTGCCACCGACAAGGTGGCCTGAGCGATTGCCCTTGCCTTGGAGGCCAGTCCTGTCATAAAGCTTTTCATTTCAATTTAAAGTGCACACGAAACTTCGCTGCACAACGTCTTATCAAGTTGCTCGGCATTGTTCAATGTATCTGACGTTTTGTACGCTCCGAAAAGATACGGGCGTGCAGCCTGCAACGGATTTCGAAGGTCACCAAACCACAGACTCTTTTGCAACTCAAAAAAACAGGTGAACAGCAGGCAAGCAAAACACAATTGGGATTACAATGATGCCTCCCTATGCTTGGACATCACGAGTTTGATTGAATTTGATTTTCAACACTGAAAATTTAAGTTGCCGGTCAATCGAATCTGACATTCAATTATCTGACTGGAACTTGGCCTGACTCAGTCCGTTTTAAGACCGTTACATTCTACTTCACGCGTTCAATGCGCACTCTCAATCCTTCGAAAATTTGGATGTCATTCATGGGCTTGATATAGAGGTCTATAATCAACATCAAAAAGCTGCGAAGAGTATTGGTGGTGGACACTGTGTGGAGGGCATCCTGCTTGAAGATGGCTTGACAGTGAAAATTGGGACCCGAAAAGACCCGTTTTCTCGCCGAGGTAGAATGGATACTTCTAAATTCATGGCGTGAGCGGACAAGACGATTACATCAAGGTGAACCAGGCGGCTTGGAACAAGCGCACGGAGATTCATGTCGCCTCGGATTTCTATGATATGCCTGGGTTCAAATCCGGAGCGACTTCTCTGAAGCCTTTCGAGCTGAGGCTCCTTGGCGATGTGACGGGGCGTTCCATCTTGCATCTGCAATGCCACTTTGGTCAAGACACCTTGTCGCTGTCCCGAATGGGGGCGAAGGTGACCGGGGTGGACTTCTCGGATGCGGCGCTGCAGGTGGCCCGGGAGACTGCGGACGAGCTGGGGCTCTCGGCGGAGTTTGTCTTGAGCGACGTTTTGAAACTCGATCTTGGAAAGACGGTGGACACCGTGTTTGGGAGCTACGGCGTGTTGGGGTGGCTACCGGATGTTGCAGCTTGGATGCAGGTTGCGGCGCGTCACCTTCCCAAAGGAGGGGAGTTGGTGTTGGTTGAATTTCATCCCTTGATTTGGCTGTTTGACCAAAAGGCACCGGTGGACTACTTCCATGCTACTGATCCCGATGTCGAGACGCAAACGGGGTCATACACCGACGGGGGCGAGGACGTGGAAATCACCTCTTGCTACTGGGACCACACCTTGTCGGATGTGCTGCGCGCGTTGCGCAGCTGTGGTTTTGAGTTGACCTTGTTTGAAGAGTATGACCATTCGCCGTATCCGTTGGCGGGGATGGTGGAAAGGGCACCGGGCGAATTTGTCTTGGAAGACAGGATTCAACAGCGCCTGCCGCATTGCTACGCCCTTCGCGCGCGAAAGTTGTGATGCCAGGGCGGGGTCCGCGCTAAAGGCGACTTTAGGCCACTGGGGTCAGCGTACAAAAAGGCGCTCGCGCCAGCCCCAGTCCGCCACTTCTATGACGTACAGCCCGCTGGGCAGCCCACTGACGTCGAGGGAGGTCTGTGGTCCGGAGGCGTTGTGCGCGCTAACGACGCGGCCCTGAGCGTCGCGGATGAAGGCTGTCCATTCGCCGTCGGCAGCGGAGTGGGCCAGCGTGACTTGATCGCCGGTGGCGGGGTTGGGGTACAGGCGCACCGCGGCCGCGACTTGTTCACGGATGTCGCTGGTGTAGTCGTATTGACCGCATTGTCCGGGATAGGAGTCGCAGATCCAGGAGGAGAGGGCGCCCGCGACCGTGGAGAGGGTCACATCGTAGGCGTCGGCGTTGGTGACGTGGGGCACGTGGCCGGCTCCTTCGATGGTGACGAAGCAGTGGGTGAGCCCGATTTCCTCGGCTTGCTCGTGGAGGGTGGCACTGCCGTCGACCTCGGTGACATTGAAGCCGAGCAGGGTGACCGAGCCGGTGCCGTAGGGAACGGTGCCGTCGGCGGTGCCGTGGACAGAGACGAGCGGGGCATCGCCGGCCTGCATCCAATCGGCGTCCTTGAGGGCACCAGAGACATTGAAGACGCCAGCAACATCAGAGCTGTAGCCCGGGTTGCCGGACGCGCCTTCGAGGCCGCCGCCCATGCCGGGTTGGGACGGGTCGATGACGGAGGGGATTTCGGAATCGTTGTCGACGTAAGCGTGGTGGACGGCCAGAAATCCGCCGGCGGATACACCGCCCATGTAAATGCGGTCTGGATCGATGCCCCAGGGATTGCCTTCTTCCTCCACCGATTTGCGGAAGTAACGGACGGCGGCGCGGCCGTCGTGCACCCCTCGCCAAACGGCGCGAATCAGCTCGTTTTCGAGGTCGAGCAGGTTGGCGATGCCCAAACGGTAGGAGATGCTGGCCACCGCGTAGCCCATGCGGGCGAAATCCTCGCACAGGGGCACCACATCGGTGCCGTCATTGGCACCGGCGAGGAAGAATCCGCCGTGGGCGATGATGAGCAGCGGCCGGTCCGTCTGGCCGTCGCCCACCGCTTCGTAGAAGTCGAAGTCCAGTTCCGTGTCGCCGCCAAAGGCGTCGATGTTGCTCCCATACACGTGGCCTTCCGATACGGAGACGTTGTCAAACATCGAAGTGTACCGGTAGCGCTCTCCGTCACATTCGGTTTGGCTGTGCAGTGTAAAGAGGCCCGCTGTCAGCGCGGTGAGCAAGAGGAGTCGGGGCATCTTATTTGAATTGGGCAGTGAATGACCGGTCGCAAGCTAAATCAGGGCTTCTGTAAAAACCAAGTGCTCCAGAGGACTGCGGGCATGGTCAATGTCAGTTTCCTACATCACCAACGTTGCGAGATGAGGTCACGCTGCCCCGTAGTTTGCGGCCACCCCATTGCTGCTGGCATGAATCCTCAATGTGATTTACGCCAACAGGTGGTCCAGAACGGACACATTCACCCGTAGGCGTGAAATCTAGTCTCGTGATTGTATCCCTTTTGGTACATGTATACTTCTCTTGAGTCAGCTTCACGTTTTGCCCTGCTCGCAGCCGTGCTTCAATTGTCTGTGTTTTGTCAGGCACAGATCAACAGTTATTCCATTGATCAAACCGCAACCCTTGCATCAAATTCTTTTTCCATTGATGTCGATGATGACAACACGGACGATTACACTTTTGAGATTCTAACCTTGACAAATGAGGCCACGGCGGCCAGGGTCATTTCGCTTGGAGGCTCCTCCGTGATGGACAACTCCACTTTTGGGTACCCCGATGCATTGGCTTGCGGAGATGGTGTAGGAGGTCCTTATTCCGGGGGGAATGCTGTCCTCGGAACGGATGTAGGGGGAGGCGGATTGTTCACTGGGATAGGAGTGAAATACCTCGGACTCAACATCAACGTGGCAGGCCAAAGTCACCGTGGATGGATTTCCTTGGAGGTTGCCGCGGGCAACGACACCATCGTCTTGCACGAAGTGGGCTTTGCGTCTGAGATGAATGAGGGCATTGCGGCTGGTCAGACAAGTGTTCAAATTGATGAGCCTCTGTGTGACTTCGTGTACACCGTTGGCACCCAAACCGAAATAGAAGTCGCTGCCCCGACTACAGGCAATGAATTGCCCTCGATGGCCCCCTTGTACATCAGCACTTATGCAGGAGAGGTTTTGCTGGGCGAAGACAATTGCGCGGGCGGACTGCCTTGCACGCACCTTGCCTTTAGGTGTTTCGCTTTTTGCTGGCGCGGGAATTTTATTAGCTGCTATTGGTTTTGCCGCTCAAGAAGTCTTTTCGAATATCGTTAGCGGAGTGTTCATCGTCATATTCAGACCCTTTAGAGTTGGAGATATGATTCGAGTTGGGGAACAGAGTTACGGAATCGTTGAAGACATCACATTGCGACACACAGTTATTTTGAGCTTTGAAAACAAGCGTATTATCATGCCGAATTCTGTTATCAGTACTGACGTAATCGTTAATGATAGTATCGAAGATCAAAAGGTTTGTCGGTTCATAGAAGTTGGAATAAATTTCGATAGTGACGTTGAATTGGCGAGTCGAATTTTGCAAGAAGAGGCAAGGAATCATCCATTCTCTATAGATGGAAGAACCAAAAAAGAAAAGGAAAACAACTTAGATCTCGTAGAGGTGTTGTTCTTAAAATTCAATGAATACTCAATGGATCTACGCTCATATGTTTGGACAGCAGATCCATTAAATGCGATAAAAATGCATAGCGAAATAAACTTGCGCATTAAAAAACGATTTGATGAAGAAGGAATCGAAATTCCAGTGCCATACCGCACCATTGTTTTCAAAAATGATATGCAGAATGAAAAGAAGCCAGAGGTAATATAAACTCGCGCATCATCAAACTGCACAGCACTTTCCTTAATACTCGAACTTCTCCAATATATGGAGAATTCGATTCAATAGTAAATATCTAATAACAATTTAATAAATACAATTTAATGAAAATCTGCTTTATTATGTACCCTTGGGAAAAGGTAAACCCCAAGCAAGACTCAACGCTTCGAATGATTCACGAATTATGCTCCAGAGGGCATGAGGTGGCAGTGACACATCCGCCAAATCTTACGATCAGAGACAGTGTTACCTTGAGCCTTTGTAAAACCATCGTTGGACCTAATAAAGTTTCGACAAGTATTCCTTCCTTTTATAAAACGGTGGAGTTTGAAGAAAAAATGAAGGAGTTAAAGCACTTCGATGTCATTTTCATGCGAGACAATCCCCCAATGGATCCTTTGGTGTTGAATTTTTTAGACTCGATTAAAGATGATGTATTCATTCTGAATGCGGTCGATGGGCTAAGAGAAACGAATAATAAGATTTATACAGCGGCTTATTACGACCCTAAACGTGAATTGATTCCTGCTACGCATGTGTCAAAGAATATAGATTATCTCCTAAGAATAATAGAAGAATCTGAAAACGATAAAATGATTCTTAAGCCTCTCGATGGCTATGGAGGAAGTGGAGTGATTGTTATTGAAAAGTCTGCCATGCATAATATCAAGTCCTTGCTCGACTTCTATATCAATAGAACGGAGGGGAAATCCAGTTACGTGATTTTACAAGAATATGTTGAAGGTGCCGAAGATGGAGATGTTCGTGTGTTGATGCTGAATGGCGAACCAATTGGAGCACTGCGCAGAAGACCTGCAAAAGGCGATGCACGATCGAATATTTCCGCAGGTGGAACAGTAGAAAAGTACAAGCTTACCAAACAGGACAAAATCCTGTGTAGAAAAGTTGGAGAAAAGCTAGTACGTGATGGAATCTACTACGCAGGATTGGATTTAATTGGAGGAAAACTAATTGAAGTTAATGTGATGAGTCCAGGAACAATAACGGACATCAATAAATTAAATAACACCAAAATACAACGCAAAATTGTTGACTATCTAGAACTTGTTGTGGAAGAGATTAGTGATAGAAAAAACAAGTCGGAACTTATAAAAATTGATACTGATGAAACGATTGGAGATTAAGGAGATCATTCAATTAATTGAAGCAGAGAAACATTTTGAAGCGATTGCCAGTGATGGTTCATTTACTATAAAAGTAAACCGATACCTTCCTTATTGTTGCACTGCTATTCATGATGGAAGTAATTTGCGCCCTGAATTAAAGGAGAAAATAGAGCATGACGAATTTAATCGATGGTTTGAGGAAGACCCTTTTACGGGAGATTTCATTGAGTCAATGCCAATTACTCTTATTGGACATGATTCCCGTTTTGAATATGATTTGAATCGCAGACCTGAGGAATGTATTCTAGAAACGGCGTGGGAGAAGAATGTTTGGAAGAAGAAACTTACTCCAAAAGATCAACAAAAAAGCCTTCAAAAGCATACGAACTATTATAAGGTTACTCACGCTTTAATAGCAAAGCTGGAGGAGCTATTCGGCGGGTGTATTGTGTATGATATGCATTCTTATAATCATGAACGTTGGGAACGTAAAGTACCTCTATTCAATATTGGAGCTGAACGTGTAGATATGAAACGTTTCGGTTCTGTGGTTGAGCATTGGCGCTCAGAGTTGGAGATGATTAAATTGGAAAATATCGAAAATGTTTCGGCAATAAATGATGTGTTTTATGGAAGAGGTTACAATCTGGAATACATAACAGACAACTTCAAAAACACCTTGGTTCTAGCGACTGAGATTAAGAAGGTGTATTGCAATGAGTTAACGGGCGATGGTTATCCAAATATTATTAAAAGTCTACAACAACAATTAAAGATCAGGATTCTCAATAATGCTAACTTCTTTAGTCAGAAGAATTCCAATTGGGAGCACAACGTAAAGTCAAAGCTACTTGATAAGACTATGGAGTCGTCTATTCTGAAAGTTGACAAAGAGTTGTATCAGCTTTTGAAAAACTTTGAATTATTGGCTTTTATTAATCCCAACAACAACATTCAAGAGAAGAAACGCTTTTTTAAGAATCAATGTTCAGAGCTTCCGAAGTTTAAATACAGCCCAATTAGGATCAATCCTTTTGAATTGAAACAGGAGTTGAGCAATCTTCGAGTTCAAGACATTTCGGATGTCTCAATTCGACATATGTACGAATCGGTGATCAATAGTTATTTCGATAAAATTGACTTACTAGGCTCATTAAATACACCCAAATTTTTATACAATTCCTTACGCTACTTTGGGAGACCTTCTAAAAAGGATATTCAAAACGCTCATTATTTTTTACACTTACCTGCAATCGCAGGAGAACCGAAAAGATCACCAAGTTTGGGAGTAGATGAAGCGATGGTATCATTCAAAGAGGGATTGGAATCGTATGGTTTTGAAAGTAAAATGGAAAAGAGTAATCGAGTGATTGCGCAAGTGATGGTATTGAATGCCAAGAAAACAATTTTATTCAATCCAACGGCAAAATTTACGCGAGGTCAAATCAATGCACTGGTAGAACATGAAATAGGTGTTCATATGGTTACGACGATGAATTCCAATGCACAAAAATTGCACATCTTTAATCTTGGTCTTCCAGTAAATACGATGACTCAGGAGGGGCTTGCAATATTAGCGGAATACTTGAGTGGAAACATTTCAATGAAACGCCTCAAGAAGTTAGCATTTCGCGTTATTGTAGTTGATATGATGTGTCATGGGGCTGATTTTATTGAATGTTATAATTTCCTTGTCAATGATCACAACTTGGATCAGGATGATGCTTTCAGTGTGGTTACTCGAATTTTTAGAGGTGGAGGTTTTACAAAAGATTATCTCTACTTGAGTGGCTTTGTTAAGATTATGAGAATGTGGGAAAAGGGGCATGATCTGGAACCGCTTTTAGTTGGGAAAACATCGCTTGAATTCCATTCTGTTATAAGTGAAATGATTCAGCGCGAAATGGTTCAAAAACCTATTTATGTAACGAATAGTTTTAAGAATCCTGAGTTGAATAAAAACGATGAAATTTACAAGTATATTTTGAGTGGATTGAAGTAGCTACAGAGGAAAAGCGGTCTTCGTTGAGGTACTCACTTAGTTCATTTGGCTCTGGCTGCCTCGACGAGTGACCTCAGTATGAGCTGCGTCTTTCGCGTTGTCGACTGGTTCTGTTGCGGCTGGCGGATTGGACGGCCAGTTTTTTGTTTTGTACGACTCGACAAGCATTTGGATGCCCTCTTCTTTATTGGCCTTGAGAATATTGAGTCGAGGATCCAAAGTCAAAGAGGCGTGGTCTGCACGTATGTTGCGGTCACTCCAGAGCGTTAATTCTACAATTGTGGGCGTCAGGCTGAGGCCCTTTTCGGTAAGAAGATAAATGTTCGTTTTTCGATTGTGAGGGACTTTCTCCTTGCTGATCATCTTGAGCTTTTCAAGGGTTTTAAGTCTTGAGGACAAAATGTTGGAGGCAATGCCTTCATCGCTTTGCGAGAGTGCTCGAGATCTCAAAACCATTCGGCAGCCGTTGGGCAGTCGTGTGTTTTTTGCGGGTGAGATTTTTGATCGGCATCGCCAAATGGGCGTGCCAGGGGCTGTGCTTTCCGGGTTCGATGCGGCCCATGATGCCTTGACGTCTGACTGACCTTTTAGGTCCTGAGTTTTGGCAAAACCAGACCAAAAGAGGGTTGAGTATGGTCAGCGCTCGTGAGAGGCGGGCCAAAGGCGGGCACAACGACGGGTGTTGTACCTCAATGCCTCTAAAACCTTTGGTAAGTCCGGGGTGTAGGGTGGTTTTGTTTGCCTCTTGCTCTGCGCAAAGTTGGAAGTTGGGCTATCTTGGTGGGGATGCGTCAGTTTGTGTTTCTGATCTTGATTCTCTTACCAATTCCAGTGGCTTTTTCGCAAGCATGGCAGGGTGTAGATGTCTCCTTTTTGTCCGAAATGGAAGGGGATGGCGTGGTTTACCAAGATGAGTTTGGGGCCGACATCGACGAGCCGCGCGCGTGGATGGCAGAGAAGGGAGTAAATCTGGTTCGGCTTCGTGTATGGCACAACCCGTACCCAAACTTGAGGAACTCCTGGTTGGGGGTCGCTCAAGAAGCGGCCAAGTGGGATTCATTGGGAGTGCCCATTCTGCTTGATTACCATTTTAGCGACACTTGGGCTGATCCAGGGCACCAGCAAATGCCAGCGGCTTGGGAGAACATGTCTTTTGAAGAACTTCAGGATGCGATGTCATGCTGGTTGCACTGCACCCTTGAAGCGTTGGATGTGCAGGGCATAGAACCGGCCATGGTTCAGCTTGGCAATGAAATCGACCCGGGCATGATGTTTCCTCATGGAAGCATAGAGAATGGATTTGGTCCACTTTCAGAATTGCTGACCACAGGTCATGAAGTCGTCGAGCAAATCTTCCCCAATTGTAAGGTGGCGGTTCACGTTTCGAGCCTAGAAACGGCACCTTGGTTTTTTGCGGTGTTGTCCGATGCGGGATACACACCGGATGTTGTTGCGGTGAGTCAATACAGCAAATGGCACCTTCAGGACGTGGATGCGATTTCGGATGCGATTTCCGCCTTAAATCAAAGTACCGGGGTGCCGGTTTTCATTGCGGAAACGGCGTATGCGTGGACCACAGAATGGTCAGATTGGACAGACAACCTGTGGTGGACTGGAGATGAGACTTCGGGTTATCCGTTTTCTCCTTCTGGACAATTGGCCTACCTGCAAGCCTTGGACTCGGCCTTGAATGACTTGGGCACAGAGGTTTGCTTGGGTTGGTGCTATTGGGCCCCAGACTGGGTGGCTTCACAAGGCCCAACAAGCACTGAAGGCAGTGCTTGGGAAAACGCGGCACTTTTTGATTTTCAATGGGGCGCACTCCCTGCGTGGGAGGTGTTCAATGCCCCCTGAGCTCAGCCTTAATCAAGCATTTGAAAAAGATGTCGGGGTCACAACAAATTGTGCAGTCATTGGGCTAACATTATTTTGAAACTTGGAGGAGGGATTTGAATCCATCTCCTTCTTTCTGTGTGCATTAATTGTTTTTACGCCCCTTGATTTGGGTTGGTTTTATTCTCATCTTTCTGGAATAATTTTTAATCATCAGAAGCTTGGGATTTTTGTTGTCTTGTTGTGTTGGCGTTGTATTTACGAGTTGTTCTTTTTCAACTAGTTACGGAGTGTATTCTTGGGAGAACTCGAGTGCGATGATGATTGAGAATAGTATTCCTTGTGACGATGTGGTAAATCTTCTAGATAGCGTTTTAACATCACGTGACCGGTTGGTTGTGGTGAGTGAAGAAACTAGAAGCACTGGTGACAGTCCGCTTTTGTCAGGAATTGAAGCGCAATTAATAAAGAAGCTCGTTTCAAATGGTGTGGTTGTTCTTGAGCGGGACAAAGACTTAATCACGAAGATGGTTGCAGAGTCAGGAGAGAGATATATACGCTGGTAAATGCTGAGAAGTACCGTTACTCAGGAGTGTCTTCATCGGAGATTAGTGGAGGGAGTTCGGCTTTTGCTGGAAATTATATGCAGGGCAATAACGCTTCATACAATTCATCCGTTTCTGGAGGCGCCGAGACTGCTACTTATGGTCTTGAGAATTGGGTGAGAAGGGATTCTACATCCTTGCTCTCAGCAACCCGTATTTTGAGTTATCGTGTAATTGAGTGCGGGATCCAAAAGCAGACTGACGGGTGGAGTAATTCTGGGTCAGCGCCTCGGGAAGTTGGGCGAATGGCACGAACTGTTTTAGATGTAAAATTGTTGGACGCCGTGACGAGCGAAATAATCTTAGTTGAAAGAGTTGTTGGTGTTGAGCGCAGATTGCACGAAGAGGATGGTGTTAGGCAGGGTATTGATCCCAGATATCGACATTACTCATTTGGGCGCCCTGTGCAGAATGGCAACCCCCAAATGCAGAGGGTCACTGAATCAGAAGCCACTCCTGCTGAAAAACCAAAGGCTCCAGCACGGGTTTTTGGTTTCTTAGGACTTATGATACTGGCTGCTCTTGTGCTTTGACCTCTTTGAGGTGTCTGTTGAAGTGCCTTGATGGTTCTAATCGTTTGTGTACCTGAATTCACGGGGCAATGGTGTTGGTTTTCTTGTCCTTCTTCAAGGTCGTCCAGATCAAATAGGAGAAAGTAAGCGTCAAAAGGCTTAGGCTCTTTTCGAAAAGCGTCTCGGCGAAAAGGTTCCCAACCGTGTTCAATCCGAACAGAAAGAGGTAAGCCCACAGGATTAGGTTTACGGCCCTAGAAGGCGCGGATTTGAGTGTGTATTCACCCTTGATGAAGGGTACGAAACCTAAGAATAAGTTGGCCAGTATCGACGTGCTTTCGAACGCATACATTTCCGCGTCACTCTTTAGCCTTCCTCCCCATGTTGTTTCATAAGGAATCAGGTGGGTCAGTCTGGCAAAATGAAAGAGCGAAACAGCGAAACAGCTGCGATTAGACACAGCAACAGCTTGATGTTGGGGCTCAGTTTCATTTGAAATTTCGATTCAGTTCATCGTTTGATTCGCGCGGTACAGTTCCTTTTATTCAAGTGTGAAGCCTACATGTTGATTCCCGGAGGTGCTGTAGAAAGGGGGGGGGGCAAATGTCGCTCAATGTCATTGAAATTTCAGGCTGTTTCTGAAGAATCAAGTAGCTTTCGGTTTCGCATTGAAGTGTCGAAATGACCCGACTTTGTGGACTGAATATGTCCGAGTGTAGAGGGGGCTCAATTATGAAGTCGGGAAAGGAACCGGGAGAGGCCGAATTGAACTTGTCCGTGGACCAATCGACCTTGCCATGACGGACTGCCTTGGGCAGGGGATCCACCATAGGAGCG